>Ga0207696_1000121_pt1 | contig 143687 bp, 123 predicted proteins | sample KBSS54metaG_FD_184403 | JGI IMG/M metagenome (GOLD analysis project Ga0207696, IMG submission 184403) | Switchgrass rhizosphere microbial communities from Kellogg Biological Station, Michigan, USA - KBS S5-4 metaG (SPAdes) (version 2) | ecosystem: Host-associated > Plants > Roots > Rhizosphere... | reverse complement strand
CGTTTGTGATCAGCGTGGTGGTGGCGATCATCGCCATTGTGTTGATGGCCCGTTGGGCCAACAAACGCTTTGAAGCCACCGGTGTTCCGTTCCATAAATTCTGGGCCGGCCTGGCGCTGTTGGTGGTGATCCCGGCACTGTGCGCACTGGTTTTTGGCGCGCCACTGCACTGGGAAATGCCCAAGCTGCAAGGCTTCAACTTCGTCGGCGGCTGGGTGCTGATTCCCGAGTTGCTGGCGCTGACCCTGGCCTTGACCGTGTACACCGCAGCGTTCATCGCCGAGATCGTGCGTTCAGGCATCAAGTCCGTCAGCCACGGCCAGACTGAAGCGGCGCGCTCCCTCGGGCTGCGCAACGGCCCGACCCTGCGCAAAGTGATCATCCCGCAAGCCCTGCGCGTGATCATCCCGCCGCTGACCAGCCAATACCTGAACCTGGCGAAAAACTCGTCACTGGCCGCCGGTATCGGTTACCCGGAAATGGTTTCGCTGTTTGCCGGCACGGTGCTCAACCAGACCGGCCAGGCCATCGAAGTCATTGCCATCACCATGAGCGTGTACCTGGCGATCAGCATCAGCATTTCCCTGCTGATGAACTGGTACAACAAGCGCATTGCGCTGATCGAGCGGTGAGGAAACGCACATGAGTTCGCATACTTTCAAACCTGATATGCCGCCGCCGAGCAAAGTCTTCGGACCGATGGCCTGGATGCGCGCCAACCTGTTTTCCAGCTGGCTCAATACCTTGCTGACGCTGTTGGCGTTTTACCTGATCTACCTGGTGGTGCCGCCAATCCTGCATTGGGCCATCCTAGATGCCAACTGGGTCGGCACCACCCGCGCCGACTGCACCAAGGAAGGCGCGTGCTGGGTGTTTATCCAACAGCGCTTCGGGCAGTTCATGTACGGCTACTACCCCGGCGACCTGCGCTGGCGTGTGGACCTGACCGTGTGGCTGGCCATCGTCGGCGTGGCGCCGTTGTTCATCTCGCGTTTCCCACGCAAGGCGGTCTATGGCCTGAGCTTCCTGGTGCTGTACCCGATCATCGCCTACTTCCTGCTCCACGGCGGGATCTTCGGGCTAACCAATGTGGCAACCAGCCAATGGGGCGGCCTGATGCTGACCCTGGTCATCGCCACTGTCGGCATCGCCGGTGCCTTGCCGCTGGGGATTGTGCTGGCCTTGGGGCGGCGCTCGAACATGCCGGCGATTCGTGTGGTCTGCGTGACCTTCATCGAGTTCTGGCGCGGCGTGCCGTTGATCACCGTGCTGTTCATGTCCTCGGTGATGCTGCCGTTGTTCCTGCCCGAAGGCATGGGCATCGACAAGCTGCTGCGGGCGTTGATCGGCGTGATCCTGTTCCAGTCGGCCTACGTGGCCGAAGTGGTGCGCGGTGGCTTGCAGGCGATTCCCAAAGGTCAGTACGAAGCGGCCGCAGCGATGGGCCTGGGTTACTGGCGCAGCATGGGCCTGGTGATCCTGCCGCAAGCCCTGAAGATGGTGATCCCGGGCATCGTCAACACGTTTATCGCGTTGTTCAAGGACACCAGCCTGGTGATCATCATCGGCCTGTTCGACCTGCTCAACAGCGTCAAGCAAGCCGCCGCCGACCCTAAATGGTTGGGTATGGCCACCGAAGGCTATGTGTTTGCCGCCCTGGTGTTCTGGATTTTCTGTTTTGGTATGTCGCGCTATTCCATTCATTTGGAACACAAGCTCGACACAGGCCACAAGCGTTAGGAGTTGATGTTATGAGCGAAGCGATCAAACAGCCTGTGAGCCCTGAAGGCATTATCCAGATGCAGGGCGTCAACAAGTGGTACGGCCAGTTCCATGTGTTGAAAGACATCAACCTCAACGTCAAGCAGGGCGAGCGTATCGTGCTGTGCGGCCCGTCGGGTTCGGGCAAGTCCACCACCATTCGCTGCCTCAACCGTCTGGAAGAGCACCAGCAGGGCCGCATCGTGGTCGATGGCGTGGAGCTGACCAACGACCTCAAGCAGATCGAAGCGATCCGCCGTGAAGTCGGCATGGTGTTCCAGCACTTCAACCTGTTCCCGCACCTGACCATCCTGCAGAACTGCACGCTGGCGCCGATGTGGGTGCGCAAGATGCCCAAGCGCAAGGCCGAGGAAATCGCCATGCACTACCTGGAGCGTGTACGCATCCCGGAGCAGGCCCACAAGTTTCCGGGGCAACTGTCCGGCGGCCAGCAACAGCGTGTGGCGATTGCCCGTGCGCTGTGCATGAAGCCGAAGATCATGCTGTTCGACGAGCCGACCTCGGCCCTCGACCCGGAAATGGTCAAGGAAGTACTCGACACCATGATCGGCCTGGCCGAAGACGGCATGACCATGTTGTGCGTGACCCACGAAATGGGCTTTGCCCGCACCGTGGCCAACCGCGTGATCTTCATGGACAAGGGCGAGATCGTCGAACAGGCGGCGCCGAATGACTTCTTCGACAACCCGCAGAATGACCGGACCAAGCTGTTCTTGAGCCAGATCCTGCATTGATCGATGCTTGAAAAAATAAACCCGGCCTGGCCGGGTTTATTTTTAAGGGTTAGGACGCTTTGATTGCTTCAGTGTCGTTGTTCACGGTGTAGGTGAAGGCGCCGCGCATATTCGCGCCTTCAGCCAGGACTTTCGCGTCCGCAAGCAGGTGCGGGTGGCGATCCAGTAATCGCATCAGCAGCACCAAGGGCTTGGGGGCAAGAAGTTCGCCGCGTTCGTAGCGAGAGAATGCGTTGTGGCCGCCACCGGACAGCAGATCCACTGCTTCCTTTTGCGTAAGGTGCAGTTTTCGGCGGATGCGCTTCATCTCGGCGCCGATCATTTTTCGGGCGGCGAGGACTAGCTCGTCACCCGCTTGTCCATAGCGATCTGCACTATCGGTATCGGGGTCCCAAAAGCCGTCGCCGCATACCTTGCATTCCCAGCCTGCCAGATTGTCGACTCGACGTTCCATGCCTTTGAGGCTGATGGTTTCGCTGCGGCCCTCGAAATAGCTCAACGCATCAGGGGCGCCACAGATGTAGCACAGCTCGGTTTTTTTCATGGGTTTTTCTCCTTGAAGGAGATCACCGGAGGCCTACCGTCTGTGCGATAAGTGACCTTGATGTAAATCTCCATGCCTTTCGAATGAGTGTGGTACACGTCCTGCCAGACTCGATGGTCTCCATAAGTGGTCATCGACTTGTACAACATCCAGTTTTGCAACTCATAGATGACGTCCTGCATGTCCTCAAGGCTGAAGCGCAGATCCCAGCCGCATCGTTGTGCTGACTGGGTGAACGCTTTCCTCCCAAGCCGCCTGACATCCGCCTTGATCACCGCCAGATCGTAATGAGGTGTGTACTTTTCCATAAGACACTTGAGCTGAATAATTACCCTTTGAGGGTAATTTTACCAATCGAAAATACTGCTCCTTTTCCTGCCTAAGAACCGTAGTGCGTTGCCTTTGTAGGCAACTCTGAATAGGCTGTAGGAAAATTCATCCTATGATTGGACGAAAGCCTGCATCCCATGACAGACATCGCCCCCCTGATCAAACGCTCCCTGGTGGACCAGGCCCTGGAGCAGTTGCGCTGGCGCATTACCGAAGGCAAGTGGGCCATCGGCGAACGCTTGCCCACCGAGCCGGAGCTGGCCGCCGAGCTGGGCATCAGCCGCAATACCGTGCGCGAGGCCATGCGCGTGCTGGCGTTTTCCGGGTTGATCGAGATCCGCCAGGGCGACGGCAGTTACCTGCGCTCGATGACCGACCCGCTGGGGGCCATGCGCGCGTTATCCCACTGCACCCTGGAGCAGGCGCAGGAGACGCGGCAGATCCTGGAAGTGGAGGCCGTCGGGCTCGCGTCGGTGCGCCGTACCGAAGCCGACCTCACCGCTTTGCATGAGGCACTCAAGGCCAGCGCGGTGCTGTACCACGGTGACCTGGAGGCCTATATCAGCGCCGACCTGGTATTCCATAAACGCCTGGTGGATGCCGCGCACAATCCGGCATTGAGCGAGCTGTACCAGTACTTTTCCGCCATCGTCGGCGCGCAGTTGCGCCAGACCCTGAACATCTCGCCGCGTCGCCAGGCGGTGTTCGACCTGCATATCGCCCTGCTCGAAGCCGTGGAACACCAGGACCCGGAACGCGCCAAATCCCTTTGCCGGCAGTTAATCAATGAACCCTGAAACCAAGCGTACGAGCGAGTTGGACGAACTGTTGATCGACGCCGAGGCCGACGACGAAGTGGTGCAAGCCAGTCACCCGCTGGTAAGCCGCCCTTGGCTGTTGCTGCTGGGCCTGATCCTGGTGGCCTTGAACCTGCGCCCGGCGTTGTCGAGCGTGGCGCCGTTGCTGGCCGAGGTTTCCAGCAGTCTGGGATTGTCGGCGGCCCAGGCCGGTTTGCTGACCACCTTGCCGGTGTTGTGCCTCGGCTTGTTCGCGCCAATGGCACCGGTCCTGGCCCGGCGGTTTGGCGCCGAGCGGGTGGTGCTGGGAATCCTGCTGACCCTGGCCGCCGGCATCATCCTGCGCAGTTCGTTTGGCGAAGTGGGGTTGTTCGCCGGCAGCCTGATTGCCGGTGCGAGCATCGGCATCATCGGCGTATTGCTGCCGGGCATCATCAAGCGTGATTTTGCCAGACAAGCCGGCGCCATGACCGGTGTCTACACCATGGCCCTGTGCCTGGGCGCAGCGTTGGCAGCGGGCGCCACGGTGCCGCTGAGTCATTACTTCGGCGACCACTGGACCATTGGCCTGGGTTTCTGGGTGCTGCCGGCGTTGGTGGCAGCGTTGTTCTGGTTACCCCAGGTCGGCCAGAAACACGGCGCCCACCAGGTCGCCTACCGGGTCAAGGGCCTGTTGCGTGACCCGTTGGCCTGGCAAGTCACCGTGTACATGGGCCTGCAATCGTCCCTGTCGTACATCGTGTTTGGCTGGCTGCCGTCGATTTTGATCGGCCGCGGCCTGAGCGCAACCGAAGCCGGGTTGGCATTGTCCGGTTCCATCGTCATGCAATTGTTCAGCTCCCTCGCTGCGCCCTGGCTCGCAACCCGTGGCAAAGACCAGCGCCTGGCGATTGTGGTGGTGATGCTGCTGACCCTCGGCGGCCTGTTCGGTTGCCTGTATGCGCCGCTGGACGGCCTGTGGGGTTGGGCGATCCTGCTCGGCCTGGGCCAGGGCGGCACGTTCAGCCTGGCGCTGACCCTGATCGTGCTGCGCTCGCGCGACTCCCATGTGGCGGCCAACCTGTCGAGCATGGCCCAGGGCATTGGTTACACGCTGGCGTCCGTAGGCCCATTGGCGGTAGGCCTGGTGCACGACTGGACGGGCGGCTGGTCGGCCATCGGCTGGATTTTCGCGGTGATCGGCCTGGGCGCGATCGTCGCCGGGCTGGGCGCGGGGCGGGCGCTGTATGTGCAGGTCAGCAGCGAGAAAGTCTAGAGGTACAGCACTTCCAGGGTCGCCGAGCCGTCGAGCCAGGTGTCGCTGCTCAGGTCCAGGTTCTGTTTGGCGTTGATCACCGCCTCGATCTTGACGGTGCTGGTCAACGCCTGGATCGCCGAAGGTCCGCTGGTACTGCCTTGGGTGTCGGTGAATCCCAGGTAACTGTTGGCGCCAATGTCGATCGGGTTGAGGTTGGCGGTGCGCCAGGCCAGGCCGGCGGTGGTGGATTCGGTGCCATAGGCCGTCGCGAGGCTGTCTACCTGGGTCTGGCGAGGGTCGAAACTCAGGGAATACAGGCCAATGCGATTGCCACTGTTGTCCAGCCCCAGCCCGTAGTAAATCTCGCTGTTGACCGTGGCCGTGCCGTCGCGGTTGTCACGCATGCGCAGGGCAAAGCGGTTCGGCGCGTTACAGCCGATACTGACTTGCAGGTGCTTGACCGGTAATCGAGTGCCCTTTTCGACGTTGAGGTCCTGCTGGGAAATCTTGCCGTAGTCGATCAGTCCGTTGCTCGACAGCAGGGGTGTGCAGGCGGTGGGCGTCAGCCGGCCTTTGACACTCAGGTCCACGCTGGAGGCGGCAAGGGTGTGGGGGGCTGTGGTGAGTAACGCCAGGGCGCAAACGACAGTGCGATACGTGTTCATAAGGGGAGCTCCAGAGGTCAGGGGTAGATGATTTCAAGGGTGCCCGAACCGTTGATGTACACCACGTTGCGCAGGTCCAGTGATTGGGTCGGGGCCAGGTAAGCCTTGATGCGCACCGTACCGACGAGGTGCTGGATCGGCACCGGCCCACGGGTGTTGCCGACGCTATCGGTAAACCCCATCAGGCTGTTGGCGGCGATGGGGATCTGCCGGGCACTGGAACTGCTCCACGCCGCCCCGCCACTGGTGGAGTCGGTGCGATACAGGGTGCCGAGGGCATCGGCGCTGAACTCGGCCGGGTCGATGTTCAAGTAGAAGCGCCCAATCTTGTTCTGGCTGCCGTCCAGATCCAGGCCGTAGGCGGTTTCATCGATACCGCCGGTGGCCGAGCCTTCGCGGTTGTCATGCATCTTCAGCGCGAAAGACGTAGGCGCGTCGCAACTCACGGAGAGTTGCAGGGTGCGGGTCGGCAGCGGGGTTTCATTGCTGGTATTGAGGTCCTTGGCCAGCAGCGTGCCGTAATCCACCAGCCCGCCATTGGACAACTGCGGTGTGCACGCGGTGGGTGCGAAGTGGGCGCGCAAGGTGAGTTCCCGCGAGCGGTCGCCGTGGCGGGTATCGAACGTCCCGGACACTTCCCAGGTGGTCGCCTCGCGCACCCGGGTCGCGGCGACGTCGGCCCAGGCGCTGAGGCCCACTTGCAGCGCGAAGTGCTTGCCCTGTACGACGCGGGTGCCTTGCACGGGGGCCACGCCGTGGCCTGGCAGCCAACTCAACGTCGTACCGACGGCGGCCGGTGCCTGGCCGGCCGCCGGCAGCAAGCCCAGCTCCACCGCCTGGCCGTCCAGCACGCCGTCGCTGACCTGCAGAGCGTAGGTGCCGTGCTCGGTAAATTGCAGGCGTTGGGCACTGGCCGCGAGGGCGCGATAGAACACACTCATGTCCGCCGGTTGCGGGCAGTTGAGGTTCAGGCTCAAGCGGCGTTCGCCGAGCAGGCGCTGTGGCGCGGCGTCGTGTTGTGCAAGGCGCTTCATCAGGCCGAAGTCGAGCACCGGTTCGCTGATGTTTATCCGGCACTCATCGTCGGCCCACACGTTTGCGACGAGGCCGACGCTCATCAATGCAGCCGTCAGCCAGGGGGCGCGGAAAAGGGGCATGTTGATCGTCCTCATAGGGGGGTGCAGCGCGCGGGCGCGGTTTCGAAATACACCTGGGGATCGCCTTTGGCCGGCACCTCGAAGTGCAACCGGCAGCGCGTCATGCCGGGCGCGCTGACCCACAGTGCGGATTGCTCCAGCACATTGGGCAGGAACACCTGGCCGCCGTCCTGCACCAGGGTCATGAACTCGCCGCCGGCGGTGCTGACGGAGGCGCCACGGGGCAGCAGTGCGCCTTGTTCGGTACGTGCGGTGAGCAACACTCGGCGAGTCAACGTCACCCCGAACTCGACCCGATCCACCGCGCCACGCCCGGCCGAGATCATTGCCAGGCCGTTGTTGATATCGGCATTGCGTGGCAGTGAGCGGGTCTGCACTTCCACCGGGCTGCGACCATAGGCGTTCACCTGGGGCACCACGGCCTGGCCTTGCCAGTCGGTCCATACCGGGCCGCTGGGGGTGCTCAGCTTGATGCCGCCCATATCGCCCACCGAGACCACGGCGAAGGTGTCGCGTACCGGATAGGGCGAGAAGGTGACACCGTCGCCATGCACTACCACGCCACCCCGGGCGCTGCCTTGATAGCTCGACCGCTCGGCATCGGAGCGGCTGTAGCTGACATCGAGCTGGCTGTAGCGTGGCAGGGCCGAGAGCCCGAGGGTGGTTTCCACTTGTTGGTCGCGGGTATCGTGTTCGGCGCCGACGCGGTAACTCAACTGATCGTCGAGTTGTTCGTTCAGCCCCAGGCCCGTGCGATGTTCGCCGCCCGAGTTGCGCACCCAGGCGCGTACGCGACGACTCTCGCCCAGGGGCAGGCTGACATTCAGGTACACCGCGTTGTCCTGTTGCTGGCGTCCGCCCATTTGCCACTCGGCACTGGCCGATAACGACACACCCCCGACGCTGGTGCCCCAGGACGCCAGGCCCCGGCTGCTGCTGTCGCCATCAAAATTGCTGGAGCGCGACATGCCCGCACTGAATGCTCCCAGCCACGGGTGCGACCAGCCCAGGGTGGCACTCTGTTGATCGCGATAGCGGGAGCGCCGCTGCTGGGTGGACTCGAGTTCGTAGGTGGATTCTTCCAGCTCCCGATAGCCTGGAGTACGCCAGGAGTTGGCCACACTGAACGACCATTGATCATTCAGGCGCTGAGACCATGACAGGTCGGTCTGCACGCCACGCACCTTGTCCCGTGCCTGAGTATCGGCGACCTGGGTGCCCAGTTGCACCTGACTGTCCAGCCATGGCAGCCAACCCAGGCTCAGCCCCGCCGCACGGTATTCACTGGCCGCCAGCACACCGCTGCCCAGGGACAGTTGCGGGTGCACGGCGCCGGTCCAGCCTGCGCTGACCACCCAAGGATCGTCACCCTGGGCATCGCCGATAGTGCGCACGCGGCCCGCCGCCACCGAGTACCCCGGCGCCGCCAGTCCCAGGCCGAGCATGGCGGCGGGGACGGTGAAACGGCGCTCGCCACCGCTGCTTTCCTTGACCGTGACTTCGACGTCCGAGCGTGAGTTCAGACGCCGCACATCCGTCAGGGAAAACGGCCCGGCCGGCACCACGGTGGAGTGAATCAACGCGCCGTTCTGCCGCACCTCGACCTGGGCCGGGCTGTTGGCGATACCGTCGATGGTCGCGCCCTGGCCTTGCTCTTGAAGCGCCTGTTCGGTCAGTACCTGAACCCCGGTGATTTGTGCACCGGACAATACCGGGTTGTAGAGATTGATCTGCCCGGCTTGCAGGACCGCCTGATGGCTGGCAAAGGTGCGTTGGGCATACGCCTCAAGGTGGGTGCTGCGCGACAGGCCATCCTGCCAGGTCTGCACCTGGCGGCTGCGCACGATCCAGTCGCCCGCGTTGAAGCCCACCTCGGTGTTGGCGGAGCCGAAACGACTGTCGTCGTCCTCGAAGCGGTTATAGAAACCCGTGAGGTCGTAATTGAGCAGGGCGGCGACACCCCCGGTCTGATAACCGGAGATGTCCTGTTGCAGCGGTCGCAGGGCTTCGCTGGGCACCACCAGCGACACGGTGAGGCTGGCCGGGTCCGGCTCCACCAGGCTTTGGGGGTACTGTGCGAACAGGTCATGACAGGGACCGCTGTCGCCGGGCACCCTCAGGTTGGCGGCGTCCAGCAGGGCCTGGTCAAAGCAGAGTTGGCCGTGTTGATCGAAACCGACTTCCAAGCGCCCCCTGGGCCGGCCGTTGACCCGCAGGCTCACCGCGTGCCGGCCGGCGGCAAAGCGCGGTGCGTCCAGCAGCAGGCTGGCCAACTGCGGGTCGATGCCGCGTTGGTGCAGGGTGGTCGCATCGAAGCCGGTTTGTTCTGCGCCCCAGGCTTCGGCGGGCAACAGGCTGCACGCCAGCAGCAGAACGGAGAGGGCGCTGCGGTTGGGGATGTCGGGCAGGGCATCGCCGTCACGGTAGTTCAATACTGTTTTCACGAAAGACACTCGAATAATGGCGTCTGTGCGCCCGGTGACGGTCTTCGAGCCGTCACTTCGTTATGCAGGCGCCGGGCGCCTGTCGTGTTGGTCAGGTGAGGGGGGCTTCGTAGGCGGCTACGGCAAAGCCATACACCGTGGCCGGTTGCAGCCGCACTTTAGTGGCGGCGCCACCGGTGGCCGGTACGCTCAGGGTTTCCCCCGGCAACACGTAGGTGCGCGGCAACATGGCCTTGCCGTCGCCAGGCAGCAGGCGCAACTCCTGGGCCAGGCGCACCACATACGGGCTGTCGTTGCGCACCTGCAGCGTGTTGCCGTGCTGCGACCAGGCCAGGCGGGTCCAGGGCGTGCGATTGAGGGCCAGGCCCTTGGGGTGAATGATCACCGGCAGGTTCTGGCGCACGGTCACGCCCACCCGGGCATGCCCGGCTTCGGTGGCGGGGCGGCCCTGGGGCATGCCTTCGAAGATCGCGCGCTTGAGCCGCTGGGTCAGCAGCGGTTGTTGGCGTTGCAGGATGAACCGCACCAGTTGCGATTTGGAGGCCTCCACCCGCGACAGGGGCGGGGTGACGACGAGCAACGGCTCGCGGTCTTCGGGAATGTCTTCCAGGGTGACGTGGAGCAGGGCCAGCTGGCTGTCGGTGTTGGTGACCGAAACGGCCGCTTCACCTTCGGCTTCGTAGACGATGACCACGGAGGTGTCCGGGATCATGCCGTCGGCCTGCGCTCCCGTGCCAAACAGCAGCGTCAGGGCAATGAGGCAGGTTGAGGTTTTGAGCAATGTCGTCGTCATGACGGGGTTTTCCATTGGGGCAGCATGAAAAGGTCAGAGATAGCGCAGGTCCAGCACGATGGAACCGTCCAGCGGCACCTCCTGGTTCAGGGTCAGGTACCGGGTGAAGTTGATGGAGGTGTCGATGCGCAGTTGGGCGCTCAACTGGCCGATGAAGTCGGGCTGGCGATCACCGGGTGGGGCGAAGCCCACATAGGATTTGGGATAGGCATTCGGTTCCGGCGACCAGGTTTCACCGTTGTCACTGGAGGCCAGCACCTGCATGGACTGCGCGTCGCCGATGGGGTTGCGGTAGGACAAGGCCACGGATCCCAGGCGCTCGGCCGGCACATGAATGTTCCTGCCCAGACCATAGAAAAAGCCGGGGGCCAGTGACGACTCGGCGCGGTTGTCGAGCCCCACCAGGGCAAACAGCATCGGCCTGCTGCATTGCACATTCAGTTGCAGCAACTGGCTGGGCAACACCGTGAATTCGTTGGCGTTCAAGGTGTGCGAGGGGATTTTTCCGTGGTCGACCATGCCTTGGTCTGACAGCGTGACGTGACAGGCGTCCGGCGTCAGCCGCCCGGTCACCGTGAGGTCGACGAAGGCGGCGGCGAACACCGCAGGAGTCGTCGTCAGCAAGAGCAATACAGCCAGGCGTTGAGTGAGCGTGTTCATGGGGGGGCGCCACGGGTCGAGTTGAATACGGGCGGTACAGAAACAACGCCCATGCCCGTGAGGGATTGCCAGGCATGGGCGCCCAGGGCGTTACAGGTACTTCACTTCCAGGGTGGCCGAGCCGTCTAGGGTGACCTCGTTGCTCAGGTCCAGGCTGTCGGTGCGGGCGATGGAGGTTTCAACCACCAACTCCAGGGACAAGTCCTTGACCGGCACCGGTTGACTGTCGTCAGCCATGCTGGCCACCGACATGTACAGGCCCGGGTCCCAGAATTTTTCTCTGTACCAGTTATCCTGGCCGTTGAAGGACGCAATCGGCTGCACCGCGACACCGTCGGCGACCGGGTTGTCGAGTATCAGGCCAAACCAGCCGAGCTTCTGGTTGCCGTTGATCAGGCCCAGGCCGTAGTAGGAAGAGCTGATGGACGAGCCAACCCGGTTGTCGACCGAGTGCAGTGCAAAGCTGATCGCGCTGTCGCAGCTGACGACCAGGGTCAAGGTGTGGGTCCCAATAAGCGTCGGGTTGCTTATGTTCAGGTCCTTGGCGGAAATCTTGCCGTGGTCGATCACACCTCCGCTGGACAGCACGGGGGTGCAGGCGCTCGGTACGATCAGGCCCTTGACGGTCAGGTCGACGGTGGACGCGGCGTAGCTGGTGGCAGAACCGAGCAGCATCAGGCCGGTGGCAAGTACGGTAAACAGGGGCTTCATGGGCGACGAGTTCCTTTCGATTGAGTCTGAGTGGCGCATTACAGGTAGTTGACTTGGACCGTGGCGTGCCCGTCGACGGGGACTTCGTCGGTCAGGGTCAGGCCGTTGGCGGGGGCGATGTGGGTGAACAGGCGGATTTCGGCATCGAAGTCCTGCACCGCAATGGGCACCAGCTGGTTGCCCCTGGCGATTGCCGTCAGCATGGTGTGGGTGAGCATGCTGGTGGGCAGCCATGTAACGCCGCCATCGACAGACGTAATGGCGCGTGCAGCGACGCCGTCCGCCACTGGGGCATATAGGTGGAAGGCAGCGCCGCCGAGTTTTTCACCGTCCGATGTCATGCCCAGGCCATGCCAGTTGGCGTGGTTGGCCGAGGAACCGGCGCGGTTGTCGATGGTGCTCAGGGTGAAGAAGGTCGGCGCCTCACAGCGCACACTCAACTGCATGGTTTGGTGGGGCAGCGAGGTGTACTGCTCGGCCTCGAGATCCTTGGCTGCCATTTTTCCGAAGTCGATCATGCCACCGCCGGAAATCAGCGGCGCGCAGGCGCTGGGCGTGATGATGCCCTTGACGGTGAGGTCTGTATTGCTGGCGGCAAACACCGCTGGCGTAAACAACAGCAACAGTGCTGCGCGAGTGACAAATAGGTTCATAGGGGCAATCACCATTTGAGCAGGGTCGATGGACGCTGGGTAAGCGCTACAGGTACTTCACTTCAAAGGTCGCAGAACCATCCAATGCCACCTCGTTGGTCAGCGTCAGTGTGTTGGCCGCTGCGATAGCGGTGTTGAGCACAATCTCCACGCTCATGTCCTGCAGAGGGTGAGGTTGCCAGCCAATCGTTTCGTCCAGGCTTCCCAGTGCAATCAGATAGTTGGGCTCTACGCTGTCGTCTTCTGCGAGCCACGTCCAACGGCCTTCGGTGTACGACACCAGCAAGGTTGACGGCTTGTCGGCGACGGGATTGCGCATGGTCAGGAAGTACCTGCCCAGTTTCTCCGTTTCGTTGATCAGGCCCAGTCCAAACGCGCCGGGACGGGTGGAGGAGCCGGCACGGTTGTCGAAAGGCTTGATGGCAAACAGCGTCGATGCCTCGCAGCTGACGGACAGTTGTACGGTTTGTGTGGGCAGCAGGGTCTGGCTGTCGAGGTTCAGGTCTTTCGCGGATATTTTTCCGAAATCCACTGCGCCCGGCAGGTTGGGCGTACATGCACTGGGGGTGATCAAACCTTTGACCGTCAGGTCCACCGTGCTGGCAGCCAAGACAGGTAAGGCACTGGTGAGCAACAGGGCGGCGCTCAACAGGGTTAGGGACTTGCTCATCTCTATAGGTTCCACTAAGGGGCTGGCTGATAAAGGCTTGCGCACGGCATCGTCCGAGCTTTTTGTGGAAGGCGGCGAGCAGGGCGGCGGGTGGTGTTTTGCTGGGATCGACGAAACTGGCCAATCCATTCCCTCTTTGGGGTGGCGGCAATTTAGCCGTGGGGAGTGGCGGGGGAAATACAACTATTACGACAATCGGAGTAGTCAGTATTTGAGTGAGAGTTCGTGGGAATTAATGTTTTAGATTGTAGGAAAGTTGGGTTTTTCGTAGTTGTTGTATCGCCTTTTTCATGTTCGCAAGGCTATTCATTGTTGCTTATGACAGTCACATGAGCGCCATGGGGATGTTGCACGCTGTTCGTTGATTTGGCTGTTGCATCTTCCTGCTCCCATTCAAGTGGATGTTGATGAACTCATGGGCTGAACAATCAATGTAAGCACAGTGAGGTGACCATGGTGACAAGGGTATTTTCCAAGCAAGTACCTGTCCTGAAGTTGGCACCCTCGCCTTTGCCACCGTTGGAGGAGGCGCCGGCTCGTCGTTCAGGCGCGATTGCATGGCCGACGCGAGCCAGCCTGATCGAGATTTTCGGCAGTGATGAGATGGTGAATCGGGCGTTGGCCAGCCTGATTGAGGAAGCACGGGAGGACGATGCCTGGCTGGACCTGGCGCAGGCCCGCGCCGATGCGCCCTTGCTGGTGGAGCGATTGCACCGTTTGGTGGGCAGCATGGCCTTTGTCGGCGGAGTCGACCTGGAGCGTTGCGGCGAGCAGTTGATTGCGCGGGTCCAGGCCGATGGTGTGGTGGCGAATACGCCGCAGTTGCAAGCCTTCCAGCGTAACTTGCGGGGGTACATTGCTTATCTGAGCCGCTTATGAGTCCGCCGGACTCAAAGGTTTGTAGGCGGTTATTGCCGTGTGTTGGAGGTTTTGGATGTAGGTAATTTCTTTTTGTTTTGTAGGCGTAAAGTTGCCACCTATCAAACACTGGGTGCTGTCCGGAACAGGCTGCGTCGGGTGGTTGTTGAGACAAGAGGACACAGGTATTTTTGCGCCAATTCCAGTTGCCATCATTCGTGGGTATTTATGTTGCGTGTAATTATTGCCGACGATCATCCCATTGTGCGCATCGGGCAACGGGTGGTGATTGAGGCGGGCGGTAGATGCAAAGTGGTCGGTGAGGCCGACGGTCCCGATGAGTTGCTCAAGTTGCTGAGCAGCGTGGCGTGTGACGTGCTGGTGACTGACTTCGCCATGCCCGGCGGCCAGCAGGCCGACGGCTACGGACTGCTGGGGCTGTTGCGGCGCCAGTACCCGACATTGCCGGTGATTCTGGTCACCATGTTTGCCAATGTGGCGACGCTGCGTGCGTCCTTTGCCCACGGGGCACGGGCGATTGTCGCCAAGAGCGCCTCGGCCCGGGAGCTGCCCACCGCTATCGCGACAGTGACCAGGGGCGAGCCGTTTGTCAGTGAATGCCTGCGCGCGCAGTTGGCGGAGGCGGGCACCGGCGATCAACTGCAACAGCCGCAGTTATCCAGCAAGGAGCGCGAAGTGGTAAGGATGCTGGCCAGCGGCATGACCGTCAGCCAGATTGCGGCCCGGGTCAATCGCAGTATTTCCACGATCAGCAAGCAGAAAAGCACGGCCATGAGCCGGCTGTGCATTTCCACCGACGTGGATCTGTTTGCCTATGCCCGCAGCTGCGGCATGGTGCCGTAGCGCCTGGTGGGGCATTCCCGGTGTAAATGGCGATAGAGTTTTACCGGCGCCCGGACTATCTTGGACGGCTTACAACCCTTGGTCTGGAACCTGCCCATGAGCGACGCACACAACGCCCTGATCACCGAGTTCTACAGCGCTTTCCAACGGCTGGACGCCGAGGCCATGGCGGCCTGCTACACCGACGATGTGCTGTTCAGCGACCCGGCGTTCGGTGAGCTGCGCGGCCGCGACGCTGGCGATATGTGGCGCATGCTTACCACCCGGGCCAAGGATTTCTCCCTGACGTTCGACCATGTGCGCAGCGATGAAACCACCGGCAGCGCGCATTGGGTCGCGACCTACCTGTTCAGCGCCACCGGTAACACGGTGGTCAACGATATCGGCGCGCGGTTTGTGTTTCGTGATGGCAAGATCTGCGAACACCACGACCACTTCGATCTGTGGCGCTGGTCGCGCCAGGCGCTGGGCCTCAAGGGCCTGTTGCTGGGCTGGTCGCCGGCCTTGAAAAATGCCGTGCGTGCCCAGGCGCTCAAAGGCCTCAGGGCATTCCAGGCCGGTCGTTGATAAGCTTGGCGCTCTTCTGGTTTGCCGAATCGACCCGTGACTGATCCTTCTGAACCCAAACCCTGGTTTGTGTATCTGGTACGCGCCGCCAATGGCGCGTTGTATTGCGGCATCAGCAATGACCCGGTGCGTCGTTTTGCCTCTCATCAGAGCGGCAAGGGCGCACGGTTTTTCCTGTCCAGCCCGGCGGTCGCGCTGGTGTACACGGAGCAATGCGCGAGCAAGGGCGAGGCGTTGCGCCAGGAGCGCTTGATCAAGAAGTTGAAGAAAAGCGCCAAGGAGTGCCTGGCCGCAAGTGGCTCATTGATTTGACTGATGGGTTCCCATCGTCCCCGCCTGGGGTTTTGCAGGCTAAGCTAGCCGCTTACCTATCGAGCGGAGCCTGGCATGTCTGAGTTGATTCTCCACCATTACCCGCAATCCCCTTTTGCTGAAAAAGCCCGCCTGATGCTGGGCTTCAAGGGCTTGTCCTGGCACTCCGTGCGCATCTCGCCGGTGATGCCCAAGCCTGACCTTACGGCCCTGACCGGCGGCTATCGCAAGACGCCGGTGCTGCAGGTCGGTGCCGACATCTACTGTGACACCGCCTTGATCGCCCGACGCCTGGAGCAGGAAAAGTCCGCCCCGGCGCTGTTCCCCCAAGGCCTGGAACTGGTTACCCAAGGCTTCGCCGCCTGGGCCGACTCGGTAGTGTTTTCCCATGCCGTGGCGCTGGTGTTCCAGCCTGAATCCCTGGCCGTCAAATTTGCCAAGGTACCGCCGCAAATGCTCCAGGTGCTGGTGGCTGACCGCAGCAAATTGTTCAGCGGTGGCACCGCCGCCCGCGTGCAACTGGACCAGGCCAAGCATCAATGGCCGGCGATCATCCATCGTATCGATCAGCAATTGCAGCACCCGACGGGGGATTTCCTGTTCGGTGAGCCGTCGATTGCCGACTTTGCCCTGGCCCATCCGCTGTGGTTTCTCAGGGGCTCATCGGTGACTGCGCCGTTGGTGGATGCGTATCCCGCTGTCGCGGCGTGGCTGGACCGGGTGCTGAGCTTTGGCCATGGCACTGCCAGTGAGATCAGCGCCGAGCAAGCGCTGGAAGTGGCGCGTAACGCTACGCCCACTGCGCTGTCCGATGAGGTTTTCGAGGACTTGAACGGCTTCAAACCCGGCCAGCAGGTGACCATCTCGGCCACTGACTACGGCACCGACCCCGTGGCCGGTGAGCTGCTGTTTGCCGGGCGCGAGGAACTGATCCTGCGTCGCACCGATGAACGCGCCGGCACCGTGCATGTGCATTTCCCACGCTTGGGGTTCAGCATTCAGGCGCAATAAATAAAAATATTTACCCACAGAGGTGAGGTAAATCCCCCGCCCATCCGTGTAGTGCTTGAAACTGCGATCTATTCGCATTAACAGCGTTTTCTACACGGGTTCTCACAGCATGAAGTCGACGGCAGGCGGTTTGGTTAAACAGTGGCTGGGAGCCTCGGTATTGGCGGTGTCGGGGCTGGCATTGCTGCCCCTCTGCATGGCACAGGCGCAGGAGCAGCAAAGCGCCCAGTTCACCTTTGCCCTGGCGGCCAAACCGCTGCCCCAGGCCTTGAGCGATTTCAGCCGGGTCACCGGGATCAGCGTGATCTACACCGATGAAGCGCCCTATGGCCTCAGTGCCCCGGCGGTCAGCGGGCAAATGAGTGCGACCCAGGCGCTGCAACGCTTGCTGGCGAACAGCGGCTTTACCTTCCGCCAGATCGACGCCCGCACCCTGGCCCTGGAACCGGTGCCCACCGAGGGCGCGCTCAATCTCGGCGCCACCACCATCAGCGGTGTCGGCCAAACCGAGGACAGCACCAGCTACCAGCCCCCGCCCACCAGCTCGGTGATGCGTTCCCGCGCGTTGCTGTTGGAAACCCCGCAGACCGTCAACGTGGTGCCCGCCCAAGTGCTGCGCGACCAGACCCCGCGCAACCTGGATGACGCCCTGGCCAATATCAGCGGCATTACTCAGGCCAACACCCTGGCCAGCACTCAAGACGCGGTGATGCTGCGCGGCTTCGGCGATAACCGTAACGGCTCGATCATGCGCGATGGCATGCCGGTGGTGCAGGGCCGGGCGTTGAATTCAACCGCAGAACGGGTCGAAGTGCTCAAGGGCCCGTCGTCGCTGCTGTATGGCATCCAGGACCCGGGCGGCGTGGTCAATATCGTCAGCAAAAAACCGCAACTGACCCAGGCTACGTCCCTGACCGTGCGCGGCTCGACCTTCGGGGATGGCAAGAACGGCAGCGGCGGCAACCTCGACACCACCGGGCCGATTGGTGATTCGGGCCTGGCCTATCGCCTGATCGTCGACCATGAAGACGAGGACTACTGGCGCAACTTCGGCACTCACCGCGAGTCGCTGGTGGCGCCGTCCCTGGCCTGGTACGGCGATTCAACCAAGTTGTTGTTCGCCTACGAACACCGCGAATTCCTCTCGCCGTTCGACCGCGGTACCGCCATCGACAAGTCCAACCACCCGCTGGACATCCCGGCCACTCGCCGTCTGGACGAGCCGTTCAATAACATGGAAGGGCGTTCCGACCTGTACCGCTTTGAAGCCGACCACGATTTGAACGACGACTGGAAAGCCCATTTCGGCTACAGCTGGAACCGTGAGACCTACGACGCCAGCCAGGTGCGCGTCAGCGCGGTGAACACCAACGGCACCCTGACCCGCAAGATGGACGGTACCCAAGGTGCGATCACCACCGACCGTTTCGCCACGGCCAGCCTGGAAGGCAAGGTCAATGTGCTGGGCATGCAGCATGACCTGGTGTTCGGCCTGGACGACGAGTACCGCAAGATCTACCGCGCCGACCTGATTCGCCAGAACTCGCGCGGCACCTTCAACTACAACAACCCGGTGTACGGCAACGAAGTCGCGGGCACCACTGTCAGCGCTGCCGACAGCGCCCAGACCGACCTGTTGCGCAGCGACTCGCTGTTCTTCCAGGACGCGATTCACCTGACCGACCAGTGGATCTTTGTGGCCGGTGCGCGCTATCAGATGTATGACCAGTACGCCGGCAAGGGCGTGCCGTTCAAGGCCAACACCGACGGCAACGGCCAGGCCTGGGTGCCGCGTGCCGGCCTGGTGTACCGCTACACCGATGAGTTGTCGTTCTACGGCAGCTACACCGAGTCGTTCAAGCCCAACTCCACCATCGCGGCCTTGGCCGATGGCAGCACGCTGACCGGCGACCTCACGCCGGAGGAATCCAAGTCGTGGGAGCTGGGCGCCAAACTCGACATCCCCGGGCGCATCACCGCCAGCGCAGCGTTGTTCACTATCGACAAGCGCAATGTGCTGGTGTCGGTGGGCTCCGGCGCCAACACTATCTACAGCATCGCAGGGCAGGTGCGTTCCCGTGGCCTGGAACTGGACGCCAGCGGCCAGTTGACCGACAAGTTGAGCCTGATCGGCAGCTACGCCTTCACCGACGCCGAAGACATCAAGGACAACGACCCGACGCTGGAAGGCAACCGCCTGCAAAACGTGGCCAAGCACACCGGCTCGCTGTCGGTGGCCTACGACTTCGGCAATATCTTCGGCGGCGATCAGTTGCGCGTGGGCACCGGTGCGCGCTATGTCGGCGAGCGCGCAGGCGACGCCGCCAACGACTTCAACCTGCCGGGCTACACCGTGGCGGACGCCTTCGCCACCTACGACACCAGGATCGACGGGCAGAAGGTCAAGTTCCAGGTCAACGTGAAGAACCTGTTCGACCGCGTTTACTACACCTCGGCGGCCAGTCGCTTGTTTGTGTCCATGGGCGATGCGCGGCAGGTGTCGGTGTCCAGCACCCTGGAGTTCTAAAACCTGGCGGGCTCGCCACAAAGGTACGGAGCTGTTAGCGTTGCGGCCACCAATGGCTTTGCGGAACACGGTACTGATGCACTTTGGACGATGGCTGCACCTGCTGTGCCTGAGCGTTTTACTGGGCGGCTGCGCGAGTGTTTCGCAGCCTTCCACGCCTTCAACCCTGGATCACCTGCTGGCCGATCCTGTCCTCAACGGCGCCACGGTTTCCGTCATGGTGCGCGACGCCCGCAGTGGCAGCACCCTCTATCAACACAACCCGCGCGCACGTCTGATCCCTGCGTCCAACCTCAAGTTGCTCACCACCGCTGCGGCGATGGATGTGCTGGGGCCGCAATACCGTTTTTCCACCCAGCTGTTGAGCAACGGCACCCAGCAAGGCGAGCGCCTGGCCGGCAACCTGTACCTGCGTGGCCTCGGCGACCCGACCACGCAATTCGCCGATTACCAGGCATTGGCCGCCCAGTTGGCCAGCCAGGGCGTGCGCCGGGTGCAAGGCGACCTGGTGTTCGACGACACCTGGTTCGACGCCGAGCGCCTGGGCGTGGATTGGGCGCAAGACGATGAAAGCACCTACTACGGCGCGCAGATTTCGGCATTGACGGTGTCGCCCAATGCGGATTTTGACGCGGGCACCTTGCTTGTCACCGCGAAGGCTCCCGTCGCGCTCGGCCAGCCAGTAAGCGTGATGCTGAGCCCGTCCACCGACTACGTGCAACTGAGCAACCGTGCCGTCAGCGGCCCCGGCAACAGCTACGCCATCACCCGCCAGCACGGCACCAACCTGCTGCAACTCAGCGGCGCGCTCGCACCGGGCAAGCAAAGTCGGCAGTGGGTGAGTGTTTGGGAGCCGACGCAACTGGTGGCCAATCTGTTTGAGCAGGCCTTGGCGCAGCAGGGCATCCAGGTGCTGGGCCGGCGCGTGATCGGTGGCACCAGCCCCACGACGGCGACGGTGTTGGCGGAGCATCAATCGGCGCCGTTGCAGGACTTGATCACGCCGCTGCTCAAGCTTTCGAACAACAACATGTCCGAAGCCCTGCTCAAGGCCATGGGCCGCAAAACGGCCAACGCGGGCACTGCGGCAGCGGGCGTGGCGGCGGTGGCGGCGTTCATGCGGCGCCAGGGCCTGGACCCGGCGACACTCAACCAGGTGGACGGCTCAGGTTTGTCGCGGCGCAATCTGGTCTCGTCGCAGAACCTGACCGACCTGCTGCTGGCTAGCGCCAAACAGCCCTGGTTCGATGCCTGGTACAACGCCTTGCCGATTGCCGGCAATGCCGACCGTATGACCGGCGGCAGCCTGCGCTATCGCCTGCGCGGGACGGCTGCCGAAAACAACCTGCACGCCAAGACCGGCTCCATGGCCGGCGTATCATCGTTGAGCGGCTATATCACCGACGCCGAGGGACGACGCCTGGTATTTTCGATGATCAGCAATAACTACCTCAGTGACGCAGCCCCTGTCCGCGCCCTCGAAAACCGCCTGGCGCTGGCGCTGTCCCAGTGGCACGACTAGCTCAGGGCTGGTAACCCATCCGCCAACTCACGGCCCGGGTCGCCGCCAGCAAGCGCTGCGCCGCCGGGCCATCTTCGTCGGCGTGGAACAGCGAGGTGGGGCCGACCACGGTCATCACCGCCGCCACGTGCCCGACCGCGTTGAACACCGGCGCCGACAGCGCATCCACCCCTGGCATCAGCAGGCCATGCACAAAGTGCAGGCCGCGCCGGCGGATCTGTTCACAGGCCGTGGCGTAGGCCTGGTCGTCGGCGAGGGCATGGGCGGTGCCGGCCTGGATTTCACGCTCACGCAACTCGACGGTTTCCCGCGACGGCAGGAAGGCACTGAACACCAGCCCGGTGGATGAACTGAGCAGCGGTAACACCGACCCCAATTGCGTCACCACCGTCACGGCGCGCACGGCCGGTTCGATCTGCACCACTGTCGCGCCCTGGTTGCCCCATACCGCCAGGAAGCAGGTTTCATTCAACTCGTCGCGCAGCTCCGCCAGGGGCATCGCGCCGACTTTCAGCACGTCCATGCTGCCCAGCGCGGCCAGGCCCACGCGCAGCGCCTCGCGCCCCAGGCCGTAATGGTTAGTGGCGGCGTTCTGCTCGGCAAAACCCGAGGCGATCAGCGCCTGTAAATAACGGTGCACCTTGCTTGCCGGCATCTGCACATGATCGGCCAGCCGCGACAACGACGTGGAGGGCGACAATTCGGCCAAGGCCTTGAGGATATCGGTGCCCACTTCGGCCGAGCGGACTTTCTGTTTACCGGTGTCGCGGGGCTTTTCCATGGAGGGGCGAGAATCCGAGAGATGAATGGGCGTCTTTATAGCTTGACGGTCAATAGTGATCAAATTACGTTATGCGTAACTGGATTACGATAAAAACAACTTCCGTCTTGAGGATGATCCATGAACCTCGAATACCTGTCGGGCTTCGGCAATGAATTCGCCAGCGAAGCCCTGCCCGGCGCCTTGCCGGTCGGGCAGAACTCCCCGCAGAAAGCGCCCTACGGGCTGTATACCGAGCTGTTTTCCGGCACCGCCTTCACCATGGTGCGCAGCGAAGCCCGCCGCACCTGGCTGTACCGCATCCAGCCATCGGCCAATCACCCCGCGTTTATCAAGCTGGAGCGGCAGTTGGCCGGCGGCCCGTTGGGCGCGGTGACGCCCAATCGCCTGCGCTGGAACCCGTTGGATATTCCGACTGAGCCGACGGACTTTATCGACGGCCTGGTCGGCATGGTGACCAACGCCGGGTCGGAAAAACCCTCGGGCATCAGCATCTATAACTACTGCGCTAATCGCTCCATGGACCGTGTGTTCTTCAATGCCGACGGCGAACTGTTGATCGTGCCCGAGCAGGGCCGCCTGCGCATCGCCACCGAACTGGGGGTGCTGGACGTCGAGCCGCTGGACATTGTGGTGTTGCCCCGTGGCCTCAAATTTCGTGTCGAGCTGCTGGATGCGCAAGCGCGCGGTTACGTCGCCGAAAACCATGGCGCGCCTCTGCGACTGCCGGACCTGGGGCCTATCGGCAGCAACGGCCTGGCCAATCCGCGTGACTTCCTCACGCCGGTGGCCCACTACGAAGACCTCAGGCAACCGACCACGTTGGTGCAGAAATTCCTCGGTGAACTGTGGGCATGTGAGCTGGACCATTCACCGCTGAATGTGGTGGCCTGGCACGGCAACAACGTGCCGTACAAATACGACCTGCGCCGCTTCAACACCCTTGGCACCGTGAGTTTCGATCATCCCGATCCGTCGATCTTCACCGTATTGACCTCGCCCACCAGCGTGCACGGCCTGGCCAACCTCGACTTCGTGATCTTCCCGCCGCGCTGGATGGTGGCCGAGAACACCTTCCGTCCGCCGTGGTTCCACCGCAACCTGATGAACGAATACATGGGCCTGATCCAGGGCGCCTACGATGCCAAGGCCGAAGGCTTCCTGCCCGGCGGCGCGTCGCTGCACAGTTGCATGAGCGCCCACGGCCCGGACGGTGAGACCTGCACCAAGGCCATCAACGTGGACCTGGCGCCGCACAAGATCGATAACACCATGGCCTTCATGTTCGAGACCAGCCAAGTGCTGCGCCCCACCCAGTTCGCCCTGGAGTGCCCGCAACTGCAACCTTCCTACGACGCGTGCTGGGCCTCGTTGCCCGTCACCTTCAACCCGAACCGGAGATAACCCATGACGCAGCCAACCCCTACCCGCAGTTGGGTAGCCTCCGCCAATGGTCACCGCGATTTCCCCCTGCAAAACCTGCCGCTGGGCGTGTTCAGCATTAATGGCTCTGCCCCGCGCAGTGGCGTGGCGATTGGCGATTCCATCCTCGATCTGCATGCCGCTTTGGATGAGTTTGAAGGCGAAGCCCGCCGTGCCGTTGAAGCCACTGCCGGCGGCCAGTTGAACGCCCTCTTCGAATTGGGCCGTGGTCCGCGTGTGGCCTTGCGCGAGCGCCTGCTGGAACTGTTGGCGGAGGGCAGCAAACTGCAGACCCGTGAAGCGCAGGTGCTGCACCGCGCCGCCGATTGCCAGATGCACCTGCCGGCGAAGATCAACGACTACACCGACTTCTACGTCGGCATCGAGCATGCGCAGAACGTCGGCAAACTGTTCCGCCCGGATAACCCGCTGCTGCCGAACTACAAGTATGTGCCGATCGGTTATCACGGCCGCGCCTCGACCATTCGCCCCTCGGGTGCCGACGTCCGTCGGCCCAAAGGCCAGACCTTGCCGGCTGGCCAGACCGAACCGAGCTTCGGCCCCTGCGCACGCCTGGACTATGAGCTGGAGTTGGGCATCTGGATTGGCCAGGGCAACGCCATCGGCGACTCGATTGCCATCGGCGATGCAGCCGAGCATATCGCCGGTTTCTGCCTGCTCAATGACTGGTCGGCGCGGGACATCCAGGCCTGGGAATACCAGCCGCTGGGCCCGTTCCTGTCGAAGAGCTTCATCACCAGTATTTCACCGTGGGTGGTCACGGCCGAAGCCCTGGAACCGTTCCGCAAAGCCCAGCCGGCGCGGCCCGAAGGCGATCCGCAGCCACTGCCGTACCTGCTGGATAACCGCGATCAGGCGGCCGGCGCGCTCGATATTGAGCTGGAGGTACTCATCACCACTGCTTCGATGCGCGAGCAAAACCTGCCGGCTCATCGCCTCGCCCTGAGCAACAGCCTGCATATGTACTGGACCGTCGCGCAGTTGGTGGCGCACCACAGCGTCAACGGTTGCCAACTGCAGGCCGGTGACCTGTTTGGTTCGGGCACCTTGTCCGGCCCTGAAGCCGGGCAGTTCGGCAGCCTGCTGGAGATGACCGAAGGCGGCAAGAAGGTCATCGAACTGCCCTGCGGCGAAGTGCGCAGGTTCCTTGAAGACGGCGACGAAATCATCCTGCGCGCCCGTTGCAGTCGTGAAGGCTTCGCCTCCATCGGCTTCGGCGAATGCCGTGGCACCGTGGTCGCGGCGCGCTAGGAGGGCAGGGCGATGGAACTCTATACCTACTACCGCTCTACGGCGTCCTATCGGGTGCGCATCGCCCTTGCGCTCAAGGGCCTGGATTTCACTGCGGTGCCCGTCAACCTGCTGGTGCCGGCGGGTGGCGCCAATCGCCAGCCGGAGTACCTGGCCATCAACCCCCAAGGTCGTGTGCCGGCCTTGCGCACCGATGACGGCGAGCTGCTGATTCAGTCCGCGGCGATCATTGAATACCTGGACGAACGTTATCCACAGGTGCCGCTGCTTTCCAAGGACATGGCCACCCGCGCCCATGAACGCGCAGTGGCGTCGATCATCGGCTGCGATATTCACCCGCTGCACAACTCCAGCACCCAGAACCTGTTGCGTCAGTGGGGACATGACGAGGCGCAGGTGCTGGAGTGGATCGGGCATTGGATCAGCCAGGGGCTGGGTGCGGTGGAACAGTTGATTGGCGATAAGGGCTATTGCTTCGGCGAGCAGCCGGGGATGGCCGATGCCTTCCTGATTCCCCAACTGTATGCGGCGGAGCGCTTCAAGGTGCCGTTGGGGGCGTATTCACGCATCGGCAGGGTGGCGGCGTTGGCGGCGCAGCATCCGGCATTTATCCAGGCCCACCCTGCCAATCAACCCGACACTCCTGAGTGATCGTGCCCGCGCAGAGCGTGAGCACAATAATAAAAACAGGTACCTTGCGATGCACAATCAGATTGCCAGCTTTCGCGCGGCACTCGATGCCCGTCCGGTGTCGCGCTACCAGTGGTTGATTCTCCTGTTGCTGGCCTTGTTGCTGGTAACCGATGGCTACGATGCCCAGGTGCTGGGTTATGTGGTACCGGCGCTGGCGTCGGATTGGGGGCTGGAAAAGGCCGCGTTCGGCCCGGTATTCAGTGCCAACCTGCTGGGGCTCACGCTGGGCTCGCTGCTGGTGACTCCCCTGGCCGACCGCTTTGGCGTTCGCCGCATCCTCCTGGGCTGCGTGCTGATCTACGCCAGCCTCACGGTGTTGATGGTCTTCGCCAGCTCGCTGACCACGCTGATGGCGGCGCGCTTTATCTGCGGTATCGGCATGGGCGGCGCGATGCCCAGTGCCATGGCGTTGATGTCGGACTATTCCCCGCCACGCTTGCGCACCTTGATGGTGACGTTGGCGGCGTGCGGCTTTTCGTTCGGCGGCGCAGCCGGTGGGTTTGTGGCCGCAGGATTTATCGACGGCTTTGGCTGGCAGGCGGTGTTTCTTGCCGGCGGCGTGACGCCGTTGCTGCTGTTCCCTTTCCTGGTGTGGCTGCTGCCGGAATCCCTGCCGCGCCTGCTGCGCGATGCGCCGCCGTATGCACGCTTGCATAAGGTCACCGCGCGCATGTTGCCTGGGTGGCGTGCGCCGCTGGCGAGCGAGGACGAAAACCGCCGCGAGCAGGGCAGCCCATTGACGGTGGTGGAGCTGTTTCGCCATGGCTATGCACGCCCGACCGTGCTGATCTGGGCGACCTTCTTTGTCAGCCTGATCCTGCTGTATTTCATGATCAGCTGGTTGCCGTCACTGCTGCTGGAAAGTGGCCTGGCGTTGAGTGAAGCCAACCTGGTGACCTCGATGTTCCTGTTCGCCGGCACCTTGGGTGCCATCGGCATGGCCTGGTTTGCCGATCGATTGAAGCACAAGGTGCGGCTGTTGTCCGGCGTGCTGGCGGCAGCGGCGGTGTGTACCGTGCTGCTGGGGCTGAACCACGACAATCCGCGCTATCTGGTGGCCTGTGTGTTTGCCGCCGGGTTTTGCATCATCGGCGGGCAACTGACCCTTAATGCTTTCGCCAGCAATTTTTATCCGGCGCATGTACGCGCCACCGGTACGGGTTGGGCATTGGGTGTAGGGCGCTTCGGCTCGATCCTGGGCCCGTTGCTGGGCAGCATGCTGCTGGCGATGCATATTCCGGTGCAGCAGATTTTCTTCTTCTGCGCGATTCCAGCGGTGATCGCGGCGTTGTTGATCATTCAAGTGCGTTCGCCCGCGACTGACGCGCCGAAGAGCCCTTTGCATGGCGATATCCTCAAGGTGCCGGCCAATCACTGACGATATTGCATCTACATCGAGCAGGATCACTGTGGCGAGCGGGCTTCTGTGGAGAACGGGCTTCTGTGGTGAGCGGGCTTGCCCCGCGTTGGGCCGCGTAGCGGCCCCAAAAATCTTGGGAGCGCTTCGCACTCCAACGCGGGGCAAGCCCGCTCGCCACAGGGAAATATGCGCCTGAAAATAGGCTGTTCAATGCACCACGGAGTTGGGCGGCAAGTGTCCCAGCCGTTCAGTCAGGCGCAGGCGTTGGATCGGGTCTTCACTGAGCATCAACGCGTGTTCCAGGTCAAAGCGCTCGGCGTTGGGGCAGTCCAGGCGTTGATACAGGCTGGCCCGTGCGAGGTAATCGGCAGCGCTGGCATTGCCCAGTTCCAGCACGCGCTCGGCGTCGATCAGCGCGGCCAGGGGGTTGTCATTGGCCAGGTGCAACTGGCGCAGGTTGCGTGACAGCCGTTGCAGGATCGAACGGGGTTCGGCGGTGTGCAAGTGGTCGACCTGCAACTTGAGGTTGGGGCCATACTGGCGTTGCAGCAGCTCGCGGCAATCGTTGGGGTACAGGCGTCGCCCGCCGCAGGGGTCCAGCAGGTGATCGGCACCGGGCACCCGCAGCAGGAAGTGGCCGGGAAAGTTGACGCCGACCATGGGAATGCCCAGGCGTCGCGCCAGCTCCATGGCAATCAACCCCATGGCCAGGGGCTGCCCGCGTTTGCGTTGCAACACCTTGTCCAGCAGGGCGGCGGCGGGGCGCAGCGGGGTGAAGTCATCCTGGGCGAAGCCGAGGTCATTCATGCGTCGCAGCAAGGGCTGGCCCAGTTCGTCCGCTGGCTGCAGGGGCATGCCCTGGCTGACCTGTTGCTCGAGCAATTTCAGGTCCTGCATGATCAACGCCGGTTGCACCGCCGGGTCATGCTCGGCAGCCATCCACAGCGCGGCTTCAAACAGCGCGGGGGGCGAACGTTCCAGGCAGGCGAAAAAGGCTTGGCGGGGCTTCATTGCTTTCTCCGGCGGATGCCCCGTTTTAGCCTTGCTGGGAAATTTCGTCCAGTGTCTTGAGAGATATCCTACGTGCTTATGTCGCAGGGCCTGCAAAACCGAGCGGCTTATTCCAGCGCACTTCGGCAGTTTTCTGCCGCAAGCCTATACTTGGCGACACAAGAGTGATTCGGGAGCTCGACGATGTTTGCTCTCATGCACAGCACCCGCCTTGAATCGCTGCACCTGAGCATCGACCCGGTGACGGGGTTGAAGGCGGTCATAGCCATCCATAACAGCCGCCTGGGCCCAGCCTTGGGTGGTTGTCGCTACCTTGCCTACCCCGACGATGAAAGCGCCGTGGCGGACGCCGCGCGCCTGGCCCAAGGCATGAGCTACAAGGCCGCCCTGGCCGGGTTGCCGGTGGGGGGCGGGACGGCGGTGATCCTGCGCCCCGCCCATGTGGAAAACCGCGCGGCACTGTTTGAAGCCTTCGGTCGTTGCATCGAGCAACTCGACGGTCGCTACATCACCGCTACCGACAGCGGCACCTCGGTCGCCGACATGGACTGCATCGCCCAACACACCCGCTTCGTTACCAGCACCACCGCCGCCGGCGACCCTTCGCCCCATGCCGCCATGGGCGTGTTCGCCGGTATCCGCACCACCGCCATGGCCCGCCTGGGCAGCGACAACCTCGAAGGCTTGCGCGTAGCCATCCAGGGCCTGGGCAACGTGGGCTTCGCCCTGGCCGAACAACTGCACGCCGCCGGCGCCGAACTGCTGGTCAGCGACATCGACCACGGCAAGGTGCAACTGGCCATGGAACAGCTCGGCGCGCACCCGATCGCTAACGACGCCTTGCTCAGCACTCCGTGCGACATCCTCGCACCCTGCGGTCTGGGCGCCGTGTTCAACCGCCAGAGCGTCGGCCAGCTACGCTGCGCCGCCGTCGCCGGTTCCGCCAGTGCGCAACTGACCAACCTGCAAGTGGCCGACCAACTCGAAGGGCGCGGCATCCTCTACGCCCCGGACTACGTGATCAACTCCGGCGGCCTGATCTACGTCGCCCTCAAGCACAGCGGTGCCGAACTGCCGACCATCACCGCGCACCTGTCCAACATCGGCACGCGCCTGACGGAAATCTTCGCCCACGCCCAGGCCGAAAAACGCTCCCCGGCACGGGTCGCGGACGAACTGGCCGAGCGCCTGCTCTACAAATAGGCCAGGCATTAAAAAAGCCCTGAATCATCGACTCAGGGCCTGTTCAATTCGGGCTTTATTCCGCCGGCGCGTTCAGCAACTCGGACAATGCATCCGGTTGGCTCTTGAAGGCCTTGGCAAACACATCGCGATTCTTCGCCATGTAGATCCCGGCTTCCTCCACCTGCTGCTCGCTCAGGGACGGCACGGCTTTTTGCAACACTTCTGCGAGCAACTCAGCGAGTTCAAGCATCTTGTCATGACGGTCAGCTTCGGCTTTATCCATGAACAAACGCTCCAGATCTCGGCTGCTGCGGTATACCACTTCGACGGCCATTCACCACCTCACATGCCTTCACGATAGTTGTCTTTTGCGACTACTGTATTTATATACAGCGAAAAGGGTAAGCCAAACCGTGGGGTTTGGGTAGCAGTTTTTTAATGTAGCCCGTAAATACAGGTCAGGCGTGCCTCATGTCACCCCGCCATCATCTTATACCCGCCTCTGGCCTTTTTTCTGCATGCAGAACAACCGTCACGTCCAACCCGCATTATCCGGTCGAACCGACCTAAGGAAGCACCATCTTGAAATTTAATTGGGCCGAAAAGCTGCGCCATCAAGTCCATGGGCTGGCCGAGTCCCTGGGTAACCTGTTTGTCGAGTCGTTCCATTACCTGGCGTTGTTCGCCATCGGTGCGGTGACCGCCTGGGCAGCGGTGATGGAATTCCTGGGGATGCTGGAGAACGGGCACATCAAGATCGATGACATCCTGCTGCTGTTCATCTACCTGGAATTGGGCGCGATGGTCGGGATTTACTTCAAGACCAACCACATGCCGGTGCGCTTCCTGATCTACGTGGCGATCACCGCGCTTACGCGGCTGTTGATCTCCAACGTGTCCCACCACAACCCGCCCGACCTCGGCATCATCTACCTGTGCGGCGGGATTCTGCTGCTGGCGTTTGCGATTCTGGTGGTGCGCTACGCGTCGTCGGCGTTCCCGTCGGTGAAGGTCGAAGGCCCGCGTCGCAAGGGCGAGGCGAGCCTGGAGACCGAGAAGGGCGAGCTTTAAAGCCCGACGCTGAAGGGCAGGGCGCGGGTCGGTGGCCGTTGCAACAATTTGTGGCTGTCGCCGTCCGTCATCACCGCCAGGATCTCCATGGCGCTGTGGCCCTGCTCAATGGCAATGCCGAATTGAATGCTTTGCACCAGGCGTTTGAGCCGTTGCGGGTCGTTGCGTTGTTCGGCGCTGATCATGCGTTTGGCCACTACGCCCGTCTCGTCCGAGAGGGTGAGCATGATGCTGCCGTCGAGCCGTTGGATGCTCAGGTTGACGCGGTATTTTGGGGTGAAGGTGTCGGTGATGATCTGAAAAGGATTGTCCATGGTGCGTTACCGCCTGATAAGAACATGCAGTCATTGACGACCGGCGTCGTGATTAGTTCGCGTTGCCTGACCACCGGCCACTCCGTCGCTGAGGTGGTACAAATTCCGTTTACCTCATGAGCTGTACAGCAAAGGGCGTGCCGTACAGCGATCTGTCAAACAATCAGCTCCTTATGTGGGAGGGGGCTTGTTCCCGATAGCGGTGCATCAGCCAAGTATTCATTGACTGATGCACCGCTATCGGGAACAAGCCCCCTCCCACATGGGTTCTATGTTGTTATTGAGATCGGTGATCCGTTTCAGGGCAACACGGAAAAAACGATCGCTGACAGCGCAATCAGCACTCCACCCAGCTGACCGCCAGGCCGCCCCGTGAAGTTTCTTTGTATTTGTCGTGCATGTCGGCACCGGTATCGCGCATGGTGCGGATCACCCGGTCGAGGGAAATGAAGTGCTTGCCGTCACCGCGCAGGGCCATTTGCGTGGCGTTGATGGCCTTGACCGCGGCGATGGCATTGCGCTCGATGCACGGCACCTGCACCAGGCCGCCGACCGGGTCGCAGGTCAGGCCGAGGTTGTGTTCCAGGCCGATTTCGGCGGCGTTTTCCAGTTGCTCGGGGGTGGCACCGAGGATGTCGGCCAAGCCGGCGGCGGCCATGGCGCAGGCTGAACCGACTTCGCCCTGGCAACCGACTTCGGCACCGGAGATCGAGGCGTTTTTCTTACACAGAATGCCGACGGCGGCGGCGGCCAGGAAGAAATTGACCACATCGTCGTCAGATGCGTCGGCATTGAACTTCATGTAGTAATGCAGCACCGCCGGGATGATCCCCGCTGCGCCATTGGTCGGCGCCGTGACCATGCGCCCACCGGCGGCATTTTCTTCGTTGACGGCGAGGGCGAACAGGTTGACCCATTCCATGGCCGACAAGGTCGAGGTGATCACATTGGGTTTGCCGATTTCCAACAGGCTGCGGTGCAATTTAGCCGCGCGCCGTGGCACGTCCAGGCCACCGGGCAGGATGCCTTCATCGCGCAAGCCTTGTTCCACACATTCGCGCATCACCGACCAGATATGCAGCAGGCCGCTGCGGATCTGTTCATCGCTGCGCCAGGCGCGCTCGTTGGCCATCATCAATTCCGAAACCCGCAGGCCGTGCTTGTTGCACAGCGCCAGCAGCTCGACGGCGCTGGAGAAGTCGTAGGGCAATTGCACATCGTTGGCCGGCGCGATGCCCGAAGCCGCTTCAGCGGCTTCGATGATGAAACCGCCACCCACCGAATAATAGGTCTGCTCGCTGAGCAGACCGGTGTCGCCGTAGGCGTGCAGGGACATGGCGTTGGGGTGGTAGGGCAGGCTTTCGTCCAGCAGCAGGAGGTCGCTGTGCCAGTTGAAGGCAATTTCCTGTTGACCGGCCAGCAACAACCGTCCGGACTCGCGCAGCTGTTGGATTCGCGTGTTGATCGAAGTGGGATCGACCTGATCCGGCCATTCGCCCATCAAGCCCATGACGCAGGCGCGGTCGGTGGCGTGGCCGACACCAGTGGCGGACAGCGAACCATACAGGCGCACTTCGACCCGGCGCGTTTCATTCAGCAAGTGCTGGTCGTTCAAGGCCTGTGCGAAGGTCGCCGCCGCGCGCATGGGGCCGACGGTATGGGAGCTGGACGGGCCGATGCCCACTTTGAATAGATCGAAAACACTGATAGCCATGCTAAAGCCTTACAAGCAATGGAGTAGGAATCGCTGCCATGTTTTGTAGGACGAGCGCAATTGGCGCGATACTGAGCCTCTGGATCGGCACTGACCAACGAATTATCCTAAGACACCCTTTAGCTGGACTAAACCCTATGGCTCGCCCTCTCCATGGCCAGACTTACGTCTGGTTGCACGTGTTTTCCTGCGCTGCCCGGCATCTGTCGTTCACCCGCTGCGCCGAAGAACTGCACATCACGCCGGGAGCGGTGAGCCAGCAAATCCGCCAGTTGGAGGAGCGCCTGGGGTTTCGGCTGTTTCATCGACGGGCACGGGGGGTGGAGCTGAGTGCCGAGGGCCAGCGCCTGGCGGCAACGGTGGGGGAGGCCTACGGCAGCATCGACGCCGAGTTGCAGCGGCTGGATGCGGGAATGATCAGCGGCACACTTCGCCTGCGCTCGATTCCATCATTTCTCGGCAAGTGGCTGACCCCACGCTTACCGCGCTTGCAGCAGCGCTTCCCGGATATCCAACTGCGCATGGTTGCCGAGGACAGCAGCATCGCCCTGCATGAAGGTGACTTTGACCTGGCCATTGACCTCAACGACGGCAGCTACCCTGGCCTGTTATCCACAGCCCTGCTGGATGAGCAGATTTTCCCGGTCTGCGCCCCCAGCCTGTTGCGGGGGCGACCGCCCTTGCACGGGCCGGCCGATCTCGTGCATTTTCCGCTGCTGCATGACATTACCGCCTGGCGTGGGAGTTATGAGTATGCGGAGTGGGAGTTCTACCTGAATGCCATCGGCTATCACGTCGCCGATGTACGCCGTGGCCACACCTTCAACCGCAACCACTTGACCATCGAAGCCGCCATCGCCGGCATGGGCGTAGCGATTGCGCGACGGACCTTGCTCAATGATGAGCTGGAACGCGGCACCTTGATCGTGCCGTTCGGCCTCGCGGTGCCCAACCACAAACGTTATGTGCTGCTGTATGCGCCGGGCGCCCTGAACCATCCGGGCGTGCGCGCGGTGCATGACTGGCTGGTGGAGGAAGCAGGAATTTTTCGCGCCTTGCACCCGCTGGGGGAGGGACAATTGTGAGGATCGCGGGGCGTAAGAAGATGTAACTAACTCCCCACCCTAACAGCGTTTCTGCTCGTCGTCAGGGTTAATTTGTAATGTAGGATTTATCTTTGCAAAGGGGTTGAAATGTTTCTCTGGCTGCTCAATTGTGTAATCAAGAGGTCATGGTTTCACCACCCCGGTGTTGCAGTTTGTGACCTCTCGCGAGCTAGCTGAAATAAGGGAAGAACTATGCAAATCCAAGTCAATAGCGATAACCATATTGAAAGCAGCATCCGACTGGAGGAGTGGGTACGTACTACCATTGAGAGCACGCTCGAACGTTATGAAGAAGACCTGACCCGAGTGGAGGTCTACCTGCGGGATGAGAACGGCGACAAGCCCGGTCCCCACGATTTAAGTTGCCGCCTGGAAGCGCGGCCAAAAGGCCATCAACCGCTGTCGGTGTCCGCCAAGGGCGATACCCTGGAACAAGCGATTGACAGCGCGGCCACCAAGCTGGATCACGCATTGGAACATCTGTTTGGCCGACTGCAAGGCAAGCCCCGCGCTGCCGCGAAAAACCAGCCCATCAACAAAGTGAACGAAGACGCGCTGGAACAGGAATTCCTGGAAAACGAAAACGCGGTCATCAACGGCTGACGTTCTCTTCACCCCCTGCAAACGGGCCTGCATCTGCAGGCCCGTTTTCGTTCAGGCGCCGCGTCGGAAAAAATACCGGCTCAACAGCGCCAGCCCCCCAGCCCCCAACCCGGCAAACAGCATCGCCCAACCGGCACCGTGGCGCAGTGCCGCCTGGGCATCGTTGGCTGCCAGCCCCATCGATTCCAGCTTTCCTGCGGCGATGTTCTGGCTAAGAGCGGGCCAATCCATTGCCGTGGTGGCGGGCAGCATCTCGGCCAACTGACGGCTGATCCCCAGCAACAGCACCAGCCCCATCAGGGCAATGTTGAGCGCCAGGGTGATCAGCCGCGCACTGAGGTCGATGCCGGAGGCCATGCCCGCGCGGTCGGCCGATACCGAGCCGGTGGTGGTATTGGTGGTGGGCGAGTTGGTCAGCGCCAGGCCTGCGCCGGCGATCACGCAGCTGAGCAGCACCAGCCCGATACGTGGGTGCGCGGCGCCGTTGACGGCGGCCATGGCCAGAAAGCCCGCGCCCATCAGGCCCAGGCCGAGGGGGATGATGCGTTCGGCGCCATAGCGCAGGGCCAGGCGCTCGGCCAGCGGCGGTACCAGCAAGGTCGGCAGGGTATAGGCGAGCAGCGCGGCGCCGGTGGTCAAGGTGTCGTAACCCAGGCCTGCCTGAAAGTACAACGGCAGGTAGATCATGAACGGCCAGAAGCTGAAGTTCATGCCGATCGAACCCATCAACGCGCCGTTGAAACGCTGGATGCGGAACACCGAGAAGTCGAACATCGGGTGCGCACTGCGAAGCTCGACCGTGATGAACAGCAGCAGGCCGAGCCCCGACAACGCCGCCCAACCGAGCATCGCCGGTGTGCCGAAACCGTGCTCGCTGCCTTGGGTGATGAAGTACACCAGGGCAAACACCGACAGGGTCAGGGTGAGCATGCCGGCGATGTCCAGGCGATGGGCGGCCGGGTCGCGGGACTCCTGCACGCTGATGCGCAGCAGCATCAGGGTGAACAGGGTGAGCGGCACATGTACGAGGAACACCCAGCGCCAATCCGCCACCGCCAGGATCAATGCGCCGATCATCGGCCCGAAGCCCAGGCCCACGCCGGCAATCACGCCCCATACCGCAAACGCCCGTGCCCGCGCTGCCGGTTCGCGGAACAGGTGCGAGAGGATGGCGAATTGGCAAATCATCATCGCCCCGGCACCGATGCCCTGGACAAACCGCGCCGCAATCAGCAGCGAGGCATCCTCGGCCAGTCCGCAGGCCAGTGAAGCCAGGCCAAACACCCAGAGGCACAGTACCAGCATGCGGCGACGGCCAAAGCGGTCGGCCAAAGTGCCCGCTGCCATCAGCACGCTGGTGCAGGCCAGGGTGTAGGCGTTCATGATCCACTGGGCGTCCTGGAAGCCCGTGCCCAACTCTCGCTCGAGCGTCGGCAGGATCACCGGCACGCTGGAAATCTCCAGGCCGAACATCAGGGCGACAAGGCACACGGCCGTGAGGGCCAGCCCATTCCTGGCGGTACGCGGGGGGCTCGTGGTGGTTAGCGTGGCGGCGGGTGGCATGGGATTCTCCTGTGGATGAAGTGTCGCGTTATTTTCAGGGGAATCTGTTTCGTTATTCGTGATAAGTTTTCCGCTCATAGGAGAATCAAGGGCGACAATCGAGCCATGACGACACCGCGTTTTGATGGCGTTGAGCTGTTTCTGCACATCGTCGAAAGCGGCAACCTGACCGGGGCCGCCGAACGGCTGAACCTTACCCGCTCCGCGGTCGGCAAGGGCCTGGCGCGATTGGAAGCACGCCTGGGCACGTGCCTGTTGCAGCGCTCCACCCGCCGCCAGCGTCTGACCGAGGACGGCCAGGCGTACTACGAGCATTGCCTGCGTGCGTTGGCGGAACTCGAGGCAGCCGAATCGGTGCTGGAAAGCGGCCGGCAACAGCCACGCGGCCGTTTGCGGGCCAGCTTGCCACTGGCCTTCGGGCATCACTACGCGGCCCCCGCGTTGTGGGGATTGATGGCGCGCTATCCGGAACTGGAGATCGAGATCAGCTTCGCCGATCGGCTGGTGGACCTGGCACAGGAAGGCTTCGACGTCGCCGTGCGGATCGGCCCGCTGCCCGACACCGACCGCCTCAGTGCACGTCGTCTCGGCGAACAGGCCGTGGGGCTGGCGGCGTCACCGGCGTACTTGCAGCGCGTCGGGCCGATTGAATGCATCGAAGACCTTGCCGGCCATCGCGGTATTGCCTATCGCAGTACGACCCCGCACCGCAATCCCGTGGCCTCGCCGTTGAGGATGGACGACCTCCAGGCCGTGGCCGATGCCACCATCGCGGGCGTCGGCCTGGCCTGGTTGCCGAGTTGGTTGATTGCGCACTATGTCCTGCGTGGGCAGTTGGTCGCGGTGTTGCCCGGCTATCGCGAGCTACCTGCGCCGATCCATGTGATCTGGCCGACAGCAGTGCATATGCCGGCCAAGACGCGTTGTGCAATCGACGCTCTGGTCGCCGCCACCCCCAGTTGCCTGGCGGGCAGTTAGAACGCGATGGAGGTCTGCACGTACACCGTACGCGGCTCACCCACGTATTTACCCTTGTTGTTGTCGTCGAACGAGCGGGTGAAGTACTGCGTGTTGAAGATGTTCTTCATGCCGACCGCCACATTCAGATCCGACAGTTGCGGGCCGAAGTCATAGGCTGCGCGGCTGCTGAACAGCATGTAGCCGGGGATTCGGCCGTTGGCGCCGTCAGCACTTTCTGCCTGGGTGTTGGCGTTGTCGGCGAATTGGCTGCTCTGATAGCTGCTGTCCACATTGAGTTTCCAGCGCCCTTCGGTGTAACCCACGCCGAGGGTGCCTTTGTGCTTGGACGAGAAGGGCACGCGGTTGCCTTTGTTCGGGCCGTCTTCGCGGATGGTGGCGTCGACATAGGCGTAGGTAGCGTACACATCGAAACCGGCCAGCGCCGGGCTCAAGCCATCGAGGGCGTAGTTGACGCTGGTTTCAATCCCCTGGTGGCGCGTTTCGCCGCGGGCGATCACCGAATCGTTGGTCTGGTTGCTTTCATACTGGTTGTCGAAGTTGATCAGGAACGCGCCGATCTCTGCGCGCAAGGTGCCGTCGTCATAGCGGGTGCCCAGTTCCCAGGTGCGGGCTTTTTCCGGTTTCACTTCACCGCTGGTCACACGGTTGGGCATCTGGCTGTACTGCACGCTGCCGAATGAACCTTCGGTGTTGGCGTACAGGTTCCAGTCGTCGGTCAGGTGATAGAGCACGTTCAACGCCGGCAGCGCGGTGTTGTAGTCGCCTTTGTATTTGACGTTGGTCAGGTTGTTGCTCTGCTGGGATTCGATCATCTCGTAGCGAATGCCCGGGGTGATGGTCCATTTGCCGATATCAATCCGGTCATCGACGAAGAACGCATTGGCTTCGGTGCCGCCACGGGTGTCGCGGTCGTTGCGGCTGTCGGTGCTGGGGATTTGCTGGTTGTTGGCTGAAATCGGCGTGCGGTAGCGCAACTCGTGGCCGGCTTCGTTGATGTAGCGGTAGCCGACGCCCACTTCATGGCTGGTCGGGCCGAGGTCAAAGCCTTGGGCGAAACGGGTTTCCACGCCACGCACCCAATACTCGCGCGGGGACAGCGACAGGAAGGTGCCCTGGTCCAGATAGCCGCTGCGCAGGGTCTTGGTGAAGAAGCTGTTGACGGTGAATTCGCGGCGGTCCTGCTCGTAGCGATAGCCGACGTTGAACATCGTACGGCGGCCCCAGAATTTGTCGTAGGGGCGGGTGGACTGATACGGATCGGCCTTGTAGTCCGCGACGTTCAAGCCCCCAGGCATATCGGCCTGGCCTTCGTAGTACTGCGCCATGGCGTTGAAGCTGTTGGCGTCGTCGAGCTGGTATTTGCCTTTGAGGATCAGGTCGTCAATGCGCGTGTTGCTGTTTTCGCGCCAGTCGCCGCCACGGGTGCCGGAATACAAAATCGCGCCGCCCAGGCCATTCTCGGCAGTACCGCCGGCCAGCAGGTTGCCGGTGGTCTTGAAGCCGTCATGGCTGGAAGACGGGCTGGTTTCGGTCTGCAAGCCACCTTTGACGGTGGGTGCATCCGGAATCGCGCGGGTCACGAAGTTGACCACGCCGCCGACGTTCTGCGGGCCGTAGCGCACCGCGCCGCCGCCACGTACCACGTCCACGGCGTCCATGTTGCCCATGCTGATCGGTGCGAACGACAGCTGCGGCTGGCCGTACGGTGCGAAGGGCACCGGGATGCCGTCCATCAGTACCGTTGAGCGCGAGGCCAGGCGCGGGTTGAGACCGCGAATGCCGAAGTTCAGCGCCATATCGTGGCTGCCGGTGCCGTTATTGTCCGGGGCGTTGACGCCGGGGATGCGGTTGAGCACGTCCTTGGCCTGGGTAGCGCCCTGACGTTCGAACGCTTCGCGGCGGATCACGTCACGGGCGCCGGGGTGTTCGAAGACATTGGTTTGTGCCGCATCGCCGAGCCAGTCGCCGACCACGCTGGAGGTCGCCAACTCGACAGCCGCCGGCGCCGTTGCCGGTTGCAGACTGTAGGCGTTGTCGCCTTCGGCGCGGGCTTGCAGGCCGGTACCTTCCAGCAGCTTCTGCAGGCCTTCGGCGGCGCTGTAGCTGCCGGACAAACCACGGCTCTGCATGCCCGCCGTGACTTCGGAACCGAAGGAAATCAACACGCCGGCTTCACGGCCAAACTGGTTCAGGGCTGCTTCCAGCGAGCTGGGCGCGATGTGATACGGCTTGGCATCGGCCGCCATCACGCAAGGCAGTACGGTCAGGCTGAGGCTGGCGCCCAGCAGCAGTTGGCGCAAGGTGCGGGCGAGAAGGGTGGGTTGCTGGGGCATGAAGGGCGGTCCTGAGAAGGAAGGATCAAGGTGGCTTTCCTTCTCTGTCACGCGAGGTGCGGAAAACGGCTCACGGTGGCTGAAAATAATTTATGCACGTGCCTGGACGCTCACCCAATAGCGGGTAAAACGCCGCACCTTGACCGGCAGGCTGACCTCCAGCAGGTCGAGGATGCGTTCGCTGTCGTCCAGCGGGTAGCTGCCGGACAGCAGCAGGTTGGCGACCTGCGCATCGCAGTGGAGCTGGCCACGGCGGTAGCGGCCCAGTTCGGCGAGAAAGTCCTCCAGGCGCATATGCGCGGCCACCAGCATGCCCTCGGCCCAGGCGCCGCTGTTGGCATCGGTAGGTCGCGGGGTGTCCCAGCCTTTACGGGTGAAATTGACCTGGCGTGCCGCGTCGACCGTCAGGGGCAGGCCGCTGTAGGTGTTGGGCATCACCTCGACGCGGCCGTCCAAGACCGCCAGTTGGGTGTGGTCGTTGAACTGGCGCACATTCAGGCGCGCCGCCTGGCTGCTGAGCAGGCCCTGGCCGGTCAACACCTGTAGCGGCGTGCTGCCGGCCATGCCGGTGAGCAGGATCTCGCCTTCGAGCAGGCGAATCAGCCGTTGCCGGCCGTCGAAATGCACATCCACGGCGCTGCCGGTATTGAGCTGCAACTGGCTGCCGTCGGCCAATTGCACCTTGCGCCGTTGGCCGACGGGGCTGCGATAGTCGGCGCTCAACGGCGGCAGGATATGCTGCTGGCGCAGGCTCCAGGCGGCGGCCGAACCGGCGCCGAGGATCAGCAACAACTTCAGCGCCTGGCGCCGGCTGCTGGACTTAGGTGCGCTCAACGCCGCATGGGCCAGGGGCGAGGGCATGCCGCGCAGGCGCTGGTTGACGCGCTGGATATGGTCCCAGGCGCGCTGATGTTCGCTATGGGCATTCAGCCATTGTTGCCAGGCCGCCTGCTGGCGTGGGTTGAGCGCGCCTTGCTGCATTTCCATCAGCCAGCGCACGGCTTGTTCGGCGACCTGGGTCGAGACATTCATAGGGCGAAGTAGCAGCGCAGGGCGGCTTTATGCAGGTGGCGTTTGACGGTGGCGATGGAGATGCCCAGTTCGGCGCCGATCTGCGCATACGTCAGGCCGTCGAGTTGGGCCAGCAGGAACGTGCGTTTGACCTGGGTGGGCAAGCCATCGAGCAACTGGTCCAGCTCCAGCAGGGTTTGCAGGATGATCGCGCGCTCTTCTTCTGATGGCGCTACCTGCTCAGGCATCTGCGCCAAGGCGTCGAGGTAGGCGCGTTCCAGGTCCTGGCGGCGGTAGAAGTTGAACAACACGCGCTTGGCGACCGTGGTGAGGAACGCGCGGGGCTCGATCAGCGTTGGCGCCTCCCGTGCGGACAGGACCCGGATGAAGGTGTCCTGCGCCAGGTCTGCCGCACTTTCCGGGCAGCCGAGCTTGCGTCGCAACCAGCCGGTGAGCCAGTGGTGATGGTCGTTGTAGAGCACTTCGACAGGGTTGGACGGCTGCAACGCAAACACTCCACAAGCATGGGCATGCTTTAGAGAACAAGAATTGTTCGCATTGTAGGGCGCTGGAAACCGTTCGGCAATGCACGAAGGCAGGTGTTTCATCCGTTCTGTTTTGCTTATGAGAATATTTATCATTAATATTGCGCGCTGATGAACCTGGCGCCTCCCGCATGAAAAGCAAAACCTCACTGCCTGCCTCCTATCGTCTCGCCGTTACGTCGCGCGTGCTGGCTGCTGTCGTCGGCGGTTACCTGATGGCGTCCCTGGCCAGCATCTGCCTGGCGCTGTGGATGCCTGTCTCCCGCGCCGATGCGGTGATCACCGGGATGATGAGTTCGTTCGTGTTCTACCTGTTGGCGGTGCTCTGGTGCTTTGCCTGTCGTACGGCATGGCGCGCCTGGTGTGGCGTGATGCTGCCGAGCGCGGCGTTCGCTACCTTGGCAGGCCTGGGCTTGTGGATGGCACGCACATGAAAGAGGGCTTTCGCCAGGCCATGGCCTGGCTGCACACCTGGGCAGGGCTGATCTTTGGCTGGCTGCTGTTTGCGATTTTCCTGACGGGCACCCTGGCCTATTTCAAGGATGAGATCACTCACTGGATGCAGCCCGAGGTACAGGCCCACCCCCTGGATGACGCGCGCAGCCTGAGCGTCGCCCAGGACTACCTGCAGAAGGTCGCACCCACGGCCGCACGCTGGTTCATCACTTTGCCGGATAGCCGCGACCCTGGCCTGTCAGTGATGTGGCAAGACAAGGTCGACCCCGGCAAACGCGGCAATTTCATTCAGAAAACCCTCGACCCCGTGAGCGGACAAGCCGTAGAGGCCCGGGAAAGCATGGGCGGGGATTTCTTCTACCGCTTCCACTTCCAGCTGCAAATGCCTTACCCGTGGGGCCGCTGGCTGTCGACCATTGCAGCGATGGTGATGTTCGTGGCGTTGATCACCGGCATCATCACCCACAAGAAAATCTTCAAGGACTTCTTCACCTTCCGCCCCCGCAAAGGCCAGCGTTCCTGGCTCGACGGGCATAACGCGGTGGGTGTGCTGGTGCTGCCGTTTCACCTGATGATCACCTACAGCAGCCTGGTGATTTTCATGAGCATGGTGATGCCTGCGCCGATCGTGGCCTCCTATGGCAACGACACCCGGGCCTTCTTCAATGACGTGTTCCCCGCCACCAACAACGCGCCGGCGCTGGGCCAGCCAGGCCAATTGCTGTCATTGTTGCCGATGTACGAGCAGGCGAGGGCGCAGTGGGCGGGTGGGCATGTCGGGCGGCTGGCGGTGAACAACCCGAGTGATGTAAACGCTTCGGTCAACGTGTTCCGTGCCAGCTCCGACCGCGTGGTGCATGACTTCGGCAGTACCGTGTCGTTCAACGGCAACACCGGCGAGTTGTTGCGGGTCAGTGCTGAACCATCGCTGCCGGCGGCGATCGGTGGCAGCTTCTATGGCCTGCACATGGGCCATTTCGCCGGTCCGGTGCTGCGCTGGTTGTACTTTATCTGCGGTCTGGCGGGCACGGCGATGATCGGCACGGGGCTGGTGATCTGGCTCGGCAAGCGGCAACTCAAACATGCAAAAAGCGGCGTGATGCCGTTTGAACTGCGGCTGGTGGAAGTGCTGAACATCGCCAGCATGTCCGGGCTGTTGATCGCCATTGCAGCCTTCTTCTGGACCAACCGTTTATTGCCGGTGGGTTTTGCCGAGCGCTCCGATTGGGAAGTGCAGGCCTTCTTTATCGCCTGGGGCCTGAGCCTGTTGCACGCGATCCTGCGCCGGGGCCGCCAGGGTTGGGTTGAGCAATTGAGCTTCGCAGCACTGCTGTTTGCCGCAATCCCGTTGCTCAATGCCCTGACCACGTCGCAGCACTTGGGCGCTTCACTGGCGACGGGTGACTGGGCCATGGCCGGCTTCGACCTGACCTGCCTGGCCAGCGGCCTATTCCTCGCCTGGGCAGCCTGGAAGATGCAGCACCGCAAGGCCCCGCAGGCCAAGACCGAACGGGCGCGGCCGCTGCAGCTCAAGCCGGAGGCGAACTGAATGCTCCTCGCGCTGCTGATGTGTTACGCCGGGTTTACCGCCTTGTGCCTGTCCACCGACCGTCACCACGGCGAACTGCTGCACAGCAGGCCATCGCCTCGGCGGCGTATTGTTTTGCGCGTCATCGGTTGGCTGCTGCTGACCGTGTCGATCTGGCCCGCCGTGGCTGTCGCCGGTTGGGGCCTGGGCCTGGTGGAGTGGTGCGCGGTGTTGATGCTCAGTGCCCTGTTGCTGGTGCTGTTGTTGCCGTATCGGCCAAGGCTGGCCTTGCTCCTGGCAGGCGTCGGCCTGCTGGCCAGCCCTGTTGCCGCCTTCGCAACGTTCTGAGCCGCCGCCATGATGATCAGCACCCCACCCGATTCCCAGGACAGCCCCCAGGCTGACGCGGCGGGTGGGCGTGCGCATTTCCTGCAGGTGTTCCTGTCCCAGCGTTCGCAGATGGAAGCGTTGGTGAGCCGCCGTGTCGGGTGCCGCGCCACGGCGGCCGACCTGGTGCAGGACCTGTTCCTGCGGTTTTGGCGTCGGCCATTGGTGCAGGTCGAAGAACTCAGCACCTACCTGTTGCGCTGCGCCGGCAATATCGCCATCGACCACCTGCGCAGCGAAGGCGCGCGGGTGCGCAGCAGTGAAGGCTGGCTGCCGGAACAGCAGGATAACCAGGGCTCCGAGCCCCAGGCGGCGCTCGAGGCGGGCAACGACCTGCGGCATGTCGAAGCCGCCCTGCGCAGCCTGCCGGAGCGCACCCGGCAGATCTTCCTGCTCAACCGCATTCACGGGCGCAAGTACGCGCAAATCGCCAAGGCCATGGGCCTGTCCCAAAGCGCCGTGGAAAAACATATGATGCGTGCCCTCGAAGCCTGCAAAGCCAGCCTTCGCGAACCATCGCCATCGCGCACGCCAGGGAAAGCACCGTGAATCCGACCCCCACGCCAGACCAGGAACAAGCCGCACTGGCCTGGCTGAGCCTGTTGCACGACCAGCCCAGCAGTGGCGACCAGGCCACGTTCAGCCGCTGGCTAAGGGCAGATCCTGCGCACGTCGAAGCCTATGCCCAGGCCCAGGTGCTCTGGGAGTTGAGCGAAGTGCCGGCACGCCAACTGGCGGATGAGGACGCGCTGGCACTGCAGGGCTACCTCAATGCGATGAACACTCCTAGGCGCTCGCGGGTGGTGCGCTGGTCCGGCGCCTTGGCCCTGGCGGCATGCCTGGTATTGATGGTGTCCATGGGCGCCGGTTGGCAGCCTTCGCGCTGGATCGATGACTTCGGCGCCGATTACGTGAGCGCACCGGGAGAAGTGAAGACCGTCACCCTGGCCGATCAATCCCGGGTCACGCTGGATGCGGACAGCGCCATTGCCGTGGACTTCAGCCACGGTGAGCGGCATATCCAATTGCGTCGCGGTGCAGGTTTTTTCAGCGTCACCCACACCGGCGACTCCTTTGTGGTCGAGGCGGGCGGCGGCGAAGCGCGGGTGCTGGGGACGCAGTTCGAAGTGCGCCTGCAACCGGCGGGGGCCGAGGTAACAGTGTTGTCGGGGCGGGTGGGCGTGACCGCGTCGAAACAGGGCCCGCAGCAAATTCTGACGGCGGGCCAGCAAGTGGCCTACGCCGATGGCAGCGCCGATCCCTTGCACGCGGTCGACAGCGAATCCCGCCTGGCCTGGCGGGATGGCTGGCTCAACTACTACAAGGCACCGCTGGCCGATGTGGTCAAGGACTTGGGGCGTTACTACCCTGGCCGCATCCTGCTGCTCAACGAAGCGATGGGCGCCAGGCGCGTCAGCGGCAGCTTCCCGAGCAAGGACCCGCAGGCGGTACTCAACGCCTTGCAAGCGGTGTTGGGGTTCGAGCAGCACAGTCTGTTGGGGCGGGTAATCGTGGTGCGCTGATTACTTCAGCGCGGCCATGATCGCGTCAGGGTTGTAGTCGCGAATCAGCGTGCCGTTCACGTCCACAAACGGAATCCCGCCACCACCCAGCGCCTCATACGCCTTGCGCGCCTGGGCGTCCTTCTCGATATCGACGGCCTGGTACGGAATGCCCTTCTGGTCGAGGAAGCGGCGGATCTGCTTGCAGTAGCCGCACCACTCGGTGGCATACAGCACCACCCGCGCCGAGGCTCGCGTCTGCTCCGGCACCACCTGGGAAGGGTTGAACAGCCGCTCGACCTTGCCCCAGTTCTGGATAACCACCACCACCAGCAACACCAGCAGGACTTTCTTGAGGACCCCGCCCAGCATCAGTTACGGCGCTTGAGCTGGTCGGTCAGTTGGGTCGGCAGGCCCTTGATGATCAAGGTGCCGGCGGCTTCGTCGTACTCGATCTTGTCGCCCAGCAGGTGCGCTTCAAAACTGATGGACAGGCCCTCGGCGCGCCCGGTAAAGCGGCGGAACTGGTTGAGGGTGCGTTTATCCGCCGGGATTTCCGGCGACAGGCCGTAGTCCTTGTTGCGGATATGGTCGTAGAACGCCTTGGGCCGATCTTCATCGATCAACCCCGACAATTCTTCAAGGCCCATGGGTTCGCCGAGTTTGGCCTGGCTGCTGGCGTAATCGACCAGGGTCTTGGTTTTTTCGCGGGCGGATTCGTCCGGCAAGTCTTCGCTTTCGACGAAGTCGCTGAAGGCCTTGAGCAGGGTGCGCGTCTCGCCCGGGCCGTCGACGCCTTCCTGGCAGCCGATGAAGTCGCGGAAGTATTCCGAGACCTTCTTGCCGTTCTTGCCTTTGATAAACGAGATGTACTGCTTGGACTGCTTGTTGTTCTGCCACTCGGACACGTTGATACGCGCTGCCAGGTGCAACTGGCCCAGGTCCAGGTGGCGCGACGGGGTGACGTCCAGCTCGTCGGTCACCGCCACGCCTTCACTGTGGTGCAGCAGGGCAATGGCCAGGTAGTCGGTCATGCCTTGCTGGTAGTGGGCAAACAGCACGTGGCCGCCGGTGGAGAGGTTGGACTCTTCCATCAGTTTTTGCAGATGTTCGACGGCGGTGCGGCTGAACGTGGTGAAATCCTGGCCACCCTCGAAATATTCCTTCAACCAGCCGCTGAACGGGTGCGCGCCGGATTCGGCATGGAAGAAACCCCAGGCCTTGCCTTGTTTGGCGTTGTAGCTCTCGTTGAGGTCGGCAAGCATGTTCTCGATGGCGGCCGACTCGGCAAGCTCGGAGTCGCGGGCGTGGAGAACTGCGGGTGTGCCGTCGGGTTTTTTGTCGATCAGGTGGACGATGCAATGACGGATCGGCATGGGCTTCTCGGCTGGTTGAAGGGGAGCGGTCGGCCTCCCCGAAAAGTCGCCCAGTGTACCGCACCCATTGGTCAAGACACGCGTCGAAGGGCATTTTGGATGCTCTCGGACGAGGCATATGCCTTTTTTTCACGGTTTAGAGCGATAAAGCTGACCAAATGGGTAGGTAGAAGCGGATATTTCCCCGTCTCTGTGCTAGTTTTGCCCCGTCTTACGCCAAGTCTCGGCGATAAGCGTGCATTCAGCATCTGTCAGGTCGAACCAATCCCCGTTTCAAGCATCTATAACCCCGATCTCCGTGGTTATAGCCGGGGGTGCCAGGCCATGACGGTCGGGCTCGACGGCTGACACTGCACTCTGCAATCCATATGAATTTGATAGGGAAGGAACACCACAATGGCTATTACTAAAGACCAACTGATCGCTGACCTGGCTGAAGCAGTAGACGCACCGAAAACCACCGTGCGCGCTCTGCTGGACCAACTGAGCCAAGTTGTTGCTGACCAGCTGGAAAACGGCGGCGAAATCACTCTGCCAGGCGTTGGCAAACTGAAAGTGACCGAGCGTCCTGCCCGTACTGGCCGTAACCCTTCGACTGGCGCTGCCATCGAAATCGCTGCCAAGAAAGTTATCAAGCTGGTTGTGGCCAAAGGCCTGACCGACGCTGTTAACAAGTAAGACGCAGCAAAAAAAACCGTGCTCCGGAGCGATCCGGGCACGGTTTTTTGTTGCCTGGGATTTGTCTCTATCGCACCCAGCGCTGCCGCCAGATCTGCTGTTCGTTCTTGGTCTGGAAGGTCCAGGCCACGAAACGGCTCTGCTTCTGGCCCTGGGACATTTCCACCACCTGGCTTTCCAGCACGCCGGCTTTTTTCAGGGCGGTCTCGATCGCGGGCAAATTTGACGCTTTTGACACCAGGGTGCTGAACCACAACACCTTGTGGGCAAAGTGCGCACTCTCGGCGATCAACTGCGTCACGAAGCGCGCTTCACCGCCTTCACACCACAACTCGGCCGATTGGCCACCGAAGTTGAGCACCGGCAATTTGCGCTTGGGGTCGGCCCGGCCCAGGGCGCGCCACTTGCGCTCGCTGCCCTTGGTGGCTTCGTCCATGGACGCATGGAACGGTGGGTTGCACATGGTCAGGTCAAAACGCTCACCCGGCTCCAGCAGGCCCAGCAGGATGTGCTTGGGGTTTTCCTGCTGGCGCAACTGGATGACCTTGCTCAGGTCGTTGGACTGCACGATGGCCTTGGCGGCGGCCACGGCGATAGGGTCGACCTCCGAGCCGAGGAAGTTCCAGCGGTACTCCATATAGCCAATCAGCGGGTAGACGCAGTTGGCGCCCATGCCGATGTCCAGCACCTTGACGATTGAACCGCGCGGGATCTTGCCCTCGTTGACACTGGCCAGCAGGTCGGCGAGGAAGTGCACGTAGTCGGCACGCCCCGGTACCGGCGGGCACAGGTAATCCGCCGGGATGTCCCAATGCTGGATGCCATAGAAGGCCTTGAGCAACGCCCGGTTGAACACCCGCACCGCGTCCGGGCTGGCGAAGTCGATGCTCTCTTTGCCATAGGGGTTGATGATCACGAATTGCGCCAGTTCCGGCGTGGTCTTGATCAACGCCTGGAAGTCGTAACGACCTGTGTGGCGGTTGCGTGGGTGCAGGGTAGCCTCTTTGCGCGGCGCGACGGGTTTGGCCGTGGCTGCGGTCTTAGGCTTCTTGCGTGGAGGTTTGGGCGTAGTGGGGGCGGTCATGATGATTCTGGTGTTGGCTCAAAGTGGCGGCCATTGTCACACATTCCCGAGGATAACTCGGTCAAATGTGGGAGGAGGCTTGCTCCCGATAGCGGTGGATCAGTCAAGACTAGCCTGGCTGACAGATCGCCATCGGGGGCAAGCCCCCTCCCACATTGACTGTATTGCCAGCAAGGGATTGGGAAACACCAGGCAAAAAAAGAGACCCGAAGGTCTCTTTTTTCACGCGGATTGACCCTTAGAGGCTGGAAATCCGCGCATGTTGCTCCGCCAGCTTGCCCAAAGCCTGTTCGGCCTCGGCCAGCTTGGCGCGTTCCTTGTCGATCACTTCAGCCGGAGCCTTGTCGACGAATGCCGCGTTGGACAGCTTGCCGCCCACCCGCGCCACTTCACCTTGCAGGCGCAGGATTTCCTTGTCGAGACGGGCCAGTTCCGCGCCCTTGTCGATCAAGCCGGCCATCGGCACCAGCACTTCCATGTCGCCGACCAGCGCGGTCGCCGACAGTGGCGCTTCGGCGCCATCCGCCAATACGGTGATCGATTCCAGCTTCGCCAGCTTCTTGAGCAGCGCATCGTTCTCGGTGAGACGACGCTGGTCTTCGGCGCTGGCGTTCTTCACGAATACCGCCAGGGGCTTGCCCGGGCCGATGTTCATTTCGGCGCGGATGTTGCGCGTGCCGAGCATCAGGGTCTTGAGCCATTCGATGTCGCTTTCGGCGGCCTCATCGATGCGTGCTTCGTTGGCCACCGGCCAAGGTTGCAGCATGATGGTCTTGCCGTCTTTGCCGGCCAGCGGCGCGAGGCGCTGCCAGATTTCTTCGGTGATGAACGGCATGAACGGATGCGCCAGGCGCAGGGCGACTTCGAGCACGCGTACCAGGGTGTGACGGGTGCCGCGCTGACGTTCGATCGGCGCGTTTTCGTCCCACAGCACGGGCTTGGACAGTTCCAGGTACCAGTCGCAATACTGGTTCCAGATGAACTCGTACAAGGCCTGTGCGGCCAGGTCGAAACGGAACTGGTCGAGTTGACGGGTCACTTCGGCTTCGGTGCGCTGCAGCTGCGAGATGATCCAGCGATCCGCCAGGCTCAGTTCGATGGCCTCGCCGTTCTGGCCGCAGTCTTCGCCTTTGTCCAGCACGTAGCGTGCGGCATTCCAGATCTTGTTGCAGAAGTTGCGATAGCCTTCGACGCGACCCATGTCGAACTTGATGTCGCGACCGGTGGACGCCAGCGAGCAGAAGGTGAAGCGCAGGGCATCGGTGCCGTAGCTGGCAATGCCGTCGGCGAATTCGTCGCGGGTCTGCTTCTCGATCTTCTTCGCCAGTTTCGGCTGCATCAGGCCCGAGGTGCGTTTCTGCACCAGGGTTTCCAGGTCGATGCCGTCGATGATGTCCAGCGGGTCGAGGACGTTGCCCTTGGACTTGGACATCTTCTGGCCCTGGCCATCCCGCACCAGGCCGTGCACGTACACGGTCTTGAACGGTACCTGCGGCGTGCCGTCCTCGTTCTTCACCAAGTGCATGGTGAGCATGATCATCCGGGCAACCCAGAAGAAAATGATGTCGAAGCCGGTGACCAGCACGTCGGTGGAGTGGAATTTCTTCAGGAATTCGGTCTGCTGCGGCCAGCCGAGGGTGGAGAACGTCCACAGGCCCGAGCTGAACCAGGTGTCCAGTACGTCGTTGTCCTGTTGCAGCGCCACGTCCGGGCCGAGGTTGTGCTTGGCACGTACTTCGGCTTCGTCGCGGCCCACGTAGACCTTGCCCGACTCGTCGTACCAGGCCGGAATGCGGTGGCCCCACCACAGCTGGCGGCTGATGCACCAATCCTGGATATCGCGCATCCACGAGAAGTACATGTTTTCGTACTGCTTGGGCACGAACTGGATACGCCCGTCCTCCACGGCAGCAATCGCCGGCTCGGCCAGTGGTTTGGTGGACACGTACCACTGGTCGGTCAGCCACGGCTCGATCACGGTGCCGGAACGGTCGCCCTTCGGCACTTTCAGGCCGTGGTCGTCGACGCTGACCAGGAGGCCGGCGGCGTCGAACGCGGCAACGATCTGCTTGCGCGCTTCGAAACGGTCAAGGCCGGCGTATTCGGCCGGGATCTTGCCGTCGATGCTTTCGTTCAGCGTACCGTCGAGGTTGAACACCTGGCAGGCCGGCAGCACGGCGGCATTCTTGTCGAAGATATTCAACAGCGGCAGGTTGTGGCGCTTGCCGACTTCGTAGTCGTTGAAATCGTGGGCCGGGGTGATTTTCACACAGCCGGTTCCGAATTCAGGGTCGCAGTAATCGTCGGCGATGATCGGGATGCGGCGGCCTACCAGCGGCAACTCGACGAATTTGCCGATCAGTGCCTGGTAGCGCTCGTCGTTCGGGTTGACCGCGACGGCGGCGTCGCCAAGCATGGTTTCCGGACGGGTGGTGGCGACGATCAGGTAGTCGTTGCCTTCAGCGGTCCTGGCACCGTCGGCCAGCGGGTACTTGAGGTTCCACAGGAAACCTTTCTCGTCGTGGTTCTCCACTTCAAGGTCGGAAATCGCCGTGTGCAACTTGGTGTCCCAGTTGACCAGGCGCTTGCCGCGATAGATCAGGCCGTCTTCATGCAGGCGCACGAAGGCTTCTTTCACCGATTCCGACAGGCCGTCATCCATGGTGAAGCGCTCGCGGCTCCAATCCACGGACGAGCCGAGGCGACGGATCTGACGGCTGATGTTGCCGCCGGACTGGTCTTTCCACTCCCAGATTTTTTCCAGGAATTTCTCGCGACCCAAGTCGTGACGGTTCTGGCCGGTGGCTTCGAGTTGGCGCTCCACCAGCATCTGGGTGGCGATACCAGCGTGGTCGGTACCCGGTTGCCACAGGGTATTGCGGCCCTGCATGCGGCGGAAACGGATCAACGCATCCATGATCGCATTGTTGAAGCCATGGCCCATGTGCAGGCTGCCAGTGACGTTCGGTGGCGGAATCATGATGGTGTAGGACTCGCCCGCGCCTTGCGGAGCGAAATAGTTCTCGGACTCCCAGGTGTTGTACCAGGAAGTTTCAATAGCGTGCGGCTGGTAGGTCTTATCCATGCGCGGCGGGACCCTAGTTGGCATATATTCAGGAAAGCCGGCAAGTATAACGGGGGATAGGGCGCAGGGCGAGGCGAAGGCGGGCTTAAGGTGCAGGCAATCAAGTGTGGGAGGAGTTTGCCACCTCCCACAGGGGATCTATGGACGGTTCAAGACTGGTACTGGCTGAGCAGCCGCTCCATCCGCGCATCCATCCGGCGCTTGATCTCGGTTTCGATATGGGGGGCAAAGTCGTCGATCACGTCTTGCATGATCAATTGCGCAGCGGCACGCAGTTCGTTGTCCAGGTGCAGCAGCAGGGCGTCGGGGCCCTTTTCAGCCGCAGCAGGGGCAGCGTCCACCACAACGGGGGCTTCGACAACCGGTTCCGGGGCGACCTGCTTGCCGCCGACCATGTCGAACAACAGCGGAATCTGTACCTCGCCATCGGCCTGTTCGGTCAATAGCGGCGGTTGCAAGTCATCATCACCCAGCAACTGACGGATCGACTCGAGGTCGTCCAGCAGGTGGTCATCTTTTTTTGTCGGGTTGGGAGTGTCCATCATGTACTCAAAGTCGTTGTAGCCGGTGATCTTGCAAAGGATAGCCCTGTTCGCGGTAGAAACGGAAACTCTCCCGCGCGGCCTGACGAATAGCCGGATCTTCCACCACCACTTCCGCCACACGGGCGAAGGCCTTGGCAAAAGGCGGTACTTTCAGGTCCAGGTTGACCAGCAGGTCCTGGTGATTGCCGCAACTGTCCCCCAAACCCAGGACAACCTGGCCTTCGGGTTCTGATTCTGCGGGGCCGTGGGGCACGAAGCTTTCGCCCTTGAAACGCCACAGGCGGGCGTCCAGCTCGTCGCGTTGGGCGGCATCGCTGCAATGCAGGTAGATGCGGTGGCCCATGCGCCAGGCTTTCTCGGTGAGCTTGCAGGCGAAGTCCAGGCGCGCGAGCGGATCGGCGCTGGGCAATATATAGAAGTCGACTTGGGTCATTGCGGTTCCTGAGGCCGGGGCGGCGAGATCACCACCCCGGCATCTTCAGTGTCAGGCTTTGGCGCGGTCCAGCAGGTATTGGGTCAGCAATGGCACCGGACGGCCGGTGGCGCCCTTGTCCTTGCCGCCGCTGGTCCAGGCGGTGCCGGCGATGTCCAGGTGCGCCCAGTTGAAGTTCTTGGCAAAACGCGACAGGAAGCACGCAGCCGTGATGGTGCCGGCTTTCGGGCCGCCGATGTTGGCGATGTCGGCGAACGGGCTGTCCAGCTGTTCCTGGTACTCATCGAACAGCGGCAGTTGCCAGGCGCGGTCGTCGGCGGCCTTGCCGGCGCTGAGCAGTTGCTCGATCAGCTCGTCGTTATTGCCCAGCAGGCCCGAGGTGTGGGAACCCAGGGCTACGATGCAGGCGCCGGTCAGGGTGGCGATGTCGATCACGGCCTGTGGCTTGAAGCGCTCGGCGTATGTCAGGGCATCGCACAGCACCAGGCGGCCTTCGGCGTCGGTGTTGAGGATTTCCACGGTCTGGCCGCTCAGGGTGGTGACGATATCGCCTGGGCGCGAAGCACCGCCGCTCGGCATGTTTTCGGCGCAGGCCAGAATGCACACCAGGTTGATCGGCAGCTTCAGTTCCAGCACGGCGCGCAGGGTGCCGAACACGCTGGCGGCGCCGCCCATGTCGTATTTCATCTCGTCCATGCCCAGGCCCGGCTTGAGGCTGATGCCGCCGGTGTCGAAGGTGATGCCTTTGCCGACCAGGGCATAAGGCTTCTCGGACTTCTTGCCGCCGTTGTATTGCATCACGATCAGGCGTGGCGGCTGGTCGCTGCCCTGGCCCACGGCATAGAACGAGCCCATGCCCAGTTCCTTGATCTTCTTCTCGTCCAGGACTTCGACTTTCAGGCCCTTGAACTCTTTACCCAATGCCTTGGCCTGTTCGCCCAGGTAGGTCGGGTGGCAGATGTTCGGCGGCAGGTTGCCCAGGTCGCGGGTGAACGACATGCCATTGGCGATGGCCTGGGCGTGGGTCACGGCGCGCTCGACTTCAGCCTGGGCGGCCTTGATGGTCAGCAGGGTGATTTTCTTCAGGGCACGGGGTTCGGTTTTCTGGCTCTTGAACTGATCGAAAATGTAGCCGCCGTCCACCAGGGTTTCGGCCAGCAGGCGGGTCTTGCCGTAGCTGTCACGGCCTTTGACCACGATTTCGTCGAGTGCCAGTGCCGCATCGCTGCCGCCCAGGCCCTTGAGGGTGTTGAGGATGCCGCTGATGATCTTGCGGAACGGACGGTCGCCCAGTTCAGCGTCCTTGCCCACGCCCACCAGCAATACGCGGTCGGCTTTCAGGTTGGGCAGGCTTTGCAGCAGCAGGCTCTGGCCGACTTTGCCGGCCAGGTCGCCGCGCTTGAGAACCGCGCTGATCGCGCCGCCGCTGAGTTCGTCGAGCTGCCTGGCGGCCACGCCCAGCTTGCGGCCTTCGCCGATGGCGACCACGAGGGTGGCGGTTTTCAACGTTTCGGGGCTAACGCTTTTTACAACCAATTCCATTTTCGGGTCCCTTATATAAGGTCTGAGAGCCTGGCGTCTGTACGCAGGCTTTAAAGCTTGGCGGCTGTGTAAACCGCCAGCGACAAAGGCCGCAGTTTGAACCTCGCCGGCGGAGCCTGACAACCCTTGCCACCAGCTTTGTGCGTGCGCATGAGGTTGCGCAGTGACAGGCGCGGTCAATCACAGGATAATGCGCCATCTTTTTAGCCGGCCCGGTGCAAACGGGCTGACTCGGTATGCTTGCTTGTTTGGCCGCCTTAGCCTGACAACCCTGGAGTGTCTGGTTTGATCGTCTTCCGTTATCTGTCCCGCGAAGTCCTGTTGACCCTGAGTGCCGTGAGTGCGGTCCTGCTGGTCATCATCATGAGTGGTCGTTTCGTCAAATACCTGGCCCAGGCTGCCTCCGGCGCCCTGGACCCAGGCTCGCTGTTCCTGATCATGGGCTTTCGCCTGCCGGGATTCTTGCAACTGATCCTGCCGCTGGGCCTGTTCCTCGGCATCCTGCTGGCCTACGGCCGCTTGTACCTTGAAAGTGAAATGACCGTGCTCTCGGCCACCGGCATGAGCCAGCAGCGCCTGCTGGGCATGACCATGATTCCGGCGGCCGGCGTTGCGCTGATCGTGGCCTGGTTGAGCCTGAGCCTGGCTCCCCAGGGCGCGATGCAGTTCCAGCTGGTGCTGAACAAACAGGACGCGATGACCGAGTTCGATACCCTCGAGCCGGGCCGTTTCCAGGCACTCAATGACGGCTCACGGGTGACCTACACGGAAACCTTGACCGACGACCGCGCCAACCTGGGCGGTGTGTTCATCTCCGAGAAACGGTTTGGCCAGGACAAGAAAGACCGGGGCATTTCCGTACTGGTGGCCGATTCGGGCCGCCAGGAAGTGCGTCCTGACGGCAGCCGCTACCTGATCCTGGAAAATGGCTATCGCTATGATGGCAGTCCAGGCATGGCCGACTATCGCGCGATCAAGTACGACACCTATGGCGTGATGCTGGCCCGCCCGGATATCAGCGACGAAGTCACCGACCGCGACGCCATCCCCACGGCGGACCTGCTCGGCAGCAAGGAACTGCGTTCCATCGCCGAGCTGCAATGGCGGATTTCCCTGCCGCTGCTGGTGTTTATCGTGACCCTGATGGCCGTGCCGCTGTCGCGCGTCAACCCGCGCCAGGGCCGTTTCCTCAAGCTGTTGCCGGCGATCCTGCTGTACATGGCTTACCTCACCATCCTGATTTCCGCCCGTGGCTCCCTGGAGAAAGGCAAGCTGTCGCCGGTCCTGGGCCTGTGGTGGGTGCATGGCATGTTCCTGTTGATCGGCCTGGGGCTGCTGTATTGGGAGCCTATTCGTTTGAAAATGATGAGCCGTCGTGGCCAGAAGGAGTTGGCTCGTGGCTAAGCTCGATCGCTACATTGGTAGCAGCGTCCTGATCGCCATCCTGGCGGTACTGGGCATTATCCTGGGCCTGGCCTCGTTGTTCGCCTTCATCGATGAAGTCGGCAACGTCAGCGACACCTATACCGTATGGGACGTGCTCAGCTACGTGGCACTCACCGCGCCGCGTCGTCTCTACGACATGATGCCGATGGCCGCGCTGATCGGTTGCCTGATCGGCCTGGGCAGCCTGGCCAGCAACAGCGAACTGACCATCATGCGCGCCGCCGGGGTGTCCATCGGGCGTATCGTCTGGGCGGTCATGAAGCCAATGTTGCTGCTGATGCTGTGCAGCGTGCTGATCGGTGAATACGTCGCGCCGCCGGCCGAAACCACCGCCCAGGCCAATCGCGCCCTGGCCCAGGGCTCGGGCGATGCACAAAGCGCCAAGCATGGCCTGTGGCACCGCCAGGGTGATGAGTTCATCCACATCAACGCCGTGCAACCGGGCGGGCTGTTGATCGGTGTGACGCGCTATACGTTCGACAAGGAACGTCACATGCTGTCGTCCAGTTTCGCCAAACGCGCGCAGTACGGCGACGAAAAGTGGCAACTGACCGACGTCACCACGACTTACTTCCGCAATGTCGGCCAAGGCACCAAGGCCAGCACCGAAGTGATCAATGTGCCGAGTGAAGAGTGGGATATCGCCCTCAAGCCGGAACTGCTCAATACGGTGGTGATGATCCCCGAAAGCCTGCCGATCTCCGGGTTGTGGGGCTATATCCACTACCTGAAGGATCAAGGCTTGAATAACGGTCGTTACTGGCTGGCATTTTGGGTCAAGGTGTTGCAGCCGGTGGTGACCGCCGCACTGGTGTTGATGGCGATCTCGTTCATCTTCGGTCCGTTGCGCTCCGTGACCCTCGGTCAGCGGGTATTCACTGGCGTGCTGGTGGGTTTCACCTTCCGCATCGCCCAGGACCTGCTCGGCCCGTCGAGCCTGGTGTTCGGGTTCTCGCCACTGTTTGCAGTGCTGGTGCCGACGGCCATCTGCGCCCTGGCCGGGTTCTGGCTGCTGCGCCGAGCCGGCTGATAGCGCACCGTTGGATAAAAAATGCCCCGCTCGGATGAGTGGGGCATTTTTGTTCTGGTCAGCAAAGATGACGCCCGGCCTGAGCATCAGGTACAATTCCCGGCTATTTTTCAGCGGGCAATCTGCCTGCAGCCTTTTTGAGTGTTGATCCGTGAGTGATTTGAGTCATATCCGCAATTTCTCCATCATCGCCCACATTGACCATGGTAAGTCGACGCTGGCCGATCGATTCATCCAGATGTGCGGCGGCCTTGCCGAGCGTGAAATGGAAGCCCAGGTGCTGGACTCCATGGACCTCGAACGCGAGCGCGGGATCACCATCAAGGCCCACAGCGTTACCCTGTACTACACCGCCAAAGACGGTATCAAGTACCAGTTGAACTTCATTGACACCCCCGGCCACGTGGACTTCACCTATGAAGTTAGCCGCTCCCTGGCGGCCTGCGAAGGTGCGCTGCTGGTGGTGGACGCGGGCCAGGGCGTTGAAGCCCAGTCCGTGGCCAACTGCTACACCGCCATCGAGCAAGGCCTGGAAGTCATGCCGGTGCTGAACAAGATCGACCTGCCACAGGCCGATCCGGACCGGGTAAAGGAAGAAATCGAAAAAATCATCGGCATTGACGCCACCGACGCCGTCGAGTGCAGCGCCAAGACCGGCCTGGGCGTCGACGAAGTGCTCGAGCGCCTGGTCAAGACCATTCCAGCCCCCACCGGCAACTACGAAGATCCGCTGCAAGCGTTGATCATCGACTCCTGGTTCGACAACTACCTGGGGGTTGTCTCCCTGGTACGCGTGCGCCACGGCCGCGTGAAGAAGGGCGACAAGATCCTGGTCAAGTCCACCGGCAAGATCCACCTGGTGGACAGCGTCGGTGTATTCAACCCCAAGCACACCGCGACCACTGATCTGAAAGCCGGTGAAGTAGGCTTCATCATCGCCGGTATCAAGGACATCCACGGTGCGCCGGTGGGTGACACCCTGACCTTGAGCTCCACCCCTGACGTCGACGTGCTGCCGGGCTTCAAGCGCATCCAGCCGCAGGTCTACGCCGGCCTGTTCCCGGTCAGCTCCGACGACTTCGAAGACTTCCGCGAAGCCCTGCAAAAGCTGACCCTCAACGACTCATCGTTGCAGTACACCCCGGAGAGCTCCGACGCTCTGGGCTTCGGCTTCCGCTGCGGCTTCCTCGGCATGCTGCACATGGAAATCATCCAGGAGCGCCTGGAGCGCGAATACGACCTGGACCTGATCACCACGGCGCCGACGGTTATTTTCGAGCTGCTGCTCAAAAACGGTGAAACGATTTACGTCGACAACCCGTCCAAGCTTCCAGACCTGTCTTCCATCGAAGACATGCGCGAACCGATCGTGCGGGCCAATATCCTTGTGCCGCAGGAACACCTGGGCAACGTCATTACCCTGTGTATCGAAAAGCGTGGCGTGCAGCACGACATGCTGTTCCTCGGTACCCAGGTGCAAGTGACCTACGATTTGCCGATGAACGAAGTGGTCCTGGACTTCTTTGACCGTCTCAAATCCACCAGTCGCGGCTATGCTTCGCTGGATTACCATTTCGACCGTTACCAATCGGCTAATCTGGTGAAACTGGATGTGTTGATCAACGGCGACAAGGTCGATGCCCTGGCACTGATCGTGCACAAGGACAATGCGCACTACAAAGGTCGCCAGTTGACCGAGAAGATGAAAGAACTGATTCCGCGCCAGATGTTCGACGTCGCGATCCAGGCCGCCATTGGCGGGCAGATCATTGCGCGAACCTCCGTCAAGGCACTCAGAAAGAACGTACTGGCCAAATGCTACGGTGGCGACGTCAGCCGTAAGCGCAAGCTGCTTGAGAAGCAAAAGGCCGGTAAAAAACGCATGAAGCAAGTGGGCAACGTGGAAATTCCACAAGAAGCCTTCCTTGCGGTGCTCAGGTTGGATAGTTAGGTCCTATGTCGCTAAATTTCCCGCTGTTGCTGGTCATCGCCGTTGCCGTTTGCGGTCTCCTGGCGTTGCTCGATCTGGTGTTCTTCGCCCCGCGTCGGCGGGCGGCTATCGCGTCCTATCAGGGCAGCGTCAGCCAGCCCGATGGCATGGTGATCGAGAAGCTGAACAAAGAGCCCTTGCTGGTTGAATACGGCAAGTCGTTCTTTCCGGTGTTGTTCATCGTGCTGGTGCTGCGCTCGTTCCTGGTGGAACCGTTTCAGATCCCGTCGGGCTCGATGAAACCTACCCTGGACGTGGGCGACTTCATCCTGGTGAACAAGTTCTCCTACGGGATTCGCCTGCCGGTGATCGACAAGAAGGTCATCGAAGTCGGTGATCCGCAGCGCGGCGATGTGATGGTGTTCCGCTACCCGAGCGACCCGAACGTCAACTACATCAAGCGTGTGGTAGGCCTGCCGGGCGACGTGATTCGCTACACCAGCGACAAGCGCCTGTTCATCAACGGCGAGTCGGTGGCCGAGAAGCTGATCGGTTCCGAACCGAACAGCCTGGGCAGTGCCGAGCTGTACCAGGAAAAACTCGGTGCGGTAGAGCACGAAATCCGCAAGGAAATGAGCCGCTACCGCGCCATGCCTGATGGTGAGTGGAAAGTGCCGGCCGGGCACTATTTCATGATGGGCGACAACCGCGACAACTCCAATGACAGCCGTTACTGGGATGACCCCAGCATTCCCAAGGACCTGCTGGGCATGGTTCCCGACCAGAATATCGTCGGCAAGGCCTTTGCGGTCTGGATGAGCTGGCCGGAACCCAAGCTCAGCCACCTGCCGAACTTCTCGCGGGTCGGGCTGATCAAGTAATACAAGCGGCGCTGTGCACACAGCGCCGAATGCTTTTCTGGGGCCTGGACATTTTCCGTCCCCGTGCAATATCAACAGGATTTGAATTTGAACACTGCGTCAATCGTCGATGGCCGCCGGTGCCACCACACAGATATGGGTAAACCGTGACCGTTTCTCTAAGTCGTCTCGAGCGCCAGCTCGGCTACACCTTCAAGGATCAGGAATTGATGGTCCTTGCCCTCACACACCGCAGCTTTGCAGGGCGTAATAACGAACGCCTGGAATTCCTCGGTGATGCCATCCTCAATTTCGTCGCCGGTGAAGCGCTGTTCGAGCGCTTCCCCCAAGCCCGTGAAGGCCAGTTGTCACGCCTGCGCGCACGCTTGGTAAAAGGCGAGACCCTGGCCGTGCTGGCCCGTGGCTTTGGCCTGGGCGAGTACCTGCGGTTGGGGTCCGGTGAGTTGAAGAGCGGCGGTTTTCGCCGTGAGTCGATCCTGGCCGATGCGCTTGAGGCGTTGATCGGCGCGATCTACCTCGATGCCGGCATGGAAGCGGCCAAGGAGCGCGTCACCGCGTGGCTGACCTCCGAGATCGAAAGCCTCACGCTGGTAGACACCAACAAGGATCCGAAGACCCGCCTGCAGGAATTCCTGCAATCGCGCGGTTGCGACCTGCCACGCTACGAAGTGGTGGATATCCAGGGTGAGCCCCATTGCCGCGTGTTCTTCGTGGAATGTGAAATCACCTTACTGAATGAAAAAAGCCGAGGTCAGGGTGTGAGCCGTCGTATTGCCGAACAGGTAGCGGCCGCTGCAGCACTGATTGCCCTGGGCGTGGAGAATGGCCATGACTGATTCAACCGCAACACGCTGTGGCTATGTTGCCATCGTCGGCCGCCCGAACGTGGGCAAGTCCACGCTGCTGAACCATATCCTCGGCCAGAAGCTTGCAATCACCTCGCGCAAGCCGCAGACCACCCGCCACAACATGCTGGGCATCAAGACCGAAGGCAGCGTGCAAGCGGTCTACGTCGACACCCCGGGCATGCACAAAGGCGGCGAGAAAGCCCTTAACCGCTACATGAACAAGACCGCCTCGGCAGCGTTGAAAGACGTAGACGTGGTGATCTTCGTGGTCGACCGCACCAAGTGGACCGACGAAGACCAGATGGTGCTGGAGCGTGTTCAGTACGTCACCGGCCCGTTGATCGTCGCGTTGAACAAGACCGACCGCATCGAAGACAAAGCCGAGCTGATGCCGCACCTGAGCTGGTTGCAGGAGCAACTGCCGAACGCCCAGATCATGCCGATCTCGGCCCAGCACGGGCACAACCTCGAAGCCCTGGAGCGCGTGATCGCCGGCTACCTGCCGGAGAACGAGCACTTCTTCCCGGAAGACCAGATCACCGACCGCAGCAGCCGTTTCCTCGCCGCCGAACTGGTGCGTGAGAAAATCATGCGCCAGATGGGCGCCGAGCTGCCGTACCAGATCACCGTCGAAATCGAAGAGTTCAAGCAGCAGGGCAAGACCCTGCACATCCATGCGCTGATCCTCGTCGAACGTGACGGCCAGAAGAAAATCATCATCGGCGACAAGGGCGAGCGCATCAAACGCATCGGCACCGAAGCGCGCAAGGACATGGAATTGCTGTTCGATTCCAAGATCATGCTTAACCTGTGGGTGAAGGTTAAGGGTGGTTGGTCCGATGATGAGCGTGCGTTGCGCTCCCTTGGCTACGGCGACCTGTAAGGGCACCGCAGGGCTGAAAATGTGGGAGGGGGCTTGCCCCCGATAGCGGTGGGTCAGTTAATAAATAAGTGACTGAACCACCGCCATCGGGGGCAAGCCCCCTCCCACATTAGGTTTGTGTTGTTTTCAAGATAGAGAACCCATGTCCCAATCCCCGCCCCCCAGCCAACTCGCCTATGTGCTGCACAGCCGCGCCTACCGCGAGACCAGCGCCCTGGTGGATTTCCTCACGCCCCAAGGCCGCCTGCGCGCGGTGTTGCGCAGCGCGCGGGGCAAGGCGGGGACATTGGCGCGGCCCTTCGTGGCGTTGGACGTGGAGTTTCGTGGCAAGGGCGAGTTGAAAAACGTCGGCCGCCTGGAAAGCGTCGGCACATCCGCCTGGCTCAATGGCGATGCATTGTTCAGTGGGCTCTACCTCAATGAGCTGCTGATCCGCCTGCTGCCCGCCGAAGACCCGCACCCGGCGGTCTTCGATCACTACGCCGCCACCTTGCTGGCTCTGGCAGAGGGCCGCCCCCTGGAGCCGCTGTTGCGCGCCTTCGAATGGCGACTGCTCGACGACCTGGGCTACGGCTTCGAACTGAACAACGACCTGCACGGCGACCCCATCGCCGCCGACGGCATGTACCGCCTGCAGGTGGATGCAGGCCTGGAGCGTGTGTACCTGCTGCAACCGGGGCTGTTCCAGGGCACCGAACTGCTGGCCATGAGCGAGGCCGACTGGAGCGCTCCCGGTGCCTTGTCCGCCGCCAAGCGCTTGATGCGCCAGGCCCTGGCCGTGCACTTGGGCGGACGGCCGTTGGTCAGTCGCGAGTTGTTTCGAAAGCCCTGACATCCCCGTGTATGCTGTGCAGCGTTTCTTCCCCTTTTCAGGAGCGCTTCCGTGACCACCAGCAATCGCATTCTTCTTGGCGTCAACATCGACCACGTCGCTACCCTGCGCCAGGCCCGGGGCACCCGTTACCCTGACCCGGTCAAGGCCGCGCTGGACGCCGAAGAAGCGGGGGCCGACGGCATCACCGTGCACCTGCGCGAAGACCGCCGCCACATCCAGGAGCGTGATGTGCTGCTGCTCAAGGACGTGCTGCAAACCCGCATGAACTTCGAGATGGGCGTCACCGAAGAAATGATGGCCTTCGCCGAGCGTATTCGCCCGGCGCACATCTGCCTGGTGCCGGAAACCCGCCAGGAACTGACCACCGAAGGCGGCCTCGACGTGGCCGGCCAGGAAGCGCGGATCAAGGCCGCCGTGGAGCGCCTGTCGAAGATCGGCAGCGAGGTCTCGCTGTTCATCGACGCCGACGAGCGCCAGATCGAAGCGTCCCGCCGTGTCGGCGCTCCGGCCATCGAACTGCACACCGGCCGTTACGCCGACGCCACCACACCGTCCGAGGTGGCGGATGAACTGCAGCGCATCATTGACGGTGTGAACTGCGGCCTTAATGAAGGCCTGATCGTCAATGCCGGCCACGGCCTGCATTACCACAACGTCGAAGCGGTGGCTGCGATCAAGGGCATCAACGAGCTGAACATCGGCCACGCGCTGGTGGCCCACGCGCTGTTTGTCGGCTTCAAAGGTGCCGTGGCCGAGATGAAGGCGCTGATTCTGGCCGCCGCCAAGCGCTGACCGCCGATCCGCGGCAATGCGAAGCCTTACTGTTTAGCCAATGCAGGTGTATCGTATCTGCCCTTTGCAGGCCCTGCGCCTGCGGCAGATACGTGAGGTTGTTGTGTCCCGATCCTTTTCCCGTCGACAAATCCTGGGTGGTCTTGCAGGCCTGGCCGTAGTGGGCGTCGGTGCCGGTGGCGCCTACCGCTACTGGCTGGGGAAAGTCGCCGAAGCCGAAGCGGGGCACGATTATGAACTGATCGCCGCGCCGCTCGATGTGGAACTGGTGCCGGGGCACAAGACCGAAGCCTGGGCCTTTGGCCCGTCGGCACCGGGCACCGAGTTGCGCGTGCGCCAGGGTGAGTGGCTGCGGGTGCGCTTTATCAACCACCTGCCGGTCGCCACCACGATCCACTGGCACGGTATCCGCCTGCCGCTGGAAATGGACGGCGTGCCCTACGTCTCGCAATTGCCGGTGCTGCCCGGCGAATACTTCGACTACACATTCCGCGTGCCCGACGCCGGCAGCTACTGGTATCACCCCCATGTGAACAGCAGCGAAGAACTCGGCCGCGGCCTGGTCGGCCCGCTGATCATCGAAGAACGCGAACCCACAGGGTTCAAACACGAACGCACCCTCAGCCTGAAGAGCTGGCACGTGGACGAAGAGGGCGCCTTTGTCGCCTTCAGCATTCCCCGTGAGGCCGCGCGCGGCGGCACGGCCGGGCGGTTGTCGACCATCAATGGCGTATCCCAGGCGGTGATCGACCTGCCTGCCGGGCAGATCACCCGTGTGCGCCTGCTCAACCTCGACAACACCCTGACCTATCGCATCAACATCCCCGACGTCGAAGCGCAGATCTACGCGCTGGACGGCAACCCCGTCGAACCACGCCCGCTGGGCAAGGAATACTGGCTGGGCCCGGGCATGCGCATCTGCCTGGCGATCAAGGCGCCGCCGGCGGGTGAAGAACTGTCGATCCGCAACGGCCCGGTGCGCCTGGGCACTTTCCGCTCAGTCGCCAACACCGACGCCCCGACCGAATGGCCACCGGCATTGCCCGCCAACCCGATTGCCGAGCCGGACCTGGCCAATGCGGAGAAACTCAACTTCAATTTCGAGTGGGTCGGTTCAGTGTCGGTGAATGTCGATAATGGCAAGCCGCCGAGCCTGTGGCAGATCAACGGCCAGGCCTGGGACATCACCGACAAGACCTGCGCCGACCGCCCGATTGCCAAGCTGGAAAAAGGCAAGAGCTACATTTTCGAATTGAAGAACATGACCCAGTACCAGCACCCGATCCACCTGCACGGCATGAGCTTCAAGGTGATCGCCTCGAACCGCCACAAGGTGATCCCGTATTTCACCGACACTTACCTGCTGGGCAAGAACGAACGCGCCCGCGTGGCCTTGGTGGCGGATAACCCCGGGGTGTGGATGTTCCACTGCCACGTGATCGACCATATGGAAACCGGCCTGATGGCCGCCATCGAGGTGGCGTGATGCGCCAGTTTCGCCCCACGGCGATCATCGACCGCAGCCGCGACCAGGATTTCATGCGCGAAGCCCTGGCCCTTGCCGCCCAAGGCGCGACGCTGGGCGAAGTGCCGGTAGGCGCGGTGCTGGTGCAGGACGGTGAAATCATCGGTCGCGGCTTCAACTGCCCGATCAGCGGCAATGACCCCAGTGCCCACGCCGAAATGGTCGCCATCCGCGCCGCCGCGCAGGCTGTCAGCAACTACCGCCTGCCGGGCAGTACGCTGTACGTGACCCTGGAACCGTGCAGCATGTGCGCCGGGCTGATCGTGCATTCACGCATCGCGCGGGTGGTGTATGGCGCGCTGGAGCCGAAAGCGGGGATCGTGCAAAGCCAGGGGCAGTTCTTTACCCAGGGCTTTCTGAACCATCGGGTGTTGTTTGAAGGCGGTGTGCTGGCCGAGGAGTGCGGCACGGTGCTGAGCGAATTCTTCAAGGCCCGCCGGGCCAAGCCCCCGCTCTAAAGAACACTTCATTTTTTCAGGGAGCTTGGGGGCTTACTTTTTAGCGATGATGACTGCCCGCATCGGCGCCGGCAGCCCTTCAATCGTCTTGCTGTGATCCTGCGGATCGAGGAAGTCGCTGAGGGACTGATACTTCATCCACGCCGTCCCGCGCTGTTCCTCCACCGTAGTCACGCTCACATCCACGCACCTCACATCACTGAACCCGGCACGCCGCAGCCACAGCATCAACGCTGGCACCGACGGCAGGAACCACACGTTACGCATCTGCGCATAACGGTCTTCCGGCACCAGTACCTGTTGCTGGTCGCCTTCCACCACCAGGGTTTCCAGGACCAGCTCGCCGCCCTTGACCAGGGTGTCCTTCAGCGCCAGCAGATGTTCGATCGGCGAGCGGCGGTGATAGAACACCCCCATGGAAAACACCGTGTCGAAGCCTTCCAGGTTCGCCGGCAGGTCTTCAAACGGGAACGGCAGGTGCCAGGCCTTGGGTTCGGACAGGTAACGCTGTACGGCCTGGAACTGGCAGAAGAACAGCCAGTTCGGGTCGACGCCAATCACGCTGTCGGCCCCGGCGCCGAGCATGCGCCACATGTAGTAACCGTTGCCGCAACCGACATCGAGGATGCGTTTGCCTTTGAGGTCCAGGTGCGGGGCCACACGCGACCATTTCCAGTCCGAGCGCCATTCGGTGTCCACATGCACGCCGAACAGGTGGAACGGGCCCTTGCGCCACGGGCTCAAGCCCATCAGCGCGGTGTGCATCTGCGCGCGGGTGGCGTCGTCGCAATCGGTGTCCAGCACCAGGCCATTGAGCAAGTCGACTTCGCTGGGCTGGATCCTTGGCAGCGCGTCCAGGGCACTCTGCCAGCGCTCCAGGTCGCCATGACCCTTTTCCATCTTGCTATCGAGCTGCGCTTGCAGGCCTTGGGCCCATACGGCCAGCGGGGTGCCGACCAGATGGCGGGCGAGGGGGGACAGATCAATCATGGCAAGGCAATCAACGAGGCAAAGTTAAGACACTGGAACCATGGCACGACTTTCGAGAACCCGGCTGCCAGCAGGCGTTCGCGGTGTTCTTCGAGGCTGTCGGGCTTCATGACGTTTTCGATGGCGCTGCGCTTTTGGGCGATTTCCAGTTCGCTGTAGCCGTTGGCGCGTTTGAACGCGATATGCAGGTCGGTGAGCAGCGCATGCTCTTCCAGGTCATTGAAGCGCAGCTTTTCCGAAAGGATCAATGCACCGCCGGGCAGCAATGACTGGCGGATACGCCCGAGCAACGCCAGGCGCTCATCCGGGGCGATGAATTGCAGGGTGAAGTTCAACGCCACCACCGAGGCCGGTTGGAACTGCAACGCGAGGATGTCGCCCTCGATCACCTCGACCGGCAGCAGCTCCTGGAACATCGAGTCCTGGCCATTGAGGTATTCGCGGCAGCGCTCGACCATGGCCGCCGAGTTATCCACCGCGATCACTCGGCAACCGTCGGTGCGCACATGACGGCGCAAGGCCTGGGTCACCGCGCCCAGGGACGAACCCAGGTCGTAGAGCACGCTGTGCGGTTGGGCAAACTGCGCCGCAAGTACACCGAGGTTTTCGACAATCGTCGGGTAACCGGGCACCGAACGCTTGATCATGTCGGGGAACACCCGCACCACGTCCTCGTTAAAGGCGAAGTCCGGCACCTGGGGCAGGGGCTGGGCGAATAGGCGATCGGGTTCTTTGCTCACGGTTGTTCCGGCGACGAGGGGGAAAGGCCGGCATTTTAGCCAAGTTGGCCCTCGTGTGCGCGGGTTGTCTGATGGAAAGCCGAGGCGGTGATGCCCCACTGTCCCAGCCAGTAGGTGACGATCAACAAATACGGCGCGGCGTCGAACGACAGCACAAACCGATTGATACCGATCAGCGTGTCGGAAAACACAAACGACACCGCGCCCGCCGCCGCCAGCAGCGCCGAGCGTTTCGGTACATCGCTGCCCACGCGTGCCAGCGCGCGCCAGAGCATGGCGCTGATCACCAGTGCGTAAATCACCACCGGTACCAGCAGTTCGCCAAGACCGTGGGAGATCAGGATGCCCAGCAGGATCGCGCCCACGCCCAGCGCCAATACCAACGGCAGCAGCGCCAGACGGCGACAGTCGCTGAAATAGGCTTTGAGATAGGCCAGGTGGGCACACAGGAAAGCGCCGAGGCCGAAGATAAACAGGTCGCCCGGCCAGGCCAGCAATACATCGCCGACCAGGGAAAAAATCAGCCCGAGGCTGATCCAGCGTCGATAGTCGGTCGGCGGCGCATCATGCAGCCAGCCCAGCAGCGCCAGCACCGGCAGCGGCTTGACCAGCAGGCACAGCAACGTGGCATGGGTGCTCAGGCCGTAGATAAAGGTGCCTGCGCCCATCAACGCAAGAATCAGCCATGGCATATCAGTTCACCGTAATGGCGCAATCGAAGGTCTCGGCGGGTTCGGCTTCCGGTTCCCAGGGTTGCTGGGAGGTCAGGCGCAAACGACCCTGGCCGGCCGTGAATGCCTGGAAGCGCCAGGTGGACTGGCCACCGCCGCCGATCACACCGGATTCCGAGCTGCTGTACACCTCGGGGCTCAGCGCACGCAGTACGCCACCGGCGGAATCCTGGATGGCCCAGCGGTAGCCGGTGGTGGGGTTGCTTGGCAGGGTGAGGATCAGGTTTTGCCCGGTCTTGAGTTGCAGCGGGCAAGCGCCCTGTTCTTCCACGGTGACGTTTTGCTTCGGCGCACTGGCGCAGGCGGCGAGCAGGCAAAGGCTCAGGGGGAGAAGCAGGCGGGCAGCGGTCATGGAGGCTCCGTTGTTTGGCGACGAAGATCGAGCATAACCGAAGATAAGACAGGGTGTTACAAGCAGGATACCGGTTGCGGCCACTCACGCCATCGGGGGCAAGCCCCCTCCCACATGTTGATGTGTGAACACATTCAAGTGTGGGAGGGGGCTTGCCCCCGATGAGGCCAGTTCAGGCGCTAGCGCTCTATCAGAACAACACCTTCGCCACATCCGCAAAACGTTTGGCAAAGTGCACGGTCATGCCTTCCTTCAGGTACTCCGGCAACTCTTCAAAACTGCCACGGTTCGGCTCCGGCAGAATCAGCTCGTGGATCTTCTGGCGCCGCGCCGCAATCACCTTCTCGCGCACCCCGCCAATCGGCAGCACATGCCCGGTCAACGTCAGTTCGCCGGTCATGGCCACGCCTTTTTTCGGCGCTTGATTGCGCGCCAGGGACAGCAGCGCGCTGGCCATGGTCACCCCGGCGCTCGGGCCGTCCTTCGGCGTGGCGCCTTCCGGTACGTGCAAGTGCACAAAGGCTTCGTCGAAGAACTTCGGATCGCCGCCAAACGACTTCAGGTTTGAGCTGATGTAGCTGTAGGCGATTTCGGCGGACTCTTTCATCACCTCACCCAACTGCCCGGTGAGCTTGAAGCCGCGATTGAGGGTGTGGATGCGGGTCGCCTCGATCGGCAACGTAGCGCCACCCATGCTGGTCCAGGCCAGGCCGGTGATCACACCGGTACCCGACAACACCTGTTCGTTGCGGAACACCGGCATGCCGAGGGAGCTTTCCAGGTCCTTGTTGCCGATCTTGATCACCGAGTTCGGCGCGTCCAGCAGCTTGACCACCGCCTTGCGCACCAGTTTGCCCAGTTGTTTCTCCAGCTGGCGCACCCCGGCTTCACGGGCATAACCGTCGATCAGTGCGCGCAGGGCACCGTCACTGATGCTCAGGCTGTTTTTCGAAACGCCGGCTTTTTCCAGCTGTTTTGGCCACAGGTGGCGTTTGGCGATGGCGACTTTTTCTTCGGTGATATAGCCCGACAGGCGAATCACTTCCATACGGTCCAGCAGCGGGCCGGGGATCGAGTCCAGGGTGTTGGCGGTGCACACGAACAGCACCTTGGACAGGTCCAGGCGCAGGTCCAGGTAGTGGTCGAGGAATTCGACGTTCTGCTCCGGGTCGAGGGTTTCCAGGAGTGCCGAAGCCGGATCGCCCTGGAAGCTCTGGCCCATCTTGTCGATCTCGTCGAGCATGATCACCGGGTTCATCACTTCCACATCCTTGAGCGCCTGCACCAGCTTGCCCGGCAGGGCGCCGATGTAGGTGCGGCGATGGCCCTTGATCTCGGCCTCGTCGCGCATGCCGCCGACGCTGAAGCGATAGAACGGCCGCCCGAGGGACTCGGCGATGGACTTGCCCACGCTGGTCTTGCCCACGCCCGGCGGGCCCACCAGCAGCACGATGGAGCCGGCGACCTCGCCTTTATAGGCGCCCACCGCGAGGAACTCGAGGATGCGGCTCTTGATGTCATCCAGGCCGGCATGGTGCTTGTCCAGCACCTTGCGTGCGTGCTTGAGGTCGAGTTTGTCCTCGCCATACACGCCCCAGGGCACCGAGGTGGCCCAGTCCAGGTAATTGCGCGTGACGGCGTATTCCGGCGAGCCGGTTTCGAGGATCGACAGTTTGTTCAGTTCTTCATCGATACGTTTTTTCGCCTGGGCCGGCAGCACCTTGCCTTCCAGGCGTTGCTCGAACTGTTCGACGTCGGCGCTGCGGTCGTCTTTGGTCAAGCCCAGTTCCTGCTGGATGACCTTGAGCTGTTCCTTGAGGAAGAACTCGCGCTGGTGCTCGCCGATCTTGCGATTCACCTCGGCAGAGAGTTCTTTTTGCAGGCGCGCGACTTCCACCTCCTTGCGCAGCATCGGCAGGACTTTTTCCATGCGCTTGAGCATCGGCACGCAGTCCAGCACTTCCTGCAGCTCGTTCCCGGTGGCCGAGGTCAGCGCGGCGGCGAAGTCGGTGAGGGGCGACGGGTCGTTGGGGCTGAAGCGGTTGAGGTAGTTCTTCAGCTCTTCGCTGTACAGCGGGTTGAGCGGCAGCAGTTCCTTGATCGCATTGATCAACGCCATGCCGTAGGCCTTGACCTCGTCGGTCGGCTCGCTGGGCTGGTGCGGGTATTCCACTTCCACCAGGTACGGTGGGCGGTGGTGCTTGAGCCAGGTCTTGATGCGCACGCGGGTCAGGCCCTGGGCGACGAATTGCAGCTTGCCGTTCTCGCGGCTGGCGTGGTGCACCTTCACCAGGGTGCCGTACAGCGGCAGGGCGGAGGTGTCGAAATGGCGTGGATCTTCCGGCGGCGTGTCCATGAAGAACAGGGCGAGGGAGTGGTGGTCGGATTTGCTCACCAGCTCCAGGGTCTCGGCCCACGGCTCTTCGTTGACGATCACCGGCAGCACTTGCGCCGGGAAGAACGGCCGATTGTGGATCGGGATGATGTAGACCTTGTCCGGCAGGTTTTGCCCAGGCAGGGCCAGGCCGGTATTGGACGAAGGGGTTTCAGCGTTTTCGGGGTCGGCGTAATCGTTGAGGTCGTAATCAGGGAATTCTTGCTGGTCGCTCATGGGGCACCTGCATCAGGAAGTATGCAGCTTAGATGGGGCGGGGTAGCAGTGGTTTCAATGGTGGGGGTGAGATAGCAACATATTGCAGGAAATTACTGCGACGACCCTGCCGCATGGGATCAGCTGATTTTGTGAAGGTAGGCGGGGAGTGGCTGCTCTGGCAGCACCGACAGGACTTTCAAGCGCTGCAACATCCGCTGCCGCGCCCGTTGCAGATGCTCGCGCAGGTTCAACGCCGCCGCATCGAATGCGCCATGCAGCAGCAGCTCCAGAATCAAGCGATGTTCGGCAAGCATCGCCGGATCGGCGCCGATCCCCAGCAATCGGTAAAAAATCCGGCTGATGATCATCGGGCTCTGGCCCTGGCGAATCAGCGCGGCAATCTTGCGGTTCTGCAGGCCGGCCAGGCAGCGCTGGTGCAAATCCTCTTCGATCTGCTCGATGGCTTCCAGGCTGCACTGGGGGCTGTCCTGGGCATCCAGCACACGCTGCAGCATGGCTTCAAGCATGTCGCGGTCGAGGTTCGGGGCACTCTGGCGCAGGGCTTCGGGTTCCAGGCAGGCGCGCAGTTCGTAATCTTCGGTGACTTCCCGCGCGGTCAGGGGCCCCGCCAGCCATTGGGAATAGGGCTCTTTTTCCACCAGGCCGCGGTCGCGCAGGCGCATCAGCGCTTCACGCACCACCGCGCGGCTGACGCCGTAGTGGTCGGCGGCGGCTTGCTCATCCAGGCGGTAATGGCCAAAGGCGATACAGGTGGACAGCGCCGCGCCGATTTCCTCGACGATGCGCTCGCCGAGCGGCCGGGTGTCCACCAGTTCGGCCTCGCCATTGAGGCCCAGGTGTGCATGGCTCAGGGGCAGGCGCAACGGCTCCATGGCCAGGCCTTCGGGGTTGATCAGGTAACCCCGGCCGTTGAAGCGGCAGATCAAGCCTTCAGCGTGCAGCAGGTCCAGCGCCTTGCGCACCGGCACGCGGCTGGTGCCGAACAGCTCGGCCAGGGGCGCTTCGAGCAATACCAGGCCATGGCGGGCGGTGCCATTGACGATCGCGTCGCGCAACACCTGGTGAATCATCGCGTAACGGGAGGCCGAGGCGGACACTGCTTTCATCGATTTCTCAAAGGCATGTAGGGCGATGGCCGGGGATTCTCTCATAAGTTGCGCCTGTCACTCTGCGCCACGTCGGTGGCACTTTTTTGGGGCCTTGAATGTAGGATTGTTACTTTTCTGCACCAAAATGTACTTATTAATAAAAGATACATTATTTCATTGAAGGCGCTTCGCAAGCGTGGCGCACGTTTTTTTTCCATCGATCAACACCATCTATCCAGTAGCTCTGGGTAAGAATGCGTAATCGCGCCAAGAGCGTTACGCAGAGACTGGCACGAAAGCTGCCTTTGTAAAATGTACATTTTATGAATATGTACGTTTTATGAGGTTTCTCCTGATGTCAGACGCCACTTCACTGGCCGAGGATTTCGCCAGCGGTCGCAGCGACCCGGTGCAAGCCCTCGAACAGGCACTCGATCAAGCGAGCCGCTCGACCAGCGTATTTATTGCCCTGACCGCCGAACGCGCCCGCCGTGAAGCCGAAGCGTCCGCCGCCCGTTGGCGTGCCGGCCAGCCCTTGAGTGTGTTCGATGGTGTACCCCTGGCCTGGAAAGACCTGTTCGACGTAGCCGGCAGCATCACCACCGCCGGCGCCGCCTACCGCCGCGCAGCGCCCGCCGCGTTGCTCGATGCCCCCAGCGTGGGCCTGTTGTGCCGTGCCGGGATGGTAAGCGTCGGCAAGACCAACCTCAGCGAACTCGCCTATTCCGGGTTGGGCCTGAACCCGCATTTCGGCACGCCGCACAATCCCCATGGCACCGACCAGGCGCGCATTCCCGGCGGCTCGTCGTCCGGTTCGGCGGTGGCTGTTGCTGCGGATATCGTGCCGATCGCCATGGGCACCGACACCGCAGGTTCGATCCGCATTCCGGCGGCGCTCAACGGCCTGGTGGGTTACCGCAGCAGCAGCCGACGCTACAGCCGCGACGGTGTGTTTCCCCTGGCCCGTTCCCTCGACAGCCTTGGCCCGTTGACCCGCAGCGTGCGCGATGCCTTGGCCATCGACGACCTGCTCCATGGACGTGCCCGGCAGCACACTGCCCGCCGCCTGAAAGGGCAGCGTTTTGTGTTGGAACAGGGTGTGCTGGCCGACGTGGAGCCTGCGGTGCGCAACAACCTGCTGCGCGCCGTTGAGCGACTGAAGGCCGAAGGTGCGCTGATTGATGAGCGTGAAAGCACCCCGTTCCAGGCCACCCTGGACCTGATCAAGCACCAAGGCTGGCTCGGCGCGTTCGAAGCCTTCGCCCTGCACCAGGCCCTGCTCGACAGCAGTGATGCCGAGCAACTCGACCCCCGTGTGCGCCGCCGCCTTGAAGCCGCGCGCGCATTGCCGGCCAGCCAACTGATCCACCTGACCGACGCGCGCCGCCGCCTGCAACAGCAACTGCTCGACGCGCTTGACGGCGCGATCCTGATCACCCCCACCGTCGCCCATGTCGCCCCGGCATTGGCACCGCTTGAAGCCGACGACGAACTGTTCGTGAAAACCAACCTCGCCACCCTGCGCCTGACCATGCCCGGCAGCTTTCTCGACATGCCGGGCATCAGCTTACCCAGCGGCCGCGATGCCCAGGGCCTGCCCACCGGGCTGCTGCTCAGCGCCCCGAGCGGAGAAGACGCGCGGCTGTTGCGCGCGGCCTTGTCCGTCGAATCCGTCCTCAACCTTTAAGGAGACACACCATGGCTAAAGACATCCTCTGTGCATTTGGCGTCGACGTCGATGCCGTCGCCGGCTGGCTCGGTTCCTATGGCGGCGAAGACTCGCCCGACGACATCTCCCGCGGCCTGTTCGCCGGTGAAATCGGCGCGCCGCGCCTGCTCAAACTGTTCGAACGCTACGGCCTGCGCACCACCTGGTTTATCCCCGGCCACTCGATGGAAACCTTCCCCGAGCAGATGAAGGCCGTAGCCGACGCCGGCCACGAAATCGGTGTGCATGGCTACAGCCACGAAAACCCGATTGCGATGACTGCCGAGCAGGAAGAAATCGTCCTCGATAAGTCCATCGAACTGATCACCCAAGTCACCGGCAAACGCCCCACCGGCTACGTCGCGCCGTGGTGGGAATTCAGCAAGGTCACCAACGAGCTGTTGCTGAAAAAAGGCATCAAGTACGACCACAGCCTGATGCACAACGACTTCCACCCCTACTACGTGCGCAAGGGCGACAGCTGGACCAAGATCGACTACAGCCAGCACCCCGATACCTGGATGAAACCCCTGGTGCGCGGCGAAGAAACCGACCTGGTGGAGATCCCGGCCAACTGGTACCTCGACGACCTGCCGCCGATGATGTTCATCAAGAAAGCCCCCAACAGCCACGGCTTCGTCAACCCGCGCCACCTCGAAGAAATGTGGCGCGACCAGTTCGACTGGGTCTACCGCGAGCACGAACACGCGGTGTTCACCATGACCATCCACCCCGACGTGTCCGGCCGCCCGCAAGTGCTGCTGATGCTCGAGCGCTTGATCGAACACATCCAGAGCCACGCCGGCGTGCGCTTCGTCACCTTCGACGAAATCGCCGACGACTTTATCCGCCGCCAACCGCGTACCTGATCCCAACCCAAGCAGCCCCCACTTCCCGAGGCGCGATTATGTCCATCTACAACAAGCTTGACCTGACTGGCTGGAAACCCCGGCAACTGACGTCCCAGGAAGTGCGCTTCGCCACCTGGATCGCGTTTTTCGCCTGGGTGTTTGCGGTGTACGACTTCATTCTGTTCGGCACCTTGCTGCCGGAGATCGGCCGGCACTTTGGCTGGGGTGAAGTGGAGCAGGCTGAAATCGCGACCTGGGTGGCGGTGGGTACCGCGGTTGTCGCCTTGGCCATTGGGCCGATCGTCGACAAGCTGGGGCGGCGCAAAGGGATTATTTTTACCGTGGCCGGTTCCGCACTGTGCTCGGCGCTGACTGCCATTGGCGGGGCGTGGGGCAAGTCGCCGCTGATTCTGATCCGTTCGCTGGGCGGCCTGGGGTATGCCGAAGAAACGGTCAACGCCACCTATCTGACCGAGCTGTATGGCGCCTCGGAAGACCCGCGCCTGACCAAGCGCCGCGGCTTCATCTACAGCCTGGTGCAGGGCGGCTGGCCGGTCGGTGCGTTGATCGCCGCCGGCTTGACCGCGCTGTTGCTGCCGGTCATCGGCTGGCAAGGGTGCTTCATCTTCGCCGCGATCCCGGCCATCGTCATCGCGATCATGGCGCGCAAGCTCAAGGAGAGCCCGCAGTTCCAGATCCACCAGCGCATCAGCCAACTGCGTAAAAGCGGTGCGGTGACCGAAGCGCAAAACGTTGCCGTGACCTACGGCGTGGACTACGACGAACACAGCAAGGCCGGTCTCAAGGCGGCCTTCCGTGGCCCGGCCCGTCGCGCCACCCTGGTGATCGGCGCTGCGTTGCTGCTCAACTGGGCGGCGATCCAGGTGTTCAGTGTGCTCGGCACCTCGGTGATCGTCAGCGTGCACCACATCTCGTTCGAGAACTCGCTGATCATCCTCGTGCTGTCGAACCTGGTGGGTTACTGCGGCTACCTCAGCCACGGCTGGATGGGCGACAAGATCGGCCGCCGCAATGTGATCGGCCTGGGGTGGATGCTCGGCGGCCTGGCGTTTGCCGGCATGCTGTTTGGCCCGAGCAATATGCCGATGGTGGTCGGGTTGTACAGCCTGGGCCTGTTCTTCCTGATCGGGCCGTACTCGGCGGCGCTGTTCTTTATCAGTGAAAGTTTCCCCACCAGCATCCGCGCCACCGGCGGCGCGATCATCCATGCCATGGGCCCGATTGGTGCCGTGGTCGCGGGCTTTGGTGCGACCCAGGTGTTGTCCGCCGGCAGTGACTGGCAGACCGCCGCGCTGTGGTTCGGCGCGCTGCCATGCTTCTTGTCCGGCGCGCTGATGTTTGCCGCCCGCCATGTGCGTCCGGAAACCGTTCAGTAAGGAGAATGTGATGAGCCGTAAAGTTGCCCTGATTACCGGTGCCGCCAGTGGCATCGGCCAAGCCCTCGCCGTGGCCTATGCCCGCAGCGGCGTGGCGGTGGTGGGCGGGTATTACCCGGCCGATCCCCACGACCCGGGCACCACCGTGTCGTTGGTGGAGGACGCGGGGGGCGAGTGCCTGATGTTGCCGCTGGACGTGGGCGATACCGCCTCGGTGGACGCCCTGGCCGAACAGGCAGTGCAGCATTTCGGCCGGCTGGATTACGCGGTGGCCAACGCCGGTTTGCTGCGCCGTGCGCCGCTGCTGGAGATGACCGACGAGTTATGGGACGAGATGCTCAATGTCGACCTGACCGGGGTGATGCGCACCTTCCGCGCGGCGACGCGGCATATGAGCGAAGGCGGCGCGCTGGTGGCGATCTCTTCGATTGCCGGCGGCGTGTATGGCTGGCAGGACCACAGCCACTACGCCGCAGCCAAGGCCGGTGTGCCGGGGTTGTGCCGTTCGCTGGCGGTGGAATTGGCGCCCCTGGGCATTCGCTGCAATGCGGTGATCCCGGGGTTGATCGAGACGCCGCAGTCGCTGGATGCGAAGAACTCGCTGGGGCCGGAAGGTCTGGCAAAAGCGGCGCGAGCGATTCCGTTGGGGCGGGTAGGGCGCGCGGATGAAGTGGCGTCGCTGGTGCAGTTCTTGACCAGTGAAGCGTCGAGTTATTTGACCGGGCAGAGCATCGTCATCGACGGCGGCCTCACCGTGCGCTGGCCTGACTGATGTACTTGATCCAAATGTGGGAGGGGGCTTGCCCCCTCCCACATTGGAAGTAAAATTTTTCAGGAGTTTTTGCATGAACCAACTGACCAACCGCCGGGCCGTGATCACCGGTGCCGGCAGCGGCATCGGTGCCGCCATCGCCCGCGCCTACGCCGTTGAAGGCGCGCGCCTGTTACTGGCCGACCGCAACCCCGCCAGCCTCGCCGAAACCGCGATCGCCTGCCGCCACCTGGGCGCCGAAGTGGTCGAGTGCGTGGCCGATGTCGGCACGGTCGAAGGCGCCCAGGCCGGTGTCGACCGTTGCGTCGAACACTTCGGTGGCATCGATATCCTGGTCAACAATGCCGGGATGCTCACCCAGGCGCGTTGCGTCGACCTGTCCGTCGAGATGTGGAACGACATGCTGCGCGTCGACCTCACCAGTGTGTTCGTCGCCAGCCAACGCGCCTTGCCGCATATGTTGGCGCAGCGTTGGGGACGGATCATCAACGTGGCGTCGCAACTGGGCATCAAGGGCGGCGCCGAACTCACCCACTACGCGGCCGCCAAGGCCGGGGTCATCGGTTTTACCAAGTCCCTGGCCCTGGAAGTGGCCAAGGACAATGTGCTGGTCAACGCCATCGCTCCCGGTCCGATCGAGACGCCGTTAGTGGGGGGTATCAGTGCCGACTGGAAGCGCGCCAAGGCCGCTGAATTGCCCTTGGGACGCTTCGGCCTGGCGGATGAAGTGGCGCCCACCGCCGTGCTGTTGGCCAGTGAACCGGGTGGCAACCTGTTCGTCGGCCAGACCCTGGGCCCGAACTCCGGCGATGTCATGCCATGAGCGGGGTTTAGCCATGTGCGGACTCTGCGGATTGCTCGGCGAAGACCTGCACTGGAGCGACCCCCTGGGCGATGAACTGCCCCGGCGCCGCGAACGCCTGCGCCGTATCGCTGCGATCAACCAGGTGCTGGCGGTGTTCCGGCTCAAGGTCGAAGACTTCCAGGGCGCGTCCTATCTGCTGGTGGGCGCCACCGGTAAACAGGCACTGGCGAGCGGCTTGGATCAACTGTGGCAGGCAGCTGAAACCATGCTCGGCCGGCCGCTGGATCCCCTTGATCCGCGTCTGCTCGATCACTTGGAGTCAGCGCCATGAGCATGCCCCTGAATGTCATCACCGGCTTTCTCGGCAGCGGCAAAACCACCTTGCTCCAGCGCCTGCTGCAAGGCGAAAGCCTGGGCGACACCGCGTTGCTGATCAACGAGTTCGGCGATATCGGCATCGACCATCTGCTGGTGGAAGAAGTCGCGCCGGACACCGTGCTGCTGCCCAGCGGCTGCATCTGCTGCTCCATCCGTGGCGAGCTCAAGGACGCGTTGCTCGGCCTGTTGCAACGCCGCGAGCGTGGCGAAATTCCTGCGTTCAAACGGGTGATCCTCGAGACCACCGGCCTGGCCGACCCGGCCCCGATCCTCGCCACCTTGAACAACGACGTGCAACTGCGCGGGCGTTTTCATATCGGCCTGGTGGTGACGTTGGTCGACGCCAGCCACGCCGCGTTGCAGGAGCGCCTGCACCCGGAATGGCTGGCCCAGGTTGCGGCCGCAGACCGTTTGCTGCTGAGCAAGACTGATCTTGTGGATGACTGCGAACCGCTGCGTGCGCACCTGCAGGCGCTCAACGCCGGTACGCCGATCCTCGATACCCACGCCATCCAAAGCGGCGACCAACTCTTGCTCGGCGAAGGCCTGCGCAGTGCCGAGCCCGCCCTGGAAGTCAGCCGCTGGCAATTGCACCAGACCACCAGCGCCACCCACGGTACGGCCCAGGTGTGCAGTATGACCTTCGACCGGCCGCTGGACTGGGTCGGCTTCGGGGTGTGGTTGTCGATGCTGTTAAGATGCCACGGCGAACGAATCCTTCGCGTCAAAGGACTGCTCAACGTGAACGCCAGTAACGCCCCCATCGTCATTCATGGCGTGCAGCATTGCCTGCATGCTCCGGTCCATCTGCCCGCCTGGCCAGGCACCGAGCGGCAATCGCGCCTGGTGTTTATCCTGCGCGGTCTCGACCCAGCGTTGCTGCGGCGTTCCTTTGAGGTGTTCTCACGGCGGTTCGCCGGATGATCACCTTACGGGTGCTCGGCACCTCGGTCACTTTGCTCGAATGCCTGCGCGTGCGCGCCGAACAGGAACTGGGGATTCGCCTGGTGTACCAGGTGCACGATGTGGAACAGGCCCAGCGCATCGCGGTGATGCAGCCCGACAGCTATGACCTGTACGACCAATGGTTTCACAACGTCGACTTCGTGTGGCCGGCCCGGGCGATCCAGCCCATCGACACGCGGCGCATCGCGCTGTGGCACGAGATCAACGACCTGCCCAAGCGCGGCCGGCTGTCGCCCAACGACCGCCTGGGCAGCGGCAGCGTGCCCAGTGAGCGCCTGTTCGTGCAGCACGACGGCAGCCTCGGCAGCACCGTCACCGAGCGCATCAGCATGCTGCCCTTGACCCACAATGCCGACAGCTTCGCCTACCGCCCCGAGCGTCTGCCCGAGGGTTTTTGCCACGGTAACGAAAGCTGGGGCTGGCTGCTGGACCCGGCCTGGCGCGCCCGCACGGCGTTGCAGAGCGATGCCGCCATCGGCGCCCTGGATGCTGCGCTGGCGGTGCAGGGCGCGGGACTGGCGCGCTTCAACGACATCGGCAATATGAGCATCGAAGAGATCGATGTGCTTGCCGACATTCTGGTGCGCAAACAGAAGGAAGGGCATTTCGCCGCGTTCTGGTCCGACGATGAAGAGGCCGCGCAACTGATGCTCAGCCCGAGTATCGACATCCAGAGCCTATGGTCACCGACCCTGATGCGCCTGCACCGCGCCGGGGTGAAATACCGCCTGGCGGTGCCCCGCGAAGGCTATCGCGCCTGGTTCGGCGGCTTGTCATTGTCGCGCCATGCCCGGGGCCCGGTGCTGGATGCGGCGTACGCCTACCTCAATTGGTGGCTGTCCGGCTGGCCGGGGGCGGTGATGGCGCGCCAGGGTTACTACATCGGCAATCCGGCGCGCAGCCGTGATCACCTGAGCAGTGCCGAGTGGGATTACTGGTACGCCGGCAAGCCCGCGCGGGAGGAGTTGCCCGGCAGTGATGGGTTGCCGTTGATCGATATCGGCGAGGTGCGCGATGGCGGCTCCTATGAGCAGCGCATGGGGCATATTGCGGTGTGGAACTCGGTCATGGATGAGCACAACTATCTGGTGCGGCGTTGGGGGGACTTCATGCGCGCCCGCAGCTGACAGGCGGGTACGGCCAAGCGGTTGTCGCCAATAAAATGACAGTCAAATCCCCGGTTTTATTCGGTGCGCTTCTGCTCTGCCCCAGCTACTCTGCTAAAACAAAATTTCCAGTCTAAATAGATGTTTTTTTGACGACGGGTCTGGGCGCAGGGACTGCACATGACTAAGGGACGCGGCGGCAGAGAGAGGCGAACGCTGCCAGAGGGCACTGCCATGACATGGCGCCATACCTTTCAAACCCGCATTGCCGGGGTGTTGGCGCTGTTGCTGCTGGTGGTGGTCGCCGCGACCTATTTCGCCGTCAAGAGCGCCACCCGCCGTGCCGTGGAGAACCAGGCACAAGTCCAACTGAAAACCGGAACCCAGGTATTCGAGCGTCTGCTGGACCTGCGCGGGCGGCGCCTGCAATACGGGCTCGACTGGCTCGCCGGCGATGGTCCGTTCAAGCAGGCCGTGGCCGAGGGCAAGCCCGCACCGATCCTGGCGGCACTGCGTCGCCACGGCACCGGTATCCGTTCCAGCGACGTGTTTGTGCTGGGCCTGGATGGCAAGGTCATGGTCAGCACACTCCCCATCCTCACCCGCGGCCAGCCGTTCCCCTATGACGCCGCCTTGCGTCATGCGCGGCGCAGTGGCCTGCACATGGTGATCGTGGCCCTGGACGGGCGGCCTTACCTGCTGGTGCAGGATGAAGTGCGCGACCCGTTGCCCATCGCGCGCATCGTGATGGGCTTTGCCATGGACCAACTGTTCGCCTATGAACTGCGCTCCATGAGCAACCTGGAAGTGTCGTTCCTCAGTGTGCAGGACGGCACGCCCGGCCCGCTGTTCAGCACCCAGCCCGACGCGTACCGGGCCACCGCCCTCAGCCTGTTGCACGACGCACCGCTCAACCCTGAGGCGCAGATCCATGGGTTCCACGGTCAGCGCGTGCTCAGCCGCGTGCTTCCATTGGCCAATACCGACGACGGCGATGACGTGCGCGTATTGCTGCAAAGCCCGCTGGACCATGCGCTGGAATCCTTTGCGCCGCTGGACCGGCAGTTTCTCGGGATTGCCCTGGCGGTGCTGCTGGTGTCGCTGGCCGGTGCGCTGTTCCTGGCGCGGCGGGTCTCGCGTCCGCTCAACGCCCTCGTGGAGGCGGCGGGGCGCATCGGCGCCGGTGATTACCGCACGCCGGTGCGGGTACGCAGCCACGATGAGTTCGGTTTGCTGGCCCGCGCCTTCAACGCCATGCAAAGCGGCATCGCCGTGCGCGAACGGCAACTGGCCCATAACGCCCTGCATGATCCGCTCACCGGCCTGCCCAATCGTGCCCTGGCCATGGAGCGCCTGGGCAGTGCGATCAGTGCACGGCGGCCGGTGGTATTGCTGTACCTGGGCATCGAGAACTACCGGGTGATCAACGAAGGCTTCGGCCCGGAGGGGGTCGAGGACATGCTGCGCGAAGCCAGCCGCTGCCTGTCCATGAGCCTGCTGGCCAGCGACACGGCGGCGCGCATCACCGGCAGCGAATTTTTGCTGTTGCTGGAAAACACCGAGATCGACCGCGCCGTGGCCCGCGCCGACCGCCTCTACGCGCTGCTCACCGAGCCCCAGCGCATCGGCAATGATGAAGTGCGCCACGAAGTCAGCATCGGCATCGCCGCCTACCCCGCCGATGGCCAGCAGGTGGAAGAGTTGATCAGTCGCGCGGCGATCGCCCGCCACGATGCGGCGACGCTGCCGGGCTATCTGCAGATCTACCAGCAGGACCGCGACCTCGCCCACCAGCGCCAGATCACCCTGATCCGCGACCTGCGCCGGGCCGTCGTCGAAGGCGAGCTGTACCTGTGCTACCAGCCCAAGCTCGACCTCAAGCATGGCGAGGTGTGCCAGGCCGAAGCCCTGCTGCGCTGGCAGCATCCCACCCTGGGGCTGGTGTCGCCCGCCGAGTTCATCCCCCTGGCCGAGCGCACCGGCAGCATGGGCGGCCTGACCCTGTGGGTGATCGAAGAAGCCATCCGCCAGATCGGCGAGTGGTCGCAGCGCGGCATGCACATTCAATTGTCGGTGAACATCTCGGTGGATGACCTGGCCGATGACGACCTGGCGATCCGCGTCAGCACCTTGCTGATGCAGTACGGCGTGGCGGCCCGGCAGCTGATTTTCGAAATCACCGAAAGCGCGATCATGCACAACCCGCAGCAAGCCTTGAGCGTGCTGGAGCAACTGCGCGCCTGCGGCATCAGCCTGTCGGTGGATGACTTCGGCACCGGCTATTCCTCCCTGGCGCAACTGCAGCGCTTGCCGGTGCAGGAGTTGAAGATCGACCAATCCTTCGTGCGCAACCTCGACAGCACCAGCGGCGACGGCGTGATCGTGCGTTCGACCATCGAAATGAGCCACAACCTGGGGCTCAAGGTGGTGGCCGAAGGTGTGGAATTCGAGCCCAGCCTCAAGCTACTCAAGCAGTGGAACTGCGATACGGCCCAGGGCTACTTGATCAGCCGTCCGCTCAATGCCATGGCGTTCGAGCTGTGGATGCGGCGCGAGCGGCAGCCGCTTTAAGGCAACAGAAGGCGAGCAGGTGTGTAATATTTTTAACTCTAAAGCGTCCGTCAGTAATTGCGGATTGATATGAAGGGCTGTTATTTTTAACAGGTTATTTTGGTTTTTTTTATGCTTTTATGCGGTTGAGACTGTCGCCTTGGTTGAGCGAGTCAACGTCCTCTGCAGGAGTGTTTATTATGTCGACTTTTGATTATTCATCTCTCCGTAAAATCCCTGATGGAAATGAAAAAAACGTCAAGGGCTCCTTGAAGGGAACTATAAAAAACCTCGATGCCGAAAAAGAATTTCCGCTGGAAGCTCATTATTTTCATAGAACCAACCGTCATCCTATTATTACTATTGGCGGAAAAGATCCAGAACACGCTCATACCAGCGATTATTTTCTACAGATCATAATGGACGATCTTGAACCCGCCACCAGAATCTATGAAGTAGGCGAGCCAGGTTGGAAGGGGTGTATATATTATCGGGACATTATTGAGACGGAGTATTCTGCTGTCAGCGGTTGGCTTAAGCTAAATAACTTTCAGTCGATTAAGAGACTTGAAGGTGAACTTCATGTTTTTGCTAATCTTCATGGGACTGAGAACTATGAAATTCATGTGCATTTTAGCATTCAAGGGGTCAATTCTTAAGGTGACGCCGTCCCAGGAGGAATGATGATTGGAACGTCTGCTTTTTTGTGATCGGCCTGCCTGGCCGACCTGAATGTGCAAATAATCCTGGCCCGTAATGATCGCCTGCTTGGCGGCAATGCGTGGTGAGGTGATCGAAGAATACTGATCCCGGCAAGCAACATTGTTCCAGTGTGGGAGGGGGCTTGCCCTCGATGGCGGTGTGTCTGTGACACTTGTCTTGGCTGACCCCCTACAATCGGGGCAAGCCCCCTCCCACAGTGAACCCTGCTCCACCCATGAAAAAGGCGGCTACCTGTGAGGGTAGCCGCCTTTGTTTTGCCGTCAGTGTTGCTTAATCCGGCAGTTTGAACGCCATCACGTAGTCACCCTGCTTGGTCCCCAGGGAACCATGACCACCCGCCATGACCAGCACGTACTGCTTGCCGTCCTTGCCGGTATAGGTCATCGGGGTGGTTTGCGCGCCGGCGGGCAGGCGGCCTTCCCACAACTGCTTGCCGTTTTTTACGTCATAGGCCCGCAGGTACTGGTCGAGGGTACCGCTGAGGAACGACACGCCACCGGCTGTGGTGAAGGTGCCGCCCAGGCTCGGTACGCCCATGGTCAGGGGAACTGGAACCGGCGAGCTGTCACGCACGGTACCGTTCTTGTGCATCCAGATAGTCTGGTGGGTGGTCAGGTCGACCGCGGCCACGTAACCCCACGCCGGTGCCTGGCACGGCAGGCCCAGGGGCGACAGCAGTGCTTCGAGGATCACGCCGTACGGCGCGCCTTTGTTCGGCTGCACGCCCTGGGTTTCGCTGACGCGCGGGCCTTGCTTGGCGATGTCGGCCGCCGGGATCAGCTTGGATTTGAACGCCATGTAGCTCGGGTTCACGAAGGCGATCTGGCGTACCGGGTCGACGGAAATGCCGCCCCAGTCGAACACGCCAAAGTTACCTGGGTAAACGATCGAACCTTGCAGCGATGGCGGGGTGAAAGCACCGTCGTAGCGCATGGATTTGAAATCGATACGGCACAGCATCTGGTCGAACGGCGTCACGCCCCACATGTCACGCTCTTTGAGCGGCGGTGGCATGAAGTTCAGTTCGGACTTCGGTTGGGTCGGGGAAGTACGGTCACCCGCGACTGCACCTTGCGGCACGGCCACTTCGTGGATCGGCACGACCGGCTGGCCGGTGGCGCGGTCCAGTACGTAGATGCTGCCTTGCTTGGTCGACGCCATCACCGCCTGCTTCACGCCGGCTTCGGTCTTGATGTCGATCAGCGACGGCTGGCCGCCGACGTCCATGTCCCACAGGTCATGGTGAGTGAACTGGAAGGTCCACTTCACGTGGCCGCTGTCGATGTCCAGGGCGGTGAGGCCCGCTGCGTACTTCTCGGAATCGTCGGTACGGTCGCCGCCGTATTGGTCAGGCATCTGGTTGCCCATCGGCAGGTAGAGCATGCCGAGTTTTTCATCCACGGCGAACATGGACCACATGTTCGGCGAGTTGCGGGTGTAGGTCTTGCCTTCGGCCAACGGGGTGGTGTCGTCCGGGTTGCCGCTGTCCCAGTTCCACACCAACTTGCCGGTGTGCACGTCGAACGCGCGGATCACGCCGCTGGGCTCGTCGGTGGAGACGTTGTCGGTGACGTGGCCACCGATCACCACCAGGTTTTTGGTCACGGCCGGTGGCGAAGTGGAGTAGTAACCGCCTGGGGCGAAGCTGCCGATGTTGGCACGCAGGTCGACCTGGCCTTTGTCACCGAAGTCTTCGCACATCTTGCCGGTGTCGGCGTTCAGGGCGATCAGGCGGGTGTCGGCGGTCGGCACGAAGATGCGTTTCGGGCAGGCATTCGGCGCGGCAGCCGGGCTGGCGCTGCCGGTCGGGCTCTGCTCGGAAGCGTAGGCGGCGTCATCGTGATACGACACGCCACGGCAGGTCATGTGCGCCCAACCCTTGAAGTTCTCGGCGCCCTGGCTGCTGATCTTCGGATCGAAACGCCAGATTTCCTTGCCGGTGTCCGGGTCCAGCGCGATCACCTGGCTGTGCGGCGTGCACACGTAGAGCATGCCGTTGACCTTCAACGGGGTGTTTTCCGCGGTGGTCTCGCCTGGATCGTTCGGGCCGGGGATGTCGCCGGTGCGATAGGTCCATGCCGGTACCAGCTTGTGCGCGTTTTCCGGAGTGATCTGCGCCAACGGCGAGTAACGATCACCGTAGGCCGAGCGGCCGTAGGAGTTCCAGTCGCCATCCGCCTGGGACGGTGCAGCGCTGGCCATGCCCGGTACCGCGTCGCGGTCCAGTTGGCCGGTCTTGACCATTTCACCGGGGTTGGTGAATTGGCTGGCCAGGGCGGTTGCACCGGCCAGCACCACGGCCACGCTCAGCGCGCCAGTGCCCAGTGGGGCAGGTTGGCCGCGCAGCAACGGACGGCGAAACCACGGAAGCAGCATGACGATGCCCAGGGCGAACAGCAGCGCCAGGCGCGGCACCAGCTGCCACCAATCCAGGCCGACTTCCCACAGGGCCCATACGGTGCTGGCGAACAGCACCAGCGCGTACAACCCGAGCGCGGCGCGGCGGGTGGCCAGCAGCAGCAGGCCGGTCAGGGTGATGCCGATACCGGCCAGCAGGTAGTACAGCGACCCGCCGAGCAGGCTCAGCTTGACGCCGCCGGCCAGCAAGGCCAGGCCCATGATCAGCAGCAAGATCCCCAGCAGCCTGGGCAGCAGGCGGCTTGGGCTCGAAGCACCATCAGTGCTCATAGTGTGTTTCTCCGTGACGTTGGAATAATTGTGTAACCCCGTGCTTCATTCACTGTAGATGACGATTCGGCACAGGCTTGGTTCAGCGTTAATTCGGTTTTTCCGGGGAAAGCGGGGGTTATCCACAGGCAGGTGATTTATCCCGAGGCGCAGGTCGATGTAAGACAGCGCTGTCTTGGCGGGCAGGAATAATCAGCAAGATAGGATCGACCGGGGGAGTGAAACGTTTCAGTTTATTGCCGACAAGGATAAAGCGCGGACGCGCCGAGAGAAAGCGCAAATCGCAAGATGCATCATTTCCGATTTGGTAACAGTGACAGATCGTCGCTGCCCAATCAGGGTGGGAGGGGGCAAGCCCCTCCCACAGGGGCATTTCAGTGTGTTTAGAAGGTGGTGCGGATGCCCAATTGCACGCTGCGCCCCGGTGCCGGCGCGATATCGCGCAGGATCGAGCTGGCATAACGCACGGTCTGGTTGGTCAGGTTTTCACCGTTCACAAACGCCAGCCATTGGCTGCCGCCGACATTGAAGCGATAGCCCGCGCTCGCGCCCAGGGTGGTATAGCCATCGGTACCGCTCTCGTTATCCGGCACACGCCCTTGCCCGGCTGCGTGCTCGACGTCGATGCGCGCCTGCCAGCGATCCAGTTCCCACAGCAGGCCGCTGTTCAAGAGCAGCGGCGCGATGCGTGGCAAGGCTTCGCCGGTGTCCAGGTTGGTGGCGCGGGTGTAGTCGCCTGACAGCTCCAGCGCGAACTTACCGTAGGCGCCTTCACCGAGCTTCCAATGATCCTGGGCCTCGAAGCCCGCGAAACGTGCGCGTACACCGGAGTATTCGTACTCGGGGATGCCGCCAGCGTCTTCTTCGCCTTCGTCGTTCAGCGTACGACCGGTGCCCAGCAAACCGATGTAATTGGAGAAGTGGCTGTAGAACACGCCGAAGCTGCCCTTGTGGGTGCCGGTGTCAAAGCGCAGGGCCAGGTCGCTGGACACGGCTTTCTCTTTCTTCAGGTTGGCGTCGCCCAGTTCATAGGTGCCGGTGGCGACGTGGGCACCGTTGGCGTACAGCTCGTAGAAGGTCGGTGCGCGCTCGGTGTAGCCCAGGGTCGCGGCCACGGACCAGATCGGCGTGAGGGTATATACCGCGCCCGACGACAGGCTGCCGGCGGTGAAGTGGTTGCTCCTGTCGGCGCCGGCGAAGCGTTCGTTGCCCTTGGCGTCGGGGTCGATGCGGGTGTGTTCCAGGCGCCCGCCGAGGCTGAGTTTCAGGCGGTCGGTGGCCTGCATTTCTTCGAGGATAAACAGCGCGCCGGCGTTGGTGTCGGTCTGCGGCACGAAGGCTTCTTCGCCCAAGGCCGAGAACTCGTTGCGCGTCACCTGCGCACCGACCACGCCGTCGAATGGGCCGAGCGGCTGGTGGCGGGCTTCGACGCGGGCTTCGTAACCCTTGTTCTTGAAGACCGTACCGGTTTCGCCGCCTTCGATTTCGCGGTGCTCGTAGTCGGTGTAGCCGGCGTCGACTTTGACCGAGGTAAACGGGCCTTGCAGGTTGCGGATTTCGGACGCGAACCCGTAGTGATCCTGCTGCATGCGGATGCGCACATCCTGCTCGGCCGGGGAGCCGTAGTTGCTGTCGTAGTTGCTGTAGGACAGCCCGGCGTAACCGTCGTCCCAGGTGTAGGAGCCGCCTACCGCGCCGCCGTCCTGGCGTCCGTCGCTGTTGCCCAGGCGGCCGTTCTTGCCGGGTGCGTCGTCGCTGTCCGGGGCGTGGCGGCTGCGGGCCTGGCCGGGGATTTTCAGGTCGTTGAATTCCCGCGCGTTGGCATCCAGGTGCAAGGCGAAGGTGCCATTGCCGGCTTCCAGCTTGCCCGCACTGCTGCGTGTGGTGTCGGCGCCACCGTAGCGCAATTCACCGGCGCCGTGGATGCCCTCGATGGCTTCGGTGGGGATGCGGTTGTCGAAGGTATTGACCACGCCACCGATGGCGCTGCCGCCATACAACAGCGCTGCCGGGCCGCGTACGATTTCGATGCGTTCGACATTGACCGGGTCCAGCGGCACCGCGTGGTCGTAGGACAGTGACGAGGCATCCAGCGCGCCCACGCCATTGCGCAGGATGCGAATGCGGTCGCCGTCCTGGCCACGGATGATCGGCCGGCTGGCGCCCGGGCCAAAGTACGAAGATGAAACGCCCGGCTGCTTGTTCAGGGTTTCGCCGAGGCTGCCTTTTTGTTGCAGGGTCAGCTCATCGCCCTCCAGCACGGTGGTCGGCGAGGCGAGTTGCTCGCTGCCCAGCGGGTTGCCGGTGATGACTTGGGGTTGCAGTTCCAGGGCGTGGGCTTCCGAGCTGATCAACAGGGCGGCGGCGAGCGGCGACAAGCGCCACAGGGAGGAGAGGGACATCGGACATTCCTTGGCAAAACGACGAAAAGATTTGAGATGTATAGTTACAATATAACATCTCTTTTTTGCCGGGAGCGGGAACTTTTTTTACCTGCCAGGGCGGAGTGATAAGGTGTACGCCTTCGTGAGCACTTTTTCATAGGCCCGGCATGACCGCGACAAACAACGACCCCCTCCACGGCGTGACCCTGCAACACGTCCTCACCACCCTGGTGGAACACTACGAATGGGCAGGCCTGGCCGAACGCATTGATATCCGTTGCTTCAAGAGCGACCCGAGCATCAAGTCGAGCCTGACGTTCCTGCGCAAGACTCCATGGGCGCGGGAGAAGGTCGAAGGCTTGTACGTCAAGCTGATGCGCACCAAACGCCCGCTGGATTGACCTCATGAAGCGGTATGTGGCGGCAGCGGCGCTGGCCGGTTGGGTGGGCCTGGCGATTCAGCAATACCTGATTTTCTATTCGCGCTGGGAGTCCGGCGCCAGCCTGCTCGGCGGGCTGATCAACTTCTTCAGTTTCTTCACGGTGCTGACCAATACCCTGGCAGCGGTGGTGCTGAGCTATGCGTGGGTGAAGCGCGATTCTGCAGCCAGGCGGTTTTTCCTCGCCCCCGGTGTCAGCAGCGGCATCGCCGTCAGCATCGTGGTGGTCGGCTTGGCCTACAGCCTGTTGCTGCGGCATCTGTGGCAGCCCGAAGGTTTTCAATGGATCGCCGATGAACTGCTGCACGACGTGATGCCGCTGCTGTTCGTGCTGTACTGGTGGCGCTGCGTGCCCAAGGGCCGGTTGCGCCTCAAGCACATTGGCCTGTGGGTCATCTACCCGCTGGTGTACTTCGGCTATGTGCTGCTGCGTGGGGATTTGCTCGGGCAGTACCAGTACCCGTTCATCGATGTCGGCACCCTGGGTTATCCACAAGTGTTTGTGAACGCCGGGGAAATTCTGCTGGGGTTCGTGCTGGTTGCCCTGGCGGCGGTCGGCCTGGACAGGACCTTGAAGTCACCCCGAATTTAACCTGTACAGATCTCTGGGCAGGGAGCAACTCCCTTCTTCCAGGCGTTAAGCCTCGTCATTCCCCCCGCTGCGCACCGTCCATGGTTTTCCATTGAGCGGTGTTTCGCCACGTCGCGCACTTATCAACACGTTAGTTGATGAACTCCAGTAAATGTTGTTATTTTTCGTTGGTGTAATCCCTCTCTTACAGTGATATCTGAAGACAAGCTTTTGTAACTAAGGCTGATGTAGTCCAATTCTTACGGATAATTTTAAAGTTTTGGCAATTTGCCATGCTTTTCCTATGTATTTAAGTAATGCAAGGCTACGTAATTAGAAGAACTGGCCGACTTATGTTCTTGGAAATCGGCCGGGATAATCGCCTGGCTTCAAATGAGCTGGTTTGCAATACAAGTAATTGGAATAAATCTAGGAATTCTGTGCGCCACGGCGGCGGGATTACTTAAACGACGTTTATTACTAATGTGGGCATCTATAAATGAAAGCTAAAATGAAAACCGCGCTGTTCTCTATCGGGCTGTTGGTGGGGTCGATGTCCGTTGCCCAAGCGGCGGACGGAACTGTCACGTTCTTGGGGTCGGTCCATTCGGGTGCCTGCTCTATCAAGCCTGATTCGGTCGATCAGACCATTCCCCTTGGCGCCATCGCAAAACATCAATTGCAAGCGGGCGGGAAGTCCGAGCCACGTCGCCTGCTGATTGAACTTGAGGGCTGCGACCTGGCGGGTCTCACCGATAACACCGTAACCACCACCTTCACCGGCGCGCCATCGAGCGTTGTGCCGGGTGCGCTGGGTACCGTCGGGAGCGCGGGCAACGTGGGCATCATGATGACCCATGGCAGCAAACCCGTTGAATTGGGCGTGGCTACCTCGCCGCAAGTGATTGCCGCCGGTGACAACACGCTGGAGTTCGGGGCCTATGTACAAGGCGCTGCCACGGGCGACATCGTGCCGGGCGACTTCAGCGCGGTGACCAACTTCACCTTGGCTTATCAGTAAGCGTTTTCCCCCGCCACCCAGCGTGGCGGGGGAGGCTGGTGGAGGCACAGGTGAAAACATTCATAAGTCTCGCTATCTCCTCTTCCTTGGCGATGTTCATCAGCCCTGGGGTGGTTGCCCAGGAGCCTGCTCAAGGTGATGGACTTGTCACGCTGGGAGGAGAGGTCGTCGACTCGGCCTGCGGGCTGGAGTTGGTCAGCGTCGATCAAACCATCGATATGGACCCCGAACCCATTGGCCGGTTCTTGCGGCGTGCCAGGGGCCAGGACCAGTCCTTCCAGTTGCGCCTGGTCAATTGCACCTTGAGTCGTACCGATCCGTCCCGTCCAGGGGTGACGTTGCCTGACTGGCAGCACCTTCGGGTGACGTTTGACGGCCCCACCGACAGAGGCGGTCGTTCTTTTGCGGTCTTTGGTGGCTCCCAAGGCGTCGCGCTCAATATTGAGGATTCTGCTGGCCAACTAAGTGTTCCGGGTCAGCCGATGACTCCGCATCCGTTAACGGAAGGCGACATGACGCTGCACTACACGCTTCATTTTGTCGGTAACGGATTGCCCATTGTGGCCGGCGCCCACCGTACTGCCGTGCGGTTCAAGTTGGAATATTTTTGAACGTTGACGGATTGCTTGCATGTTAAATACAGCGAAGGTCAAAAATACGCTGCGCCCAAGCCTTTTTGGCGGGTTGATATCATTGGCAGGCACTGCATGGGCTGCTGGGGATATTGAGTTCAATACTGATGTTCTTGATCTGAGTGATCGCACTAATATTGACTTGTCTCAGTTTGCCCGCAGCGGGTTTATTCTGCCGGGCACCTATTCGATGGTGGTGCAGATTAATGCCCAGCCTATTGCTGAGCAGTCGGTGGCTTTCTATCCCCCCGATAATGATCCTAAGGGCAGCCAGGCGTGTTTGTCGGCGGATCTCGTCGGTCAGTTGGGCCTCAAGGCCTCGGACGCTGCCGAACTCAAGTGGTGGAAAAACGGCGAGTGCCTGGATACCGAAAGTTTGCCTGGCATGGAGGTCAGTGGCGACCTGGCCACCTCCACACTGAACATCAACCTGCCCCAGGCCTACCTCGAGTACAGCGCCATCCATTGGGATCCGCCGTCCCGTTGGGATGAGGGTGTGCCGGGGCTGCTGGTTGACTACAACATGACGGCGCAGTCCAGCTATCAAAAGAATGACGGCACCCGCAACAACCTCAGCGGTAACGGAACCCTTGGCGCCAATGCCGGGGCCTGGCGCCTGAGGGCAGACTGGCAGGGGCGGATCGAGAAAGGCGTGGACGGAGCCCCCAGGGATCAACAACAGCTGGAGTGGAGTCGCTACTACGCCTATCGCGCAGTGCCTGCACTGAAGGCACGCTTGACGGTCGGAGAGGACTACCTGTACTCGGACATCTTCGACAGCTTTCGTTTTACCGGCGCGTCGCTGATCTCGGATCAAAGCCAACTGCCACCCAACCTGCGTGGCTACGCACCGGAAGTCGTCGGGGTCGCCAAGACCAACGCAAGAATCATCATCAGCCAGAAGGGCCGCGTGCTGTATGAAACGCTGGTCGCCGCCGGCCCTTATCGCATCCAGGACCTCAGCGACGCCGTGAGTGGCGCGCTGGATGTGCGGGTCGAGGAGCAGGATGGTTCGGTTCAGACCTTCCAGATCGATACGGCAGGCGTTCCCTACCTGACGCGTCCTGGGCACGTTCGATACAAGCTGGCGACCGGGCGCCCGTCCGATCTTCAGTACGGCGCCAACGGCAGCGTTTTCGGTACCGGCGAATTCTCCTGGGGGATCAGCAATGGCTGGTCGCTGTTTGGCGGTGGGATAACGGATAGCAACTACCGCGCATTGTCTGTCGGGGTCGGTCGCGACCTGCTGGCGTTCGGCGCCGTATCGCTGGATGCCACCCAGTCCCACGCCAGTGTGTGGAACCAGACACTCTCGGGCAAATCCTACCGTCTGCAATACTCCAAGCATTTCGAGCAGTACGACAGCCAGGTCACGTTTGCCGGTTACCGGTTTTCCGAGAAAAACTACTTGAGCATGAGCGAATACCTGGACGCCCGTCATTACGGGTTGAACGGTGAGCGCGGCGGGATCGAGCGCGGTGAATACATCGAGGGCTGGAAGCCGATTGGCGACAGCAAGGCCCTGTATACAGTGACGCTCAACAAGCAGTTTCGTGACCTTGGGGCGACCGTCTACGCCAGCTATAACAAACAGACTTACTGGGGGCGCCCGGACACTCAGCGCTGGAGCCTGTCGATGTCGCGCTACTTCAATGTGGGAACCGTCAGGAACATGAGCCTGTCCCTGAACATGTTTCGCACTCAGGAGTATGCCTACAAGGATAACGGGATGGCGCTGACGGTCAGCCTGCCGTTGGGGCGCAGCGGCACCCTGTCGCTGGACGCCAACAGGACCTCGGGTAAAGAGAGTTTCTCGACGCGCTACAGCGATCGCCTCGATGAGCGCAACAGCTACCAGCTCAATGCAAGCGACCGCTCCGCCAGCGGCTACCTGAGTCATATCGGCGACCAGGCCGACATCGATCTCAGCGCCAGCACCCAGGAAGGCAATGGCAGGACCCTCAGTGCATCCATTCGCGGCGGTGGCACGCTCACGCCCTACGGTGCGGCGCTGCACCGAACCAATGGCACCGGTGGCACCCGCCTGATGCTCGACACCGGGGGTGTGCCCGATGTGCCTGTGCGTGGTTACGGCACATCGACCCGCACCAACGCGTTCGGCAAGGCAGTGATTTCCGATATCAGCAGCTACCAGCGTACGGCCGCCAGTGTCGACCTGGAGAACCTGCCGAGCAACGTTGAAGCCACTCAATCGGTGACCCAACTGACCCTTACCGAAGGGGCCATTGGTTATCGATCCCTGGACGTGATTGCCGGTGAGAAGGCCATGGCTGTCCTGCGCCTGCCGGATGGCAGCGCACCGCCCTTCGGCGCGACGGTGAAGAACACAAAACAGCAGGACACCGGGATTGTGAACGACGGTGGCGCTGTTTACCTGAGCGGTATTCAGGCCGGTGAGCAAATGATCGTCAGTTGGGGCGGCATCGAACGCTGCCTGCTCACGCTGCCCGTCGCGCTGCCCGCAGACAGCTTGACCGATGCCTTGCAATTGCGCTGCCAGAGCGTAGCCACTGATCAATCCTCACCCGAGCCAGCAGCGCTGACCGGGAAGCGTACCGATACGGAGAACAACGCCTCATGATGCTCAATACGCACCCCACACGCCTGGTCTTCGCACTGCTGGCTCTAGGCCTGACACAGAGCGCCGGCGCCGCGGTTGGCCTGGACCGAACCCGGGTGATTTTTGACGGTGGCAAGGAGGCGACCAGCGTGAATATCACCAATAACAACACCCAACTGCCGTACCTGGCCCAAGGCTGGATCGAGGACGAGGAGGGCAACAAGATCACCTCGCCCTTGATCGTGCTGCCGCCGGTTCAACGCTTGGAGCCCGGCAAGCAAAGCCAGGTGAAAGTGCAGGCGTTGCCGGCGGCCAAGTCGTTGCCGCAGGATCGCGAGACGGTCTACTACTTCAACCTGCGGGAGATTCCACCGCGCAGCGACAAATCCAACACCCTGCAAATCGCGCTGCAGACCCGGATTAAATTGTTCTACCGACCGCAGGCCATCGCTCCCAGCCAGCAAGACCTGTCCAACCCCTGGCAGGAAAAGCTGACCCTGACCCGCCAGGGCGACCGTTACCAGGTGAACAACCCTACGCCTTACTACGTGTCTCTGGTGGATGCTCGCAGCAGCAGAGACGGCAAGACCGTGCCGGGTTTCGAGCCCGTGATGATCCCGCCTAAAGGCACGCAAACCCTCGGGCCGACGGCCAAGGCGCTGGGCAATTCACCCTACCTGGCCTACGTGAATGACTACGGCGGGCGTCCATTACTGGCGTTCACCTGCACGGGCGAAACATGCAAGGTGAACTTGCAAGTCTCGACGCCTAATGAGTAGCAGCCTGCAGCGGGAGAGCGTCATGAAGTTGCACAACGTGAAAGTCCTGGGCTGTGTGTTACTGGTCCTGGCAACGCGCGCGGGCGCCGAGGATGACGATGGAATCGATGGCCAGCGTGGCCGGTTGAACGTTTCCGGATCCATGCATGAGTCCCCTTGCACGCTGGAGATGACATCGCTGCATCAAACGGTCGACTTGGGCGCCGTGTCTGCCAGTCAGCTGCAACGACCTGGCGATCAGGCGCCATCGAAGCCGTTTCAACTGCGTTTTCAGGATTGCCAGCGCACCGCAGGCAGTATCCGCAGCGAACGTACCGGGAACCTCGCATGGAGCGCTCACCAACCGGTGTTGTCGGTGACGTTTGTTGCCCCTGCCGATGCCGACGACCCACGGCTGGTCAAAGTGCAAGGCATCACCGGGATGGGGCTGCGGTTGACCGATGCCCTGGGGCGCGATGTACAGCTGGGCTCCAGGGGCGAACCGTTGTTTCTGAGCGAGGGCAGCACGACCCAGACGTGGAATGTTCAACCCACGCGTACCGCCGCGCCGTTGACCAGCGGAGCGTTTCGGGCGGTGGTGGATTTCAGGCTCAGTTATGAGTAAGGGCAAAACAATGGCTAAGTCAGTCGGCTCGCGCGCCATTCTTTTCGCGGGGGGCCTGTTGTGGGCGGTCAGTCAAGGCGCGCAGGCCGAGACGAGCCTGATCATCCGCGCGGTCATCATTGCGCCTCCACCCTGCGTCATCAATGGCGGCGGTACGCTCAATGTGCCTTTTGGCAATGACCTTCTTACGTCACGGATCGACGGGGTCAACTACCGTCGCAACGTGCCTTACACCGTCACCTGTGACGCCCCGTTCAGTAACGCGATGACCCTCCAGCTCAGGGGGACCGGGGCTTCGTTCGATGGGCGTGTGCTCTCGACCCGCAACCCGGACCTGGGGGTCAAGCTATCGCTCAATGGCGCGGACTGGCCGCTGAATTCGAGCGTGAATTTTACCTATCCGAACTTTCCCGTGGTGCAGGCGGTGCCTGTCAAGCGCGCGGGCAGCCGGCTGGTGGGAGGCGCATTCGATGCTGCCGCCACCTTCGTGATCGATTACCAGTGATGAGGAGCGCGCAATGACATGCTGGCAGCAGCGAGCCTTGCTCGCTTTGTGTTCCATCGGCCTCTGCAATAGTGCGTCGGCCAACGTAACGTTCAGCGGAACGCTTAACGAGCCCCCGCCCTGCACCATTGATGCGGGCAACAAGATTGAAGTCGACTTTGGGGATGTGGGGGTCAAGCGGGTCGATGGGGTGAAATATCGCCGGGGGGTGGGTTACACCATCAACTGCGGCGTCGACACACTCCCATGGGTACTCAAGTTGAGTGTCAACGGTACCCCCACGACGTTCGACGGCGCGGCATTGCAGACCAGTGCACCTGACCTGGGTATTCGGATATTCCAGAACAACCTGCCGTTTCGACTCAATACGCCACTGGACATCACCCTGTCTTCCCCGCCGGTATTGGAAGTCGTGCCGGTCAAACAGCCGGGTGCAACGCTCGCCCCCGCCAGGTTTACCGCGGTGGCGACGTTGTTGGCCGAGTACCAGTAGGAGTTGGATATGGGACATGAAACTGTTCATAGGGCCAGGTTGTACGCCGTGCTGGCGTGCCTGCCGGCCCTGGGCCTGATCTGCGAAGCACACGCGGCGGACAACCTGAATTTCAAGGGCAACCTGGTTGAAGAGGCGTGCACTATCCGCCCGGGTGACGAGGCCATCAGCCTGGAACTCTGGGACCTGACCAGCAAGCACCTCTACATCAACACGCGCTCTGTGGGCAAAGGCTTCAAGCTGCACCTGGAGGACTGCGACACCACCATCGGCGACACGGTGACCATCACCTTCGGCGGTGTGGAAAACCGGGCGCTGCCCGGGTTGTTCGCGCTGGATAGCGGCAATGGTGCCTCGGGTATCGGGCTCGGTCTGGAGACGCTGAGTAACAAGCCATTGCCCGTGAACAAAGTCAGCGACGAACAGGTTTTGGCCAATGGCAGCAATGTCATTGAGCTCAAAGCCTATGTGCAGGGGGAGCCGGATGCCCTCAGGGAACAAACCATAGGCCACGGTGCTTACAGGGTGACCTCGACGTTTACGCTGGACTATCCGTAGTGCTGTGAATCGTAACTCATAGGCCGCCACGGCCTCGGACAAACTTCAACGCTCTTCTGGACGGCGTCAGAACGCAGGCCGATATTCGCTGCGCAGTGCCAGGGAGGGCAGCAACGAGATATAAAAAATGAAACGACTGTATGTAGCCATCGTGACTCTCGTCATGCTGGGTGTAGGTACGACCGCGCAGGCGGTTGATTGCCGAGTGAATGGCGGGCCCTGGGTCAATGGTAATCCCAATCTGGTTGTGCCGGTCACGGTCACCCTGAGCGCAGACCGCACGAGGGTTTTTATGGAAGGGGCAAGGCTGGAATGTCGATTTACCCCAGATGGAGGTCCATCTTCGCGTGAGGACTACTGGACCACGGGCAGCGTCGCAGGCGCCCCCTGGACTCCCGGCCCCAAGTTCAGCACTCAAGGGACGGGATTACGTATTAACGGCGCTTTCTATAACACCCCTGTTCCGACGAGTATTCGGATAGCCACTATTCCGAACAACATGGCTGCTTACCCGATCAATATCACCCCCTATATCCTGTTGCGTAACTACCCGGCTACGCCGATTGACGTTCGAATAGGGGACAACCTCGGTCTATTGCGTCTTACCAGCTCGAACAATTACGACGCGACTCGGCCGCAACTCACGGTCACGTATACGGCCGCCAACAACTTCACCATCTCCCCGTCCACCTGCACGATCAACAATAACAACCCGATCGAGATCAACTTCGGCAATGTGCACCAAAGAGCAATAGGTACCGATCCGCTGACCACGACCATCCGCAGCAACCGCCGGCTCACCTATTCATGCCCGGACGGTGGGATTACCACGCCGATCACCATCACCTACAAAGGCACGGCCTCGTCGTTCGACACGCGCCTGCTGCGCATGACCAACCCGGACGTGGGCACGGCCCTGGTTCGTGGCGCAAGCGCGGTTCAAGTCGGTGCTTCATTCCTGACCCAAATCACCAACAGTGTGGGGAGCGACGATGTAACGTTTTCCCTCGTACGGCGTGCCGGTTCACTGCCTGCCGCTGGGGTTGTCAGCGGCAGCGGTGTCCTCGTAATGGGGGTGCCCTGAGGCTTACTCTTCCTCGCTGCCTTCCGCACGCCAGTAACCCACCGCCTTGAGGAACGCCTCATTGACCTTGTGGGTGTCCAGCAGCACCCGGCGTACCTGGCGCGACAGCCTGGTTTCGGTGGCGACAAAGCTGTACAACGAACCGCTCGGCAGCGTCAGTTTTTGCACGGTGTCGAGCAGGTCGTCCTGGCCGCGCACGACCCATTTCACCTCCACATCGGCAGCACTTTCCAGTGCCTGCCGTTCCGCCGCATTGGCGATTTCGATCACCGCCAGCACCTTGCGCCCGGCCGGCAATTCTTCCAGGCGCCGAGCAATGGCCGGGATCGCCGTCTCATCGCCGATCAGCAAATAGCTGTCGAACATATCCGGCACGATCATCGAGCCCCGTGGCCCGCCGATATACAGGTGCTGGCCGACCTTGGCCTGTTCGGCCCAGGTGGAGGCCGGGCCGTCGCCGTGCAGCACGAAGTCGATGTCCAGTTCGCCGATGTCCAGGTCGAAGCGCCGTGGCGTGTAGTCGCGCATCGCCGGTTGCGGGCCGTCGCCCTTGATGTTGAAGGTCGGGCTTTCCAGCGCCGCTTGTTCGGCGGCGTTCTGCGGGAACAGCAGCTTGATGTGATCGTCACTGCCCAGGCTGATAAAGCCCGCCAGTTCCGGGCCGCCCAGGGTGATGCGGCGCATGCGCGGGGTGAGGTCGACTACCCGCACGACTTCGAGGCGGCGGCGTTTGATTTCGTGGGTCACGCGGTGGATGGCTTGCGTATTCATTGAGCTGTCCCGTCGGCAATGGCTTGGGCGGCGCCGTTGAGCAGCGCCGCGACACGAACGATTTCTTCCGGGCTCCAGCGCCCGTGGTGCGAATGCAAGGCATGGCGCAGGTTATGCACCGCCTCGTGGATTTCCGCTGGGCGATCATGACCGCGCAGCGAGCGTTTGCTCACGTCCATGCGCAGGCGAATGCCGTCGAGGGCCACTGCCTGTTCGCTTAGGAAGAGACGACCGACCTCGGTGATTGTGTAGCGTTTTTTTCCACCTTCGGCGTCGCCGGCGATCAATTCGCTTTCTTCCAGGAAGGTCAGCGTGGGGTAGATCACCCCGGGGCTGGGGCTGTAGGCGCCGTCGAAGAGGGTTTCGATCCGGCGAATAAGGTCATAGCCGTGGCACGGCTGCTCGGCAATCAGGGCCGGCAGCAGCAATTTCAGGTCACCGGGCGCAAAGACGCGCGGGCCACGTCCGCCGCGTTCGCGGCCGGGGCGTTTTTCGAAGCCGTCGCGGTCGTCACCGTGGTCTCGGTGGTGATGAGGGTCTCTCATTGTCGTGTTCTCCTGTCTGATTTAGATACAACTTAAGATATATCTTACAGCTTGCGCAAAAACCTCTGACGAACGGTAGCGGCGTCAGAAGGGGGCCAGGAAAGGGGCTGATGCCTTGAAATAGCGTCTGGCAATACCAGCAATTACTTGACAGGTAAATGGCACTTTTATGAATGAAAGATAAGCTGGTTAATTAGGGTATTAGTTCTCGTCAGATTGACAGCCCCTCAATATATGGGTTGTAGCCTATATCCTACGGATAAGTGATTGCTACCAGTAGTACTGGGGCATGTGCGGTGTAATAAATGGATGACAGTTAATATTCATCTTATTGAATAATAAGGTTTTTATCTGTCACGTCACGTCGTGATTAATTACGCGTTTAAGCGAAAGCGCTGGCATTGTTAAATGGGTTTTCGAGGGACTATTTACCGGCGTCGCAAGACACGAATTACTCGGGTTTTGCCATGCAGTAGATAACGAATCCTCAACTAACATCTGATGCCACAACAGGTAATTAAAATGCTTAAAAAGACCGCTTTCGTACTGCCATTGATCGCACTGGCTGTCGGCTCTTCCAGCGTGTTCGCCGCCGGTGAAGCCACCAGCGTCATCAACATCAAGGCAACCATCCCAACCAAACAGTTCCACGCCCAGCCGTTGGACCCGGATTTCGGTAAGGACGAAACCATGTCCTACAACACCGTCACCGGTCAGTTGACCCCGATCCGTGCGACCTACGCGGTAAAAAATACCGACGGTTCGATCAAGGCCTACATCGAAGGCGGCCCGGCTTCCCTGAGCAACGGCACCTCCGCCATTCCCCTGACCACTACCTTCAACGGCGTGACCCTGACCGGTTCGCCATTGGAAGTCGTGGATGATGCCAGCTCCACTCCCGGCACCCAGGCTGACCTGGTCGTTGCGGCCGCCAAACCGGCTGACACCGACGCCGGCCTGTTCACCACCAACTACACCGTGGTGTTCGATCACGAGCCACGCGTTACGCCTTGAGCGCGATTTGTTGATCGATAAGCGTCGGCTTATTGCTTAACCCTTACCGATCGACAGGCAGCCTCTGTCGGTTGATCGGTATTCAAGTATTCCCCGAGTGTAATCAGAGTATCCGTTCATGTTCCCGATGATTTTCATCGCGACAGCGCTTGCCTTGTTGTTTTGTACGGGGGCGTTTGCAGCTGACGCGACAACTGGCACAACCCCAAGAAGTTTGCTGTCCCAGGCCAAGGGTTTGCCGGCGGACTTTGAAGAGCACTTTTTTGATGTACCGTTGGCGGTACGGGTCGAACTGGATCAGGAGTTTGTCGCTGAAGCGATGATTGTGCTGACCCGCGACGACCGCCTGACCCTGCTGGATTTCACCGACCACGAAGGCAGCGTGATCAAGGATGTCGAGCGTGATCGCTGGGGTGATTACCTCAAGCAGGGCGTGCCGTTGGGCGCCTGCGAAAGCAGCTGCCCGGCGCAACTGCTGGCGGTCCACTACAACCTGGAAAAATCCCTGGTCACGTTGCTCACCGAAAACGCCGAGCGTGAGGGGCAAGAGTCCAAGTACTACTCCCTGCCCACCGGTGGCAGCACCGGCCTGATCGTGCGTAACCAGTTCAACCTCAGCGGCGGCCAGGGCCAGGACCTCGGCGGACGCCTGGGACTGGACGCCAGCGGCAGCCTGGGCAATTGGAACCAGGTGATGAACATGCAGTTTTCGCGCTTGGGCGGCCCGGACGACGATGCCCTCAACCACGCCGTGTACTCGCTGTACGCCCAGCGTGAGCTGCACGGTGAGTTCCTGCGCCTGGGCTATTTCACCCCCAACGCCGAAGGCCTGACCCGCCAACTGCGCACCTTCGGTGCCAGCCCCGACACCGCCGTGGGCGTGATGTATGGCAGCTCCGACAGCCTGATGATCAGCAACCCCAAGCCGAGCATCTACCCGATTTACGTCACCGCCAATCGCCAGGCCTCGGTGGAGATTTACCGCAACGGCCTGCTGATCAACACCCAGGCCGTCTCCACCGGCCTGCAAAGCCTGGACACGCGGCCCTTGCCCGGCGGCATCTACGAGGTGGAAGTGCGCCTGGTAGAGGACGGCCAGATCACCAGCACCACCCAGGAATTGGTGTACAAGCCCAACAACTGGCGCAACCTCGACAACCGCTGGCGCTACAACGTATTTGCCGGGCAAGAGAGCAAGTTGCTCAGTAACTGGGACGAACAATCCAGCGGCGACCTCACTGCCGGCGTATCTCTCAACTACCTGGCTCACCCGCGGGTGGTGCTGGGCATGTCCGGGCGTCAGGTCAAGGACAGCATGCAATACGGCATGTCGCTGGACTGGAGCCTGGCCAATAACGCCAGCCTGTATGCCAACGTCTACCAGACCGACAACTACGGCACCGGTGTCGACTTCAACAGCCTCTACAACTACGGCTTGGGCAGCGTGGTGTTCAACCATACGCGCAGTTGGCTGGACAATCGCAACACCTATGAAACCCTGCCCGACGGTACCCGCATCCGCCAGCGCGATGTGTTCGTCGGCCAGACCAGCCTCTCGTCGCTGTCCGTCAATCATCGCCTGAGCAACCTGCGTTCCATCAATGCGCGGCTGGCCTACAGCGAAGGCAACAACGAAGGCCTGGGCCTGGACCTGGGCTGGACCGAACGCACTCAATTGTTCGGCAGCGATGCCAACTGGCGCTTGTCGGTGTTCGATCGTCCAGCCAGCTCCAGCACGGGTGACAAACGCAATCGCGGGGTCGACCTGAGCGTCAGCCTGGCGCTCGGCAGCCCCGGCGAGCAGTGGTCCGCCAGCATTGGCACGCGTACCTCCCGCGATGGTCAGCGCGACAACAATGGCTCGCTGAGCTACCGGCGCGACTTGCAGGACCACGTGCTGCAAAGCGTCTCCGGCACGGTGCTGGCCGATACCTACGGCGTGGGCCTTTCGGGCATGGCCAGCTTCCAGAACGACGCGGTCAATGGCGATGGCTTCGTGCAGCGCTCCTCATTCAACAACGACTTGACCGGTGGCCTGAACCTGGACAGTACCTTCGCCTTCGGTGGGCAGAAGATGGTACTTACCAGCCAATACGCCGGCAGCGGCTCGGGGATGATTGTTGACGTCGAAACCGATGTGGACGACATCGTCCTGCGCGCCGATGACCTGAGTGGCGGCAGCACCGTGCTGCGGCCGGGGCGCAACTTCATCCCGATCGCCGCCTACAAGGGCAGTTCGGTCAGCTTCGACTTCGACGGCAACCACGCCCCGGCGGCGAATATCCAGCCACCGCGCACCGCCTACCACCTGAACAAGGGCGGCGTGGACTACCGCAAGGTCAGCGTGATGCGCACCGTCACCGTGCTCGGGCGCCTGGTGGATCCCCAGGGCAAACCGCTCAAGGGCCATCACATCCTCAACCACGCCAGCCGTGGGGTGAGCGAGGTCGACGGGTTCTTCTCCCTGGAAATGAACGCCAGCTCGCCCACCCTCGAAGTGCGCCGCAATAACCAGTTGCTGTGCCAGTTCCGCCTGGATACCGCGAATGCGCGCAATGAAAACGATGTGCTGATGATCGGCGATCTGCGTTGTACGCCGGACACGCTGGCCGATTCCACCTTTAAGTCTGAGACGGCGGGTTAAATGATCACCATGAAAAAGGTTTCAGAAGTAAATATTTTCAGGGCTTTCAGACGCCGTCTCTCACGTTGCGCGATACCCGCGATAGTGCTGGCGTTTTCCCTCGACGCTCATGCCGGGAGGGTCGAGATAACGGCGGATTTCCGGCCTGATCCGGCGAACCCGATGGTCAACAAGTTCACGAACACAACACCTGATTTCGGTTACTGCCAGAACTGGCCACCGTATTGCCGAGAGCGCAATATCTTCAGTCTTAACCTGCCGATGGGGGCTTTTCCGCAAACGGTAGGTGGCCCGATTGCTGCCAACCACAGCGACCCGCGCGAGGGTGCCTTTTGGCGGGTGCCTTCGCAGTGGCGAACCCTGACGGTGACGAATCAGAAGGGGGATACCGAGCAACTCGAAATTCGAGTCTCCGGGATCGGTGGCCGTGCCGACCTGGGGGAGGACGCAAGGATCATTACTGGCGAGCCTGATATCTATAAAGCTGTCACCGTTTTATGGTCATCGGGCCGCTGGAACTTTGCCCCGTTGCCATGCATTTCCCCTGGAGGGCTCAATGGCAACGTCGACCATGTGATCTGGATGTGGTTGATACCCGAAGGGGCCACCCAATGCAGCACCACGGCGCGTTTCGATATCCCCAACTTCTTCTACCGCTACGTCCAATTCGCTTATGAACTGCGAACCCCCAACCCGCTGGGGATGCCGACTGGCGTCTACCGTGGAAGCCTGACCTACACCATTGGTCCGGGCATGGACTTTGACTTCGGCAATCGCGTATTGCCCAACGACAGTATTGCCCAGCTCGATTTTGTTCTGAATGTCGAGCACACCCTTCGGGTGGAAGTCCCCCCCGGTGGCAACCGGGTCGAACTGATCCCTCAGGGCGGCTGGCAGGCCTGGTTGAACCAGGGACGCAAGCCGGCGCGGCTGTTTCGTGACCAGACTTTCAATATCTCTGCTTCGTCGCGCTTCAAGATGCAGATGGCCTGCGAGCGAGTCATCGGTGACACCTGTGCATTGAAAAACAACACTGACGGTCATGAAGTACCCCTGGATATCAGCGTCAGCCTGCCCCATGGCTTGAATGGTCAGGATGGTGCAGCCGTGAACCGTCTGCCGCTGCTGTTGAGCGGTGCCGGTACCGAGTTGTTCCAGCCGGGGTTCTACGTGGATCGACGGCCTGGCACGTTGCACTTCGAGGTCACGAAAGAATCCACCGACCAGATGCTCAGTCGGGGCGGGTCCACCTACTCGGGCCAGGTTTCGGTGGTCTGGGATTCAGAACTATGAGGTGTCGTCAGATAGACGCTGTCAGGGATGCACACATTCAGGTATCGAAGTGGGTAGGGCAGGGTTCGCAGGTTGTGGCCAGTCTGTTATTGGCGTCGTTGGCCATGCCAGCAATGGGCGTGGAGATGAATATCCATGCCGAGTTTCGGCCGGACCCTGCACAGCCGCACTTGAATAAGTTCGAGAACAAAACGCCGAGCGTTGGTTATTGTGTGGCTTTTCCCGCGCAATGTACCTCCTTGAACATATTCAGTCTGCGGGCGGCCATTACGGCTGATTCCGTTGCGCAGATCACTGCGTTCCATACGGACCCACGGCAAGGCGCAATGTTTAAAGTTCCAACGGAGTGGCAGGACCTGACCGTAGTCCATCGACAGACTCAGGAGACCGAGACGTTAAGGGTACGGATCATGGGTGTCGGTTCGACGTATATCGTCCCCAATCTGGTCGACCTGGTTGGAGGCGGCGTTACCCCTTTGCAGGCTCATCAACGAATGTGGACCGGCTCCAGTTGGGTGTACCCGCCAAGCTCTTGTCTGGGGACCGGGGTAAGCCTTTATTGGCCGTCACTGTCAATGTATGGGTTTTTCTGGCGCACACCCGTCGGCTCTTTATGTGCCAAACAGGCCAGGTTCGATATTCCCACCATGCGCTTCAGCACTCTCGAGTTTGCGTATGAACTCGCCACGCCCAACCCGCTGGGGATGTCCTCAGGTGAGTACGTTGGCAGTCATCAATACACCGTAGGGCCCGGGAGGGACTTCGATTTGGGCGACGTGATGTTGCCCAGCAGTCCTACCCTGACCCTGAACTTCACCCTGGCTGTGCAACATGACCTCAAAGTCGAAGTGCCCCCCAACGGTAGCCGTATCGAGCTGGTGCCCCAAGGCGGTTGGCAAGCGTGGCTGAATCAGGGCCGCAAACCCGCGCGTCTGTTCCGCGACCAGACCTTCAACATTTCTGCCTCGTCGCGTTTCAAGATGCAAATGAGCTGCGAGCGGTCTATCGGCGACACCTGCGCCTTGAAGAACACCACCGACGGCCACGAGGTGCCGCTGGACGTCAGCGTGAGCCTGCCCCATGGCCTGAATCGACCGGACGGCAGCGCCGTGCAGCGCCAACCGCTGTTGCTCAGCGGCGCCGGCACCGAGCAGTTCCTGCCGGGTTTCTATGTCAACCGGCGGCCCGGCACGTTGCACTTCGAGGTCAAGAAGGGCTACGCCGACCAGATGCTGGAACGCGGTGACACGACTTACACGGGCCAGGTCACGGTGGTCTGGGATTCGGAACTCTGAATGAGGTTTATGGCGATGAAACATCTACTGGCGCTGTGTGCGCTGTGCTGGTTGCCGCTGTCGGCGCCGGCGGCCCCCAACATCAATGTGGGGGTGTTCTATGACTACCTGGACGGCGACAAAAGCACCTACCTGAAACGGGTCTTCAACGGCGGCGACAGCACGGCGTTCATCAAGGTGTCGGTGATGGAAATCCTCTACAACGCCGACGGCAGCTCCGAGGAAGTCGAGCTCCAGGGTAACGCCGAAAACACCGCTCGCGATGGCTTGATGGCCACGCCGGCGCGCCTGATCGTCCCCTCCAATGGCATGCAGGGCACACGCTTGCTGTACCTGGGCGCGCGGGAAAAAGAGCGCTATTTCCGCCTGCGCTTCGTGCCGGTGATGCCGGAGCCGGAGGATGACTTTGCCGTGTCCAGTGAGGAGCGTGAATCTTACAAAGACAGTCTCTCGGCCGGGGTCACGGTGCTGGCCGGGTTCGGCACGGTGTTCTTCGTGCGCCCCAAAGACACTCGCTTTGCCACCCGTATCGATGAGCAACCTTTGCAGTACGCGCTGCATAACGAGGGCAACAGCGTGGTGGTGGTGGATCAGTTCAAGGACTGCGTCAGTGGCGATGCCCAGGACTGCCTGCCCGTCACCAAGAACCACATCCTGCCCGGCCGTGCTTTCAGCTTTCCCAAGCAGGCCGGGCGTACCTACCGCTTCACCCTGGTCGAGGGCAGCGAGAAAAAAACCTATGAGGTCAAAGGCTGATGGTCAGAGAAAGAGCCTACCGAGCCGGGTATCGGCCGGGCAAAGTCGTCATGACGCTGTTGCTGCTATTGGTCGGTGTGCTGCTCAGTAGCCGGGCCCTGGCTATTCGTGAAGAGCAGGTGTTCGATGTGTCGGTCACCATCCCTACCGCCGATTTTTATGTGCTGCCCATCAACCCGGTGTTTCTGGAGCGCGAGCAGGAGATGGCCTGGAACCTGGTGAGTCGCACGCTCAAGCCCTTGCGTGAGCACTTTGACGTGAAGAACAGCGGCGGCGGCATCGTTGCGCGCCTGGGGGAGTTGCCGGTGCTGTCCAACGGCCGGCGCCTGATCCCGTTGAATGTCAACTTCAACGGTGAATGGCTGGACTTGACCGACACCCTGGTGGTGCCTGCCGAGGAAGCGCGGGCCGGCAAGCGGGTATTGCTGGAAATCGCCGCCGTCGAGCCCGAGGGCGGTTATACGCCGGGCGACTATTTCGGCAGCGTTCATCTGATCTTCGACGCGTTGCGACCGTGATAACGAGGTGCTTATGAAATACGTTTATGCAGTACTGGGCCTGTGCCTGTGGTCCTTCAACGTCCAGGCCGGGCCGGCCATCAACGTCGGCGATTTTTACGACTATATGAATGGCGACAAGAACACCTACCTCAAGCGCGTGTTCAACGGTGGCAGCAGCACGGCGTTCGTCAAGATCAATGTCACGGAGATGCTCTACAAACCCGATGGCAGCTACGACGAAGTGCCCCTCAAAAGCCAGGCCGACGGCATCGTACGCGACGGCCTCATGGCCAGCCCGGCACGCCTGATCGTGCCGGCCAATGCGATGCAAAGCACGCGCTTCCTGTTCATGGGCGAGCGCGATCGGGAACGTTATTTCCGGGTGCGCTACCTGCCGGTGGCACCGGAAAAGGATGATGACTTCGGCATCAATGACGAAGACCGCGCCTCCTATGAAGCATCCCTGGCGGCGGGTGTGCGGGTGATGTCCGGATACGGCACGGTGTTTTTCGTGCGGCCCGAGCAAAGCCGCTTTGATACCCGCGTCGAGAATGGCGGGCGCACCTACACCCTGCGCAATGCCGGTAACACCGTCGTGGTGGTGGATGAGTTCAAGGACTGTGCGGTCGCCGACCGTATGGACTGCGCGCCGATCACCAAGAACCATATCTTCCCTGGTCGAGTGTTCAGCTTTGAAAAACAGACCGGGCGGGTCTACCGGTTCTTCCTGGTAGAAGGCAGTTCCGAGAAAGTCGTCGAGATCAGCGGCTGAGGCACGCTGCACAAGGTATGGCCACCCGGTTGCAGATACGGCATCAGCACCGGCGCCATGCCCTTGAGCACCTGCACCGGCAGCGCCGAGGTAAAGGTGAAGTTCTGCGCGCCGCTGCCGGGGACGAACGCGGTGAGGGTACCGAAATGCCGGTCGCCGATATAGAACACAAAGGTCGCCGTGCGGTTGATCGACTTGGAGCTGAGGACGCGCCCACCGGCGCCAATTGCTTCGATGCGGTTGTCCCCGGTACCGGTCTTGCCGCCCATGGCCAGCGGTGTACCGTCGGCCAGCTTGAAGCTGCCGGACACGCGTTTCGCCGTGCCCGCATCCACCACTTGGGACAACGCGCCGCGCAAGGCGGTGGCGACTTCGCTGGGCATCACCCGCTTGCCTTTGTCGGGGTTGTTGACCAGGCGGGTTTCATAGGGTGTGTCGGCGGCAAAATGCAGGCTGTCGATGCGCAGCGTCGGCTCGCGTATGCCGTCGTTAAGGATCGTCCCCACCAGTTCCGCCAACGCCGCCGGGCGGTCCCCCGAGCTGCCGATGGCGGTGGCCAGGGAAGGCACCAAATGGTCGAACGGGTAGCCGACCGCCTGCCAGCGTTGATGAATATCCAGGAACGCCTCGATCTCCAGCATGGTGCGGATGCGACTGTCGCGCGCGCTCTTGTGGCGGCTCTTGAACAGCCAGCCATAAACCTCCTGGCGCTCGTGCTCGCTGGCGGCAACGGCCTGGGTGAAGGTGGACTCGGGGTGGTTCAGCAGGTAACCGAGCAGCCACAGGTCCAGGGGGTGGACCTTGGCGATATAGCCTTGGTCCGGTAGGTCGTAGGCACCTGGGCCGTAGTCTGTGTAGAGCTTGGCCAGGCGTTCGTCGCTGAGTTTTTCTGCGGTTTTGCTGCCGGTCAGGTGCGAGCGCACGAAGCTGTTGAAACTCGCCTGGCTGGCCTGGGGCAACAGGTAGCGGTGCACGGCGGCCAGGCGGATGGCGGTAGGGTGCAGGCCGTCCAGAAAGGTCGCGAGCCGGGCCTGGGTGTCCTTGTTGCGGTACTTTTTCCAGAAGCGCAGCAGGAAGGTCGTGCCTTCGCGGTCGGCGAACTGGGCCAGGTATTCCTGGCGCCGGGGGTCGCTGTCGTCCTTGAGCAACTCGGCACTGTTGTTGTCACCGTGATAGGTGCTGTAGCGCACCAGGTCGCGCATCAGGCGAATGAACGGCAGGTTGATCGACTCGCGCAGGGCGTCGCGCAAGGTCGGGTTGCGGCCGTTGTCTTCATTGCGAAAGTTATGGAAGCGATGCAGTCCGCCACCGGTAAAAAAACTTTCGCCGGGGCTGGCGGAATATTGCCGCTCGAGGGCGGCGTCGAGCATCTTCGACAGGCTCTGGTCGCGGTTTTGCGCCAGGTAGTCCACGGCCCAGCGCGACAAGCGGTCCTGCTCGTCAATCTCGACTTTTTTCAACGCGGCGGGCATCTGGCCGGCATAGCGCTGGTGCAACTCGCTGATGATTTGCAGGTAGGTGGTGAGCACCCGCAGCTTGGCGGTGGAGCCCAGTTCGAGCTTGCTGCTCTCGTTGATATCGAAAGGTTGGTCGGTGTTGTCGGTCTGCACCCGCACCCGCGCGCCGTCGCCGGTCATCTCGTAGAGCGTGAAGCTGTAGCGCACCTGAGTCGTGCTGGCGGGTGTCAGCAGGCGCGGGCCGAGCAGGCCGAGTTGCCCGGCGAAGGCCGGATCGGCCAGGTGCTTGAGGTAGGCGGTGGCCTGGGTTTGCAGGTCATTTTGCAAGGTGCTGGTGGCGGACAGGTCGAGGCGATCAAGGTCATACAACGGGCGGTTGAGCAGGGTGGCGAGACGGCTGCGGGCCACGCTGATGCCTTTGTTGGTTTCAATCGGTTGGATCGTCGGTTGCTGCTGCCAGTCGCGGTAACTGACCTTGCTGGCCAGGGCCGCCTTGGCCAGGGCTGGGTCGATGACGCTGTTTTGTTCCAGCAGGCGGATATGGCTGTCGGTCAGGGTCGCCAGCTCTGCGTGGCCTTTGGACAGGTAATGGGAAGGCCGGCGCTGGGCGATCATCAACGACAACACTTCGCGCAGGGCCAGGCCTTTTTGCGCGAGGTTCTGTGGGCTGTTGTCGGCGAGCAGCGCGTTGGTGCGGTTGAAGTCGGCGCCGTACCACACCCGCAGACCTTCGGCCATGCCATGCACTTCGCCGTGACCGGGCACTGCAGACAACGGCACGCTATTGAGGTAGTCGCGCACGATGTTCTGGCGCGCCTGCAAGGTCTGCGGGCCGTCCTGATAGGCGCGCACGCTGGCGGAAAACATCTGGCGCAGTTTCTCGCCGCCCGACAGCGTCAATCCGTCAGGGGAGTGGCGGTATTTTTCCAGCTGGGTGGCCAGGGTGCTGCCGCCGGCGCTTTGCCCCGGCAAGTGCAACAGCCTGGCCACTTGCGACCAGGCCGCCTTGGCGAAGCGCGGCCAGTCCACCGCCGGGTTGGCTTGGGGCTGGGCCGGGTCGAGCAATTCGCGGTTCTCGATGAACAACAGGCTGTTGACCACCACCGGCGGGATCGCGCTGAAATCCTGGTACGCATGCTGCGGGTAGGTGAACTGGTACAACGGCTCGGCGCGGCAGTCGTAGATCGACAAGCCGGCCTGGATCTTCTCCGCATAGGGCACGAACAGGCCGCGCTCGACATAGCTCATGAGCGGTGCCGAAAAGCGCACCTGGCGCTGGATCAGATAATTGCGCTTGAGCAGGCGCGGCAGGAATTGATCGAGGTCGCTATAGCCCAGGCGTTTGTCGAAAGGCCCGTCGCCGGGATACACGATGGCATCGCTGGCACCGGGCTCCAGGGTGTAGTGCAAGGTGGCGGCCAGGCGGCTCAGTTCGCGGGCTTGCCACTGCGCGGTGCGCATTTCGCGCTGGGCGGCAAACCCCGCGGCGATCAGTGCGATCACCAGCAGCAGCCACACCATGCGCCACCGGTACAAGCGTTTGCGGGGGCGTGGTGGCAATGGCTGTTCATCCGCGCTATCGGTGGGAACCGCAGCCTTGGTTGAATCGGTTTGCCATAAAGCGCCCATAGTCGATTGATCCCATCCCGGCAGATTGATCGGACTTGAATAGAGCTTAGACGGTGATTGACGCCGTCGAGGAATTTGTCTGCGTGGGGGCACTCGGTTACCGCAGATGAACGCGCTACTTCCTTACCGTTCAGGACTTACCGGACCGAATCCAGCGTCCGTCACAAGGAAGTCCAACCCATGCCTGCAACCCCCTCGTCGCGGCGTAGCCATATCGAGCAAATCCTCAGCCTGTTTTCCTCCCCACCGACCCTGCGCGAAGCCGCGATCAAGCAGGCGCAAGCCACGCTGGATCGGCGCTTCCCCAGTTTCGGCCTGCGTGCGGAACACGTCGCCATCGGCACCCCGATGCCGGCCGACCAGACCCACTACAGCGCCCTCGCCGATGAAGTGGTGACGCGCCTGGCCAGCGCGCAGCCGACGCGCTATGTAGAGGATTACCATCAGGTGTTCGTGCATCAACGGGAAATCCATGTGCCCGGTGGCCCGCCGCTGCTGGATGTTGAAGAGGTGGTCAACCAACTCGGGGCGGACCTGCTCGATGCCTGGCTTGAACAACTGCTGGACTGGTGGCGGGCTTTGGTGCCGGTGAACACCACGCGCTGGGCCTACCTGTCCGATGATTGGCTGGCGTTGCTGTACGACAGCCCGCAGCCGCCGGGCATGGACGCGGCGCAGTTCACTCGTTTGTTCCCACGCGCGTCGCTGCGGGCCGGTCGCCCTGATCGCCAGTGGACCCTGGACGCGGCAGCGTTGCCGGTGCACACCGTTCATGTCAGGCCCCAAGGCAGCGCGCAGACCCCGGAGATGCTGCCGCTGTTGATTCTCGACCAGTGGCTGTTCAGCCCCGCGACCGGCCTGCACCCGCTCAAGCGCCTGGACGATATCGAAGTCTTGATTCCCGACTACCTGAGCGCGCGCCTGGCCGACCAGGCGCTTGAGTGGTTTGTGCAGGAGCCGTGGGGCGATCCGTTCGATGCGCTGGCCGCCAGCTATGCCGAACGCCAACGCGCGGATGTGTTGGCCATCGACCGTTCGGTACCGCGTTCGTCCGCACAGTTTCAAGCCATGCTCGATTATGTGACCGACCCCTCGCGCTGGTTCGAGTCGGTGCTGACCCCGTATCAACTGCGCCTGCAGGACCAACTGCCACTGTGGCTGATCCATGCCTCGGCGGCCGACAGCCTGGCCTACGCCCATGCATTGCAGGCCCTGGTGGTGGCGGGCGGGGGTACGTTTCTTGACGGTATCGCGCCGATCCGGACCTTTGCCGACCAGGCCCTGAAGGACTGCCTGCGCAAGGATCGCCGCGCCAGTGGCATCGAGCCGCAGGATATCGAGCTGACTTACCACATCGTCACGGCGGCCATGACTGCCGGCGGCTTTGCCACCGGCGATGTACATCCGCTGACGTTGACACTGACGGACCTGGCCCTGGAGAACCTCGGCGGTTTCCCGCACTTGCCCTCGGCGATCAAACTCAAGGGCAGTCCCGCGCCAGACTGGCTCACGGCAACCTTGCTGCTGGGTTGTGTCAGCGAGGTGGATATCGGCCAGGCGTACCCGGCGCTGCTCAAGCAAACACTGCTGGACGACCCGGCCGAGCGGCAACGCCGTGAAGCGCTGTTTACCCGACAGGTGCGGGCGCAACTGCCGCTGCTGGCGTTGCAGATGAAGCTCAAGGGCGAGCACGGCCTGACCGACGCCGGCTACCGCCTGGTGCAGGCGGCCCTGATGCAACCGCCGCAGGCGGCGTTATGGCCGCTGGCATTCAAGGCCACGCCCACGTCTTCCCCAGACACGGTGCTCAATCTGTATGTGATTGGCCCAAGGGATGCCGACGACGGGCCACATCTGCTCTACCAGCCACTGTTCAGCCCCAGCCTGCAGGAGTTTTCGTCCGCCCAGGCGTTGTTCGAGGCGATCAAGGCGGCCGGTCCGTTGCAGGACACGGTGCTCGCCTGGCTGCCGCCAACGCGCCAGGCGTTGTATGTCAATGGCGGTTTCGAAGAACCCCATGTACGGCATTTTCTCGCTGGCGATGAGTTCAGTGTGCCCGAGCGTCCGGCGTCGGTTCGCTTGAGCAAACAGTTGATTGCGCAAGACCCGTTGCCTCGGGTGTTCGCCTCCACGGTGCAGGCGCTGGTCAGCCTGGCAGAGCGCCAATCGGTGTCCAACGCCGAGCAGCGCTGGGCGACGTTGAAAGAAGGTGGCTGGTTGCTGTTCAACAGCCTGTTGCCGTTTCTGCGAGGCCCGGTGGCGCTGGCGGGATGGATGGTGCAGGTGATGGACAGCGTGCACCGTGATGTGCAGGCCGTCAGCGGCACCGACCCGGCCGCCCAGGCCCAGGGCGTGATGGACCTGTTGAGCAACCTGGTGCTGATCCTCGCGCATCGGGCTTCGCCCCACGAGGTGCCGTCGACCCTGGATCTGCGCGATCCGGCGTTCGCACCAAGCCCGCCAAGGCTGGCGCCGCCGACCCTGACGCGCGGCCCGCTGAACATGCCGTTGCGTGCCCCCGGTGGTTGGAGCAATGCCCGTGACACCCTGACGCCGCCTCTGCAGGCCCGGCTCGAACGCCTCAGCCTTAAGGCGTTCGCTCAGCCCTGGCCGGCGCGTTTGCCGGGTGCGCAGGCAGGCGGACGGCTCGACGGGGTGTTGTTCAACGCCGCCGCACAGCCGCCGCAGTGGCAGGTGCTGGTGCGCGGCCATGTCTATCGGGCCAGGGTCACGGATGACAGTGTGCGGGTGATCAGTGCCGATGGTCGTGAGATGGGGCCTTGGCTGAAGCTGTTGGACACTGGCCGTTGGGAGGTGGACTTGCGCCTGCGCCTGCTGGGTGGTCAGGCCGATACAGCGGTGGTGACCAACCCCGAGTCGCGCCGCCAGCAACTGGAGCAGGATTATCGCCAATACGGCCAGCGGCGCGAGGCGGCCAATCGGGCCGTGGTGGTGGCTTACCACCTGCTGACCAGTGACGTTGCCAATCTCACCGACGAGCAGCGCGCCCGGGCGGGTACCCGCTATACCCAGGAACTGCAGAATAAGCTGGATGCGGCGCTGTTGGAGTTGGATTGCCTCAAGGACCTGCAGGCACTCAAGCACCGGCCGGGTTACGAACGTGAACTGTCGACGGCGCTCGAAGGGATAATCCTCAACCTTCAGCAACTGTTGGCGCAGGCCCGCGTAACGACCATCGCCATCAATACCCGGTTGGTTCCGGTGCTGGACCAGGTGCAGTCGTTGAATGAGCAGGAGAGCAGCCGGGATATCAATCAACAGGCGCACCAGACGTTGATGGACGGCCTGCGGCAGTTGGCTGACAGCAACGAGCACGCCATCCGCTGGCGCATCCAGGAAGTCAGCTTCCTGCACGCGCTGGAAGGCGTTCCCAAGTACGGCAGGGACCGCGCCCAGAGCTTGCGGGTGGGCCAGGCGGCATCGCCGTCGGTGTTGGATCTGCAGTCGTTGCAAGTCACGGCGTTGTGGGCGGTGGCGCTTAAGACCGAGGGACCGCGGCTGGACGAGGATTTTTTCCAAAGCCTGGACGACACTATCAACCGTGCACGTTGGGCCAGCCGGTCCCAGGCGCAACTGCATGAGTTGGCGCCCCTGAGCGCGCAATTGCGTATCGAGTTGCTGGATAGCCTCAACCATGTCTACGCCCAGACCAATGACCGCATCGAGTTCTGGCGAGCGATGGAGCCGGACAAATTCCACCTCGATTACCTGGATAAGTTGCAGCAACTGTGTGGCCAATTGCACGCGGAGGTCGAGCGCGAACTGTCTGTGGCCCTGACCCCTGTGAGCCCCGCACCGCGTGCTGCGCCGACACCGCGCGTGGCGCTGAAAAACATCATCCGCACGCGCAACCAGGATCTGTATGTGGCCCAGGTCAAGATGACCACCGGTGAGCAGCCGGTCGAGGTGGCTGAGGTGGTGGACGCCCAGAACACCGTGATTGCCTCGTTTACCCACGCCGCCGACGGGGTGTGGGAGCCGGTCAAGAAGCCGGTTCCCCGGCGCGCCGCTGCGCTGCCTAATCTCAATCGTCTGATTGAGCAGGGCGAGGCGTTGCAGGCGTCGGTCGCTCCGGCCATTGCCGAGGTGCTCAAAATGGCGCAAAAGGCCAATGAACCGCAGTCGTTGCAGGACCTTCTGGATCAGCACGCCGCCAAGTTGCGCCAGTGTGGCGACGCCATCCACCGTCACTTGCAGCACAGCGAACCGGGTCGCCTTGCCGCCACGCAACAGGCGCGGGCCAGGACCGTGGCCGACGAGTTGCGCGCTGCGGCCAGCCGCTTATCCGAGCAGGGCCTGCAGGTGCGCTTGAGTGCCATCAAGGCGCGCCTACCCACCCAGTCCAGCGTGGACGTGCTGGTCAGCCATCATGAAGCGCGTATTTTTCGCCAAGGCGAGCGGGTTGCCCTGGCCGCCAGCCCCCATGATTGGCTGCAGACCTATGTGGTCATGGATGTGCATACCCGCCAGCCGTTGTGGTACGCGCATTTCCACTATGAGCGCCAGGCCGGGCCGGACGATCATTTCACCGCCGCGCACCTCAAGACCCTGGAGCAGCACCGCATGGGTAAGCAGTCCCAGGCCCAGGCGCAGGCCCAGGCATTTGCCAGTATCCAGGCCGGGCAGACCGGCCGCGTGCGACAGACCCTGGAGATCCATCGCGGTGAAATCTACCTGCGCATGGCGCGCAGATTGTTCTTCGAAGCGCCGATGTGGACGCCAGACTGGCAGGTCCAGGCTTGAAGTGCTGCACCATTGCCGTGCGATACTCCAACCGCGCAATCGGAATTTTCCGGGAGTTCCCGCTGAATATTTCCGTTTATAGAGTGAAAATCACTGGGTTGAGCTTTTTATACTGCACCCCCCTGATCTGGCCCGGCCAGACCGGTTGACCCAAAAGGCCAGCCGGAGACGGTACCCCATGGCTGACCCGCCGTGGCGTGCCGGACTCGGAGGCTCATATCCAATAACAAGACGAGGTTGTATCCCTATGCCAGTCGGCAACCACCTGCCCCATGGCGAGACCGCTTCGGGCGGCCCGCTCAAACGCGAACTGGGCGAACGGCATATCCGCCTGATGGCGCTCGGCGCCTGTATCGGTGTCGGCCTGTTCCTCGGCTCGGCCAAGGCCATCGAAATGGCCGGTCCGGCCATCATGCTCTCCTACATTATCGGTGGCCTGGCCATCCTGGTGATCATGCGCGCCCTCGGCGAGATGGCCGTGCATAACCCGGTGGCCGGCTCGTTCAGCCGCTATGCCCAGGATTACCTCGGCCCGTTGGCGGGCTTTCTGACCGGCTGGAACTACTGGTTCCTGTGGCTGGTGACCTGCGTGGCGGAGATTACCGCCGTGGCGGTGTACATGGGCGTGTGGTTCCCCGACACACCGCGCTGGATCTGGGCCCTGGCAGCCCTGATCAGCATGGGCACCATCAACCTGATCGCGGTGAAGGCCTTCGGTGAATTCGAATTCTGGTTCGCGCTGATCAAGATCGTCACCATCATTGCCATGGTGATCGGCGGCGTCGGCATTATCGCGTTCGGCTTTGGCAACGACGGCGTGGCACTCGGCATTTCCAACCTGTGGGCCCACGGCGGCTTCATGCCCAATGGCATCCAGGGCGTGCTGATGTCCCTGCAAATGGTGATGTTCGCCTACCTGGGCGTCGAGATGATCGGTCTCACCGCCGGTGAAGCGAAGAACCCGCAGAAGACCATCCCCAGTGCGATCGGCTCGGTGTTCTGGCGCATCCTGCTGTTCTACGTGGGTGCGTTGTTCGTGATTTTGTCGATCTACCCGTGGAATGAAATCGGCACCCAGGGCAGCCCTTTCGTGATGACCTTCGAGCGACTGGGCATCAAGACGGCGGCGGGCATCATCAACTTCGTGGTGATCACCGCGGCGCTGTCGTCGTGCAACGGCGGCATCTTCAGTACCGGGCGCATGCTCTACAGCCTGGCGCAGAACGGCCAGGCCCCCGCGACTTTCGGCACCACCTCCCGTAACGGCGTGCCCCGCAAGGCGCTGTTGCTGTCGATTTTCGCGTTGCTGCTCGGCGTGTTGCTCAACTACCTGGTGCCGGAAAAAGTCTTTGTCTGGGTGACCTCCATCGCCACCTTCGGCGCGATCTGGACCTGGCTGATGATCCTGCTGGCCCAGCTCAAGTTCCGCAGGAGCCTGAGCCCGGCCGAACAGAAAGCCCTCAAGTACCGCATGTGGCTGTACCCGGTCAGTTCGTACCTGGCCCTGGCGTTCCTGGTGTTGGTGGTGGGCCTGATGGCGTACTTCCCGGATACCCGCGTGGCACTGTATGTGGGGCCGGCGTTCCTGGTCCTGCTGACCGTGTTGTTCTACGTGTTCAAGCTGCAGCCGACCCAGGTTACCGTGGGTTCACAGCGCTCGGCATGATCCCTTGAATGCGGGCCGGCCTGTGTCACGACAGGTCGGCCCGTACCGAATCAGACGCGCTGCAACGTGCGTTGCGTGCCCTCGGTCAACTGCCGCACCAGGCGGTTGTGTTCGTTGGTTTCCTCGTCGGCCAGTTGCTGGCGACGTTCCAGGTATTCATCCGAACGCCTGTCCGATAACTCCTGATCGAGCACGCTGACTTTGTAGGTGATGGTGTCCTTGACGGTGAAAAAGGCCTCCGGCTCGCTGCTGGCCAGGTACTCGACCCAGAACTCGGTGGCCAGGATCGCCTCCTGCAACGCCGGTGACTGGCCGAGCCTGCGCAGGGTCCGGCGCGCGTCGTCGATCACCGCCGGTGTCACATAGTCATCCACGCTGTACAGCAGCTCCAATGGATAAAACGGCAAGTTGAACTCCCGCGCCAGTTTACTGCGCAGGTAGATGGTCACCTCGGCGGGATCGACATCCAGGTCGGCCCGCTCACGCGCAAGCACGAACTGGTCGGCAAAGTGATCGAGCTGATTGAGGTAGAAGCAACTCTTGGCCAGTTCCAGCAAGGCCCGGTCGGCCAGGTAGCTCCTGGGTTGCAGCTTGGCCTGGTGGATACGGTGATGCAGCTCCATGTTGGTAAAGGCCAGCAGTACGCTGTCGCCGCAATTGCCTGAACCGTAGGTATTGAGGCAGATCGTGTTGCGCAGTTGGGTCGATTCGCCCATCGCGATCAACAGGCTCCAGACCCGCTCGGTCAACCGCGTCCTTGACGCGGTGCTGCGGTAGGCGTGGGTCCTCTTCAGGTCGCGCAGGACCCGGAATACATCATCGGCACTCGCCGTTTCATTCGCCTGCAGTTGCTCCCACAGTTGTCGGCGGGCCGCCACGTCCTGCGCCGCAACGCCGGTCAGCCAGGTATCGAGGTCATTCGACGCCACGGGGGCGTGGGCCGGTGTGCGCAGTTGACCACCCAGGCGGATACCCGTGGCGATACGGTAGGCGTCGATGCTTGCCAGGGTCTCGGCGGACAGCGGGTTTTCGTGCAGCAGGGTGTTGCGATTGGCCATTTGCAGCCAGGGGTTGCTGAAGACTTCGTCGGGAATGGTGCTGATCCCGTTGGCCTGCAAGTGCAGCTCGGTCAGCACCGGCAGCGCGCTGGCGCCGATGGGCCATTGGGTGATGCCGGTGTTGGCCAGGCGCAGGGTATTGAGCTGCAGCATCCGGCTGACATCCGGGGTGAGGGTCAGGTCCGGGTTGTCGTTCAGGTCGAGTTTCTGCAGGTTGACCATAGTGGCCAGGCGTTGCACCGACTCTTCGGTCAAACGCAGGTCGTTGTCGTTAAGGTCAAGGTGGGTGAGCCAGGTCATGTCGGTGATCGCGCTGGGCAAGTCGGTGAGGCGACAGTCGATGCGCAAGGCCTTGAGCTGGGTGAATTTGCCCAGGAACTCTGCCCCCGTGGCGGGGAAGGCGTTACCGGAAATTCGCAGGTATTCAATGTGGCTGAAGCCGCTGGTGCCGGTCAGGAACGACCCCGGCGGCAGGCCTTCGTCGTCCAGCTGCAACTCCAGTGACGGCACGTTGAACAGACCGGCGATATAGAACGTCGCGTTTTCGCGCCGCCATGCGCCCCGCAGTTGGTAGGCGATATGGCGACGTCGGCCACGGTTCATGCCCAGTGGGTCATTGAGTTCGTTGTCGGCCGGCAGCAGGGTTTCGCTCCAGCGTGACAGCTCCACATCCATGGCCTGGTACTCGGCCTGGCGGCGCTCCAGCTCGATGAGTTTTTCCGGGTCGGTCATGTTCAATGACTGGAGCAATCGTCGTGCATCGTCATTGTTGAAGTGCGGGTAAAGCTCCTGGACCTTGGCTACCAGGTCCGGTGGCCGGTGGCCACGGAAAGGCCAGATGCGCTGCCACAACGGATACACCAGAAACGAACGATCAACCCCCATGGCCGGTTGCATCCAATGTTGCAGGTGCGGGATATCCAGCAGGCCCTTGATTTCCACGCGGCGTGCGAAGGCCAGTTCGGCCAACTGGTTGCGCAGCTGCGCGATGCCGCTTTCGCTGTCCGCCTCAAGCAGGGCCTGCTCGTCAGGGGACAACGTGCTGAGAATAACCCGCAGCAATCTGTTCGAAGGCTGACCCAACGGCTCACCCTGCTGGTTGTAGGCCTGGTAACCCCGGTTGGTCTTGGCGACGGTCTTGCGTGACGAGCCCTGCAGATGCCCCGCGGTTTCCAGCAGGCGCCCCTGATTGTCCCGTTCACGAACATCGATGCGCAGGGTCTTCGGCCAGGCGGGCAGGTTGCGCAGCAGGTACAGGGTGATCCGGTCGCTGTCGGCGTTGATGCAGGCATCCACATACAGGCCCTCGAACGCACGGTTCAAGCGTAATTCGTGGCCGCTCAGGCGCGCTTGTTCGGCCAGGCGCAGGCTCAGTTGATCGTGTTCATGCAGCTGTTTGAGTTCGCGCTTGGAGGCCTGGCCGAGAATCGCCTTGACCGTGCTGGTGGACAGGTCCGGATGCTTGGTCTTGAAGCGGCGCTCCCGTTCGGTGCCTGCGGACTCGCTGCGCCGGTACAGGGATTCGAGGATTTGCGGCCTCTCCCGGTCGGTATATTCAACGATCCTGGTGATCAGCTGGAACAGGCGCTGTTCCTGAGTCTTGGGCAGCGCGCCGAGCAGCGCCAGGGCCAGATCGTCGTCAGCGATGAATTTTTCCAGCAGCCCTGACGTCTCGAGGTCCTTATCGGTGGCGCTCACCACCTTGGCGTCGGGCCGATGACGGGCGGGGTATCTGAGCGGGGCGTCCCGGTCGACAATCTCCAGCACGTGGCTGTCGGGCCAGCCGGGCAGGCTGGAGACCACCAGCAGTTGCAGGTCCGGGTCTGGAGCGGTGGCGGAAGTGTTGGGGAGTTCATACATCGACTCGATGAAATGGTCGATTTCCTGATCGATGCGCAAGCGCTTGCAGGTATCGGCCAACAACGGTGGCGACGCTCGGCCGCTTCGGTGTATCTGGCGCAGCACGTGGGGCGGGGTGTCGGTCAGGGCGAGAATGGCGCTGGCGGTGTCCTGGGGGAATGTGTAGTGATCACCCCCAAGGCGGTACAGCAGGCTGTGGTCATCCCAGCCCATGGGGTTTTCGCTGGACAGGCGCCAGGCGCCGTCGCTGTTGTGCTCCAACGTTGGCGTGTCGACACCGATCTTTTGCGGATGTTTGAGCCGCCACTTGAAGATCCGCTTGTCATGGACAATTCGGTACCAGGAACCGAACAGGGGCAGATAGTGGTCGCCGTGGTGGGGGAAAATGCCCAAGGCATCGGGCCGCAGGTTGGTCGGCAGCGACAAGGTATGCTCGTACTGCGCCAGCGAACCATCGGCCAACCTTACAAAACCTTCCGGGCCGCGCTGCCTGCTCATGTAGTCGCCCAAGGTCGTGCGCAGGCCCATGGCGTCGGTGGCACCGCGCATGCCCAATTGTTGCCGTTCATGGGGTTGCAGCACCGAACCAATTGCCAAGTAGAAGCTGTCCACCGCCGGCGACACCGCAATCGTGCCGGCATTGCGCATGTCGTAAGCTTCATAGACGCCTTTGCCATAGTGGCGCAGTTCCACGGTGAGGTCGTCGGGACCGCTGGAGGCATACGGTGTTGCGCTACGCCCCGCGACCACTTCGGTGATGACGAAATCGCGCTTGAGGCTGCGGCGTATCAGCGCCGAGGCGAATTCCCTGGCCCATTGATCGGCATCATTGTTGAACTGGCGCGGGTGATACAGCGCGTCGATGGCGGCGTCTATACGCAGGGCGGTGCGATGGTTATCCAACAGTTCGGCAAAGGCCGTCGGCAGCCCGCCTTCGCGTAGATAGGTCTGCTGCTGGCGTGGGGTAAGGGGATGCTGTGCCAGCAGACGCTCCAGCAAGGCCGGTGACAGCGGGCTGTTGAGGTCGCGCAGTTTTTTCAGCAACGGCGTAACCGCCACCAATGGCATCGATGCCTTGACCGGCAGGAAACGCCGCACATTGGCGGGGGGCAATAGCTCATGTTTTTCATAACCGGCGTAACTCACCAGGGCCGCGAACAGTGCCAGGCGTTCGCGACGCGCCAGGGCGGCAACGTCGCGACGTACTGCCATGATCCGCTGCTCGGGTGTGGCGGCGCTTCGATTTGTGAGGCCCAGTTGCGAGGTGGCCGGTTGCAGGTTGATGACCAGGCTCAACAAGGGGTCTGCCCGATAAGGCGGCAAGCCGCGGTCTCCTTCGGCCTGGTAGCTGCCTTCTGCGCTGCGGATGATTGTAATCGTCGTCGGGTCGGGCACCGGCTGCTCGGTATTGCTGTAGGTTTCGATCAAGCCGTGTTGCGGATCGTTGATGCTCAACAGGACAGCGGCGGGCCATTCGGGGAGTTGGGTCAGCAGCGACAGGACCACGCTGTCACCATAGGGGGGCAGGTAACCGGCTTCGTGAAAGTGATCGATGATGTGCTCGATCACCTGGTCGGCTTGCAGGCGCCGCACGCCTTCGATCAGGTTCAGCGGTGCCGGTTCGCCACGCCACACATCCTCCAAGGTGGCGCGAGAGGTGGCCGTGCTGCGCAGCATCTGTTCCAGGTCGGCCTGGGCGATGACCGACGAACCATTGGGCAGCATCTGTTGCAGCAACTGGGTATCCGACAGGGCTTGGGTGTTGTGCAGGTCGAAGGTCCAGGCTTGCAGCGCCGGGTTGAAGATAATCGGTGGCTTGTAGCTGCTGCTGTTCTTGAGTACGTAGCGCTGAGTGGCCTGGTCGTGGGCGACCTCTGCCACGAGGGTCTGGTTGTCATGGTGCAGCTTGACGTATTGCCGGCCTTGTACGGTGAACACACCCAGCGTGTCGGCGCGTTTACCCTCAAGCAGGTATTGCTGGCTGTGGGCGTAGGGGCGAGCATCGGGCTTCCACAGCTCCTCCACACCGTCGGGGCGCGTGACTTTGCGCGGGTTGCCCAATCGTTGCAAGTGTTCGAGCATGCGCTGGCGATGGACCCTGCCGGCGACGCTGATCAGGCGCCCACTGATGGCCATGTCGGCGACGTCGGTAAGGGTCGAGGCGAAGTTGCTGGCATCGCCCTTGACGGCTTCGCTCAGACCCACGCTGACGCTATAAGTCATGCTGCCCAGTACCGCCAGTTGCATGACGCGGTTCATCCCCGTGACCCCGCCGGGCAGTGGCGTGAGCAGTAATTGCAAGACTTCTGAGGCGATCGCCGCCGCCGCATCCTTGAGGGCTTGCCAGTCGGCCTCGGAACGGGTACTGGCCAGGGTGTCCATATCGGCCTGGCAGCGTTGGATCTGTCGGTAAGACAAGGCTTGCACCAGGGTTACGGCGGGGCCAGTGTGCGGGTCTGTGGAGAAGCGGATATCGTTGAGCGTGCGCTCCGGAAAGGCTTTGTGAAAGCCGTCATACAGATGCCCGGCCAGCCAGTTCATGCCCTCGGGGCGTTTCTCCTGGGTCAGTAATGGTTTGAACACGGACATGCCCACCAGCGGTAGCTGCCGGGAAAACCAGCCAAGGTCATTTTTTCTGTGGCTCTCCAGCAGTTGCTGGCGGAAATCGGCCTCTGCCGTTTGGGCATCACGGTGATAGCGAAATGCACCGCCGGGACGGAAAGGAAAATAAGACAGTACCCCCAGGCTTGCGACCTTGATCAGCATCAAGGGCACCGGGATTGAGCTGTCCCAGGGCACAAAGGGCACCGCGATGATGGGGGTCACCCCCGAGGTCAGGCTCAGACTTTCGACGGGCAGTTGTGGCCCGCTGCCGTCGATCGATGCCGTGAGACTGTCGTACGTCGCGCGGGTCAGACCATTGTGGGCGCGGTTGCGCCACGCATCCAACACATCGAACTGCAACAGCGCCAGCGCCGCGTCGCCCATCAACCGGCGCAGTGTGCCGCCTTCACCAAGGGTGGCCTGGATCTGCTCTTGCAGTTGATGGCCCAGGTCCAGATCGCGGGCGATGGCGATGAACTCCCGGGCGCTCAGGCTGCGATCGCCGTCGGGGCCCACCACTTTGCTCGCGTCGACCAGGCTATAGCCGGAAGTCTGGCGAAAGGAGGTGGTAAAGCCGAAGTTCACGCAGGCGGCCTCCCACAACGACATGCTTTTGACATGTATGATTTCGCGATAATCGATATCGGAGCGGCGGGGAAGTCGGAGGTGGCTGCCCGGTTGTCGCTCCCATGGCAGTGGTTGCTCTATCCTTTCTATATAAGTGGTGTCGAAGCGATACTGCTCCGGATCGCGCCCACCGATTCGGCCACGCAACTGCGCCAGGCCGTCTGCCTTGAAGCTGCGGACCACCCGCTCCTTTTCGGTCTCAACCGCGGCCAGGGCCGCCAGGGCATTGCGTTGCAAGCGCAGGAAACGTAGTTTTTCCTCGGCGTCCAGGCCCTCCAGGGCTTGCAGGACATTACGCTGGATCAGCTCCAGAGCCTGTTGCTGGGACCAGGCGGTACTCGATTGCAGATTGCCGGACAGGCCGTTGAGTAATTGATGAGTCGGCATGCGCTCTACCTTTCACGATAAGTGGAAGGCAGATGGAATCACCGCGCATGCCGGCGCAGGGGCTATCTATTTAAAGGCCGGCGCCTCGCCGCGCAGCGCCCGGTCCAGGTGCTTGTTGAACTCCAGCCACGCCGCCAGCCCGGCCATCAGCGCCAGCCCCAGCAACGCGCTGAAAATCTGCATCGGCCAGGCATCCTCGGCCAGGGCGTTGAGCATGTCCGCCAGCGGTGCCAGCAGCACGCCGAGGCAGAACACCTCCAGGGAGTAGCGACCCATGCGGCAGCTTTGCTCGGCCAGCCAGTTTTGCGTCCAGCCGCGACCGGGCAACAGCCTGGCGGTGACATAGGCCAGGGCCAGGAAGTGCAGCAGGCGCAGCGGTGACAGGTCGGTCTTGCTGATGGGGTAGATCAGGTCGCTGAGCCAGGACGGCATCAACGCGTCATGCACCTCGGGCCAGCGCCATGACAGGGTCAGCACACACGCCACCACGGTGTACACCGCCGCCGCCAGGAACAACGGCTGGCGCTTGAGCGCACGCTGTTCCGGCGGGCGCGCCTGACTGGCCCGCAGCGCCGCCGCGCCACCGAGGATAAACAGGAACTGCCAGGTCACCGGGTTGAAGTACCACACGCCGTCGGCAATCGCCCGCAGGTTCCAGCCCATCCACGGCGCCAGCAGATACACCGTCGCCGACGCAGCCACCACCAGCCAGGTGTGGCGCAGCAGCAGCGGCAACACCAGCGGCAACCCCGCCAGCAGCACGATATACAGCGGCAGCGGGTCCATCAGATTGGGCTTGAAGCGCAGCAGCAGCTCGTCGGTGAGGGCCTGTTGCGGGTGGGTGACGAAGTGCGTCAGGCCCATCTCTTCGACCAGGTCGCGGGTTTCCACATGGCTGTTGGCGAAGAACACGATGCCCATCAGCATCGCCAGCAAAAAGATATGCACCACGTACAACACCCAGGCGCGGCGCAGGATCTTCAGTGAGGCAATCCAGTAGCCGTCGCGTTGCAGGATCTTGCCGTAGGCCAGCACTGCGGCGTAACCGGCGAGGAATACAAAGACCTCGGCCGCATCGCTGAAACCAAAATTGCGCAGGGTGATCTGGCCGAGAGGATTGTGGGGGACGTGATCCCAGAAAATGAAGATCAACGCCAGGCCCCGAAAAAAATCGATGCGTGGGTCGCGTCCGTTCAGCATGGCAGCGGGCTCTTGAACAAAAGGTTTAGTAGTGACCGGCGAGCGCGCAGGTTGTCGTACGCCGCACGTCGGGCGGGCGCAGGTTGGCGGTATTTGTAAGCAATTGCAAAGGTTGGGTATTACTGAATGTCTCAACCCTGCCACCGGGCACCTGTTAATTCTGACAGTAGACGAGTAAGAAAGGCCGTGGCTTGCTGGAAGCAGGCGAAACAGGGCGACGGCATGGCCAGACTGTGGAAGGGATTTTCCAGCTACACGGTGATTGGGGTCGCCAGCACGCTGATCCACTGGCAGCTGTTTTATGTGTTCAGGTCCACGCTGGACCTCAGCCAGGTCGCGAGCAACTTCCTCGCCTTTTGCGTGGCGGCGTCCTTCTCGTTTTATGTCAACGCGACCTGCACCTTTGCCATGTCTGCATCGTTGGCCCGCTACCTGATGTTCATTGCGTGCATGGGGGCTTTGAGCCTGGGCGTGGGATGGCTGGCGGATCGCTGGGAAGTCCCGGGGATTGTCACGGTGCTGGTGTTTTCCGTGGTCAGCCTGGTATGTGGTTTTTTGTTGTCGCGCTGGGTGGTGTTTCGCGAGCGTGGGCCATGAGGATTTCGCTGATCGTGCCCGTGTTCAACGAAGAGCAGGCGATCGAACCGTTCTACCGTGCCGTGCGTGAGGCGCCTGGTTTGCACGCCCATGCAATCGAAATAGTGCTTATCAACGATGGCAGCACCGATCGTACGGCCGAGCGTGCCCGCGCACTGGCCATGACCGGCAGCGATGTGATGCTGATCACTCTATCGCGCAACTTCGGCAAGGAGGCCGCGCTGTTTGCCGGGCTTGAATACGCCACGGGCGATGCCGTGGTGCCCATGGATGTGGACTTGCAGGATCCGGTCGAGGTGATCCCGCGCTTGATCCATGAATGGCAGGGCGGCGCCGATGTGGTGCTGGCCAAACGCCGGGACCGCTCCAGCGACGGCTACCTCAAGCGCCACAGTGCTTCGTTGTTCTACCGTCTGCTCAATCGCATTTCCTATACGCATATCGAAGAGAACGTTGGCGACTTTCGGCTGATGGACCGCAAGGTGGTGGACGTGATCAAGGCCCTGCCCGAACAGCAGTTGTTCATGAAAGGCGTGTTGTCCTGGGCCGGCTTCACCGTGGCCATCGTCGAATACGACCGTGCACCTCGCACAGTAGGCCAGAGCAAGTTCAACGCCTGGAAACTCTGGAACCTGGCATTGGATGGCATTACCTCGTTCAGCACTTTGCCGCTGCGATTGTGGAGTTACATCGGTGGCGGTATTTCGCTGATCGCGTTGGTGTACGCCGGGTACCTGGTGGTGGACAAGGTGATGTTTGGCAATGACGTGCCGGGGTATCCATCGTTGATGACGGCGATCTTGTTCCTGGGCGGGGTGCAGCTGATTGGGATCGGGATACTTGGGGAATATGTGGGGCGCATCTATATGGAAACCAAACACCGGCCGCGCTATGTGGTTAAGGGCGTTGTGCGTCGGGAGAGCAAGAGGGATCTTGGGGGAGGTAGCGCAAAGTGAGTACGCATGAATGGTCCAGGAAAGAAGGTTTTATATTCTTTTTGCTGGCTATTTTGGTCTATGTGTATCCATTGATTCTGGCGGACTATTTTTACGTTGAAGATAGCTTTCGGGCGGTCTATGGATACGCGTCATGGCGTGCTGAAGGGCGTTTTTTAATTGATGGTTTTTATCATTTGTTATCCCTGTCCAATGGCGCTCCAGACGCTTTTCCACTGGGCCTGCTGGTCGCGTGTGTGGTCATGGCAATGGCGTTGACGCGCCTGGCGTTTCATTACTTTTGTCCTGTGACTGTATTGTCGGCGGCGGTGGTATTGCCGATGTTTTTCAGTCCCTTGTTTCTCAGTGATCTGGTTTATAAGTACGACGGCCCGGTGATTACCGTCGGCGTGGCGATGATCGTGTTTGCGATCACCTTGAAGTCTGAAAGGAAATGGGTCGAGTGGTGGGGAGGCAGCTTGCTGGTTGGCGGTGCGCTGTGTATTTATCAGCCACTTATGAATAGCTTTCTCGGATTGTGCTGCATCGAACTGTACAGAGCGATCAACGATAAAAAAGTCACCCGTGAATGGAGGGTGCTGGGCTTTGAAAAGGCCGCCCAGGCGGGTGTCGCCTCGCTTTTTTATGTGTGTGCGATCGTCCCGTTTGTGGGCGGGGAGCGTCAGCGGCTGCTTGCTTTGGATGAGCATTGGCCAGTTGTCATATTACAGCGCTTAAAAAATGCTGAAGAAAGAATTCGGCCCTTATACACGGGCGATAGTGCATGGCTTTTCGGGGTGATGGCGATTCTGTTCGGGATGGGTTATGCCTGGGCGTGGTGTTCTGCGTTGCGTGAACGGCCACGGTGGGTGAGTAAAGCCCTGGTGAGTTTGGCTTTCGGGGCGATAGTGCCGTTGATGATCATGTTTGTGCCAGGAATCATGCTGGTTTTTTTCTATGAAAATAGTGATTCAAGGGCGATGCTGGGGGCCGGGCCTTTACTGATTTTTTTACTGCTGGTGATCTACCAGTGGTTAAACGCTGTACAGCGCAAGTTGACGGTGTTTGTGCTGCTGCCAATAATTTTGTTGTTGTCCATTTCTTATAGTTATGGGCGCGTCTTGAGTTTGAAGAAGACGTTGGAAACTGCCGTGATGAGCAGTTTGGCTTATTCGATAAGCGCTAACGCAACGCTGGCATCGGTAAAGGTTTTTTACTTTGATGGCGGTGCTCAAGATTATTGGTTGCCGGCCTCTGCCGGAACTGTTTCGGGCATGCCGGTCATGCCGTATCTGGTGAATGCTGGTTTTTTGTTTTTACCCGCGGCAATGGCCAGGGTGGGGATCACGAATGTGGTACAGGCCAGCCGCGAACATTCGGGCGGCGCACGATTGAAACGCGACGCCCACCCCATAGTCGATAATTTGTTTTACTCCATTTATCTTGAGGATGGGGACGGTTATATCGTCATGAAAAAACAGCCACGTGTTAATCCGTGATTGCGGTTGTTTTATACCGCTTCAACTAGACATCAATGATCACTAAGGTGCCCTGGCTACCTGGAAGTACGGCATGAGCGGTGCCCGCTTCCACGAGGTACATCTGGCCGGTCTCTACGTGGATCTCTTCATCAGCGATGCTCAGGCGCAAATGGCCGCTGATTACCAGTAGCCCCTCGTTGTAGTCGTGCACTTCTTCTTCGTAAGCCTGCTCATCCATGCGCAACACCTTGATCCGCGCCGGGCCGACCTGGCCCAGGCGGATCGATTTCCAGCTGTCAGGCAGTTGCCCGGCGAGTGCAGCGAAGTCCAGTAACGGCATGTGAATCTCCTTGTTTCTACAATGCCGTCGGTGGTCCGGTTCAGCAGGAAAGGGTGTTTACAGGTTATGCAGCCACCACCTCATGGGGCTCAAAACTGTCCGCCCGCGCCATCTGCCACATGCGCGAATAGAACTCGCCATTCACTTCGCCACTGAGCAGCTCGCCAGGCTTGAGGAACACATGCAACTGCGAGAACAGCTTGATCTCGGTCGCCGACATGCGCCGTACCAAGTGTTTGGCCGACAGCTGCGAAGGATGGTCCAAACCTGCCGCCGCGAGCATCTCGGCCAGGGCCTTGAGGGTGTTGCGGTGGAAGTTGAACACGCGCTGGGCTTTGTCCGGTACCACCAGGGCGCGTTGGCGCAACGGGTCCTGGGTCGCGACGCCGGTCGGGCATTTGTTGGTGTGGCAGCTTTGGGACTGGATGCAGCCGATGGCGAACATGAAGCCGCGCGCCGAGTTGGCCCAGTCGGCACCGATGGCCAGTACGCTGGCGATGTCGAAGGCGCTGACGATCTTGCCGCTGGCACCGAGCTTGATCTTGTCGCGCAGGTTCAGGCCCACCAGGGTGTTGTGCACGAACAGCAGGCCTTCGCGCAGCGGCACGCCGATATGGTCGGTGAACTCCACGGGCGCGGCGCCGGTGCCGCCTTCCTTGCCGTCGACGACGATAAAGTCCGGGAGGATGCCGGTTTCGAGCATGGCCTTGGCGATGCCCATGAATTCCCAGGGGTGGCCCAGGCAGAACTTGAAGCCCACCGGCTTGCCGCCGGACAGTTCACGCAATTGGGCGATGAATTGCATCAGCTCGATAGGGGTGGAGAAGGCGCTGTGGCGCGACGGCGAGATGCAGTCTTCGCCCATCATGATGCCGCGCGTTTCGGCGATCTCTTTAGTCACCTTGTGCTTGGGCAGGATGCCGCCGTGGCCGGGTTTGGCGCCCTGGCTCATCTTGATTTCGATCATGCGCACCTGCGGGTTTTGCGCCTGCACCGCAAAGCGCTCCGGGTCGAAGCGGCCGTCGCTGGTGCGGCAGCCGAAGTAGCCGCTGCCCAATTCCCAGGTCAGGTCGCCGCCGTTTTCGCGGTGATAGGGGCTGATGCTGCCTTCGCCGGTGTCATGGGCGAAATTACCGAGCTTGGCGCCCTGGTTGAGCGCGCGGATCGCATTGGCGCTCAACGAGCCAAAGCTCATCGCCGAGATATTGAACACCGACGCCGAATACGGCTGGGTGCATTGCGGGCCGCCGACCATCACGCGAAAGGCGCTGGGGTCGCTCAGCGGCGCGGGGCGCATGGAGTGGCCGATGAATTCGAAACCCAGCTGGTACACATCGATCAGGGTGCCGAAGGGCTTGTCGGCGGTTTCGTTCTTGGCCCGCGAGTAAACCAGCGAGCGTTGCGAGCGCGAGAAGGGCAGGGCATCGCTGTCGGACTCCAGCAGGTACTGGCGGATTTCCGGGCGGATGGCTTCCACCAGGTAACGGATATTGCCCAGGATCGGGTAGTTGCGGCGCACCGCGTGGGGGCTTTGCAACAGGTCGAAAATACCGATCAGGCTCAACACGCCGGTGACCAGGGTGATGGGCCACAGCCATTCGTGTTGGATAAAGGGCAGGCTGGCGAGGGTGAAAATGACGCACACGGCAAAGAAGGCGTAACGGCTTAGCAAGGACAGGCTCATACGGTTTCCTTGGGTTCGGACTCTCAGGTCGATCCGGCATTCTGCGCCAGTAATGAAACGCCAGACAACCTGCAGGTGTACTCAGTTTGATCCCGGTGATGGGACGGACTGGCCCGAGATAGACAAGGCGCGGCCATCGGTCAGTTCAAACCGGGCCTGGTTTTCGGTGGTCGAATCTGCCCCGACGAAGACGGTGAACGTACCGGCCTCAATCACCGGCGAAAAGTCGCTGTCGAGCAGGGCAAAGTCCGCCTGGTCAAGGGTGAAGGTCAGCTCCCGCGCCTCGCCGGGCGCCAGCTGCACTTTGCGGAAACCGCGTAGTTGGCGAACCGGGCGGGTCACGCTGGCGACATCATCGCGCAGGTATAACTGCACGATTTCTTCGCCTGGGCGCGCTCCGGTATTGGTGACGGTGATCGCCACGCTCAGCACTTGGGTGGACGCCAGCCGCTGTGTGCTGAGCCGCGGTGCGGAGTAACTGAACGAGGTATAGCTCAGGCCGAAGCCGAAGGGATACAGCGGCGTCCAGTGTTCATCGATGTAGCCGGAGGTATACCTTTCATCGCCGCTGGGCGGACGCCCGGTGCTTTTGTGCGCGTAGTAGAGGGGGATCTGCCCCACGTTGCGCGGGAACGTGATCGGCAGTTTGCCGCTGGGGTTGACATCGCCAAACAGGATATCGGCCACGGCATGGCCCATCTCACTGCCCAGGAACCAGGTTTCCAGCAGCGCCGGCGCCTGGCGCACGTTCTGCGAGAGCACCAGCGGGCGGCCATTCATCAACAGGATGACCATGGGTTTGCCGCTGTCCAGCAGGGCACGCAACAGCGCTTCCTGGGCACCCGGCAGGCCGAGGTCCGCGCGACTGCGGGCTTCGCCGCTCTGATCGGCGTGCTCGCCGAGTACGGCGATCACTACCTCGGCACGGCGGGCGGCCTGCCGGACCTCGTTGAGGTTCTGAGTCTCGTTGCTGATAGGCGAAGCGCCGGGCAGGTAAACCACCTCGGTGCCAGGGGCGACGGCGCGGCGTATGCCCTGCAAGACCGTGATCGAGTCTTCCGGATTAGCCGCCAAGGCCCAGGGGCCGAGCGTGGCCTCGGCATCCGTGGCCAGGCTGCCGACCACCAGCACGTTGCGCAGGTGCTTGGACAGCGGCAGCAGGGCGTCGGTGTTTTTCAACAATACGATGGACTTCTGCGCGGCCTCGCGTGCCAGTGCCCGGTGCTGCGGGGTCAGGACATTGGCCCGTTGCCGCGCCTCGTCGCTGTAGCGGTAGGGATCGTCAAGCAGTCCCAGGCGCTGCTTGGCCTGGAGTACACGGCGCACCGCATTATCCACGGCGGTCAGGGAAACCTGGCCAGTGCGCACCAGGGTGGGCAGGTATTGGCGGTACGTCTGGCTGACCATGTCGATGTCCACCCCGGCGTTGAACGCCAGCCGTGCCCGGTCGGCCGGGCTGCCGGCGATGCCGTGCTGGCTCAGTTCCCAGAGGGCGTTGAAGTCACTGACAATGAGGCCACGGAACCGCCACTGATTGCGCAGCACACCGGTCAACAGCGCGGTGTTGCTGTGCAGGGGCGTCCCGGCCAGTTCGTTGAACGACGGCATGATCCCATCGACGCCAGCCGCCACGGCCGCCTGGAAAGGCGGCAAGTACACTTCCCGCAACGTGCGTTCCGACACGTCGGCGACGTTGTAGTCGCGCCCGCCTTCGGCGGCGCCGTAGGTCACGAAGTGTTTTGCGGTCGCCAGCATATATGACGGGTCGGCAGGCCCGGCGCCGTGGAACCCCCGCACCTTGGCGCTGGCCAGCGCTGCGCCCAGGAACGGATCTTCGCCGGTGCCTTCCACCACACGGCCCCAACGCGGGTCGCGGGCAATGTCGATCATGGGCGCGAAGGTCCAGTGTATGCCGCTGGCCGTCGCTTCAACGGCCGCCGCGCGAGCGGTCCGTTGTGCCAGGTCAGGGTCCCAGGCCGCAGCTTCTGCCAACGGCACGGGAAATACGGTGCGAAACCCGTGGATCACATCAAAGGCAAACAACAACGGTATAGGCAGGCGCGAACGGGTGACGACGTGTTCCTGCAACCGGCGGGTCTGTTCGACGCCGTAGGCACCAAGGACCGAGCCCACGGTGCTCATGGGCAGTTGCGCCAGCTCGCCTGGGTCAATGACCGGGCCGGTAGGTGTGTCCTGGACGCCGAGCTGGTTGAGTTGAGCGACTTTTTCTTCCAGCGTCATCTGCTGCAACAAGGCCTCTACGGGGTCCTGCTCGCCGGCGTGGAGAGCGTTGCCGCTGACATTGAGCGCCAGGCAGAGCAGCGCCCATTGGCTGCCGAGCCTCATGGGCTATTGCCGGTGTCAGCCGTTGAAGGGGTACCGATTGCCGTCGATTCCGAATGGAAGGGGTGGTACTGATACAGCCAGGTCTCTGACAGCGGCTGGCCGTCAAGGCGCAGGAACAGGCGCAATTCCACCGGCTCCTTGCCGTCGACGCTCAGATCGAACTGTGCTCGCCAATGGCCGGCGACGCCGTCCGGCACCGCTTCGGTAAAGACCCGGCTGAGCTCGCCCCTGGAGCAACTGATCACGGCCTCGGGCTTGATTCCCGGTGCGAGTTTTTCCAAGGGGACGCCCTGGAATTCCACCACGAATTTACGCACCCCCAGCGGGCGCGGCTCGCCCGGTGAGCCGCCTTTGCCCAGGCGAGTGGCCACGCACACCGCCAGTGGCGAAACGTAGGGTTCCCGGGCCAGCCAGTGCAGGCGATACCGCAGCGCATAGCGGTTGCCCGCTTCCGCCGGGGCCGAGGGCACCCACATCGCGACGATGTTGTCGTGGATCTCGTCGTCGGTGCCGTTTTCCATCAGTTGCACGCTGCCTTCGCCCCAATCGCCCAACGGTTCGACCCACAGGCTGGGGCGCCGTTGGTAATTCACCCCATCGAGGTAGTGGTCAAAATTACGGTCGCGCTGTAGCAGGCCGAAGCCCTTCGGTTGCCGATCGCTGAACGCCGAAACCAGGGTGCGTGGCGGGTTGTTCAAGGGCCGCCAGATACGTTCTCCGTTGCCGGTCCACAGCGCCAGGCCGTCACTGTCGTGGACCTCGGGGCGCCAGTCGGCGGCGGTGCGCTTGGCGGTTTCACTGAACCAGAACATCGAGGTCAGCGGCGCAATGCCCAGCCGGCTGACGTTCTTGCGCAGGAAAAACGTGCAGTCGATGTCCATGACCACCCCCCGTGTGCGGTGGATCACGAAACGGTAGGCGCCGCAGATACTGGGGCCGTCGAGCCGCGCGTAGAGGGTCATGGCGTTTGTGTGCTGGTTCTTTGGCGGCTCGAACCAGATGTGGGTGAAGTTGGGGAATTCTTCGGCCTTGCCGGCTTGTGCCACATCCAGGGCAATCGCCCGTGCCGACAGACCGTACTGGTACAACTCGCCGATGGCCCGGAAGTACGACGCGCCAAGAAAGGCCACCCAGTCGTTTTGTTGCCACGCCAGCCTGGCCTGGTCGCCCAGGCGGCTTTCCTGGATACGAAAGCCGGCGAATCCACTGTTACGCGGCAGGGCATGGGCCGGGCTGTCGCCCGGCATATCGAAGTGCGCCGGGTCGTAGACGATCTCGCGGGCGATGCCGTTGTCCAGCACATACAGCCTGACGGGCGTGCGAAAAAACGACCCCAAGTGAAAGAATGTGACAGGGAACTTGCCCGGGCCTTTGGCGAACAGGGCGTGCTCGGGTTTGAAGCGGATCTGGCCGTGGGCGGCGTAGTCGAGTCGCGCCAGCAGCGCGGCCGATGCGGTGCTGGGGTAGGTGTAGGGTTTCAAGGCATCGGCTTGTGCCTGTTCGATCAAGCCTTCGAAGGAAAAAGTACTGGACGGGTCGGCTGTATCGGCCGCCGGGGCGTCCCTGCCCAGTGGCATGAGCAAGGCGCCCAGTGACGCGTATGTGAGGAACTCGCGGCGCGTAGACATGGTGTCATTTCCTTCGACGATGAGAGCCCAGGCCTCACGTTCAGCACGCCACCGGCATGCAATCGTGTTGCTTGTGTGGAGTGTCGAGTCGGGAAAAGGGTCTGTCTACTGTCAGAAATAACAGGTTGCGAGGGCAGGCAGATCAATGATCTGAGCAGGTTTTGAAAAGGTCGATCGTTCATGCTGCGTCCGCTGCGAAATCGTGGCCAAGGTTTGGCCATGCAGGTGCCCATTTCAGAGGCCTTGGCGTACGGAACTCATAGGTCGCCCCTGGCCACTTAAACGGGAGTTCCCCAACCTTTCCCAAAGTGAGCCGACCATGATTAGCAATATCAATACTGCCCTGACCGCAGTGGATCTGCTGACACGCTTTGCCTCGTCGTCGCAGATGCCTTCTTCCAAGCCTACTCCTGCGTCAGGCAGCGAGCCGTTCTTTACGTCGACACCCCGCGAATCTGCCCCCTTCATGGCCAATGGCAATCCTTTGGTCAAGTCCAGGCTCTATCAGCAACTGGCACCGTCATTGGGTTCCACTTTCCGCGCGCCCTCGGCGCAAGCGCCCGAAGCCGCCGACCGCAGCTGGGTCCAAAAGGCGAGTGGCGACATCGCTCGGCACACCTGGTTTATTCCCGGCTTGAGCAACATGCTTCATGGGCTGGAAAAGTCAGATGGCAGTGTAGACGGGATGATGGACGGGCTGAAAAGCGGCCTTGATAAAACCCTGAAGACGGGTTTGGCCACAGCGATTGCGGGGGCGGCGAAGGGCGATTGGGCGTCGGTTCTAAACGGATACGGACAAGCGGTTGCCCATAACGAATCCACGCCCAAGTCGGTCAAGTCGACGTTGGGGCTGACCCAGGCGCTGGGGGGGACGTTCACTGCCGCTGCTGGGCTTGCAGGAACGCTGAAAACAACGCCGACCGGGATTTGACCTCCCGCGTCCGAGCGATGTCCTTAACGGCGCGGCCGCTGAGCATCAAGCGGCCTACCCGCAATTCGCGGGCGGCGTGTCCTACGCCGCCGTCTGCCGAATCGGCAATACCACGCGAAACTTAGTGCCCTTGCCCAGTTCGCTGCTGACAGAGATATCGCCATGGTGTTTCTTGACGATGCCGTAGGAGAGTGACAGTCCTAACCCGGTGCCTTCCCCCACCGGCTTGGTGGTGAAAAACGGGTCGAAGATTTTCTGCACCGCCTCGGGGGCAATCCCGCAGCCGTTGTCCGCCACTTCCAGCCACACGTGCTCGCCTTCCACACCGTTGCTGATGGTGATGATGCCGCGCTCCGGCCCCATGGCCTGCGCGGCATTGATCACCAGGTTCATCACCACCTGGTTGAGCTGGGAGGCCAGGCATTCGATCTCTGGCAGCGGTGCGTAGTGCTTGACCACATCGGCCTTGTACTTGAGTTCGCTGGCAACGATGTTCAGCGTCGAATCGATGCCCTGTTGCAGGTTTGCGAATTGCCAGGTCTGGTCGTTGTCCACCCGCGAGAAGTTTTTCAGGTCCTTGACGATCTGCACCACGCGGCCGATGCCCTCCTTGGACTCGCGGATCAACACCGGGATGTCTTCCTGTAGAAACTCCAGTTCCAGACGGGTGCGCAAGGCCTTGAGCGGCTCGTGCTGTTCTTCCGTGGCGAGGCTTTCTTCGGCCTGCCGGTAAGCCTCCAGCATCTGTTGCAACTGGGCGAAGTAGCCGTCGAGGGTGCTGAGGTTGGACGAGATAAAGCCTACCGGGTTATTGATCTCATGGGCCACACCCGCAGCGAGTTGCCCCAGGGAGGCGAGTTTTTCCGACTGCACCAGTTGGCTTTCCAGGTGCTTGCGCTCTTCGATTTCCAGCTGCAGCGCGTGGGTGCGTTGTTCCACCAGCCGTTCCAGATGAGTGGTTTGCAGGGTGGCGCGACGGGCCATGTCCCATTTATTGGCCAGGGTGTTGGCCATCTGCTGGACTTCGATGTTATCGAACGGTTTTTTCAGGATCAGCAGGCGATCATGGCCTTGCAGGCGGTCGAGCAGGTCCTCCCAGGAATAGTCCGAATACGCGGTGCACACCACCACTTGCAGGTCGGGGGCGACTTTCCAGAGCTCTTCTATGGTCCTCGCGCCGTCCCAGCCCTGGGGCATGCGCATGTCGACAAACGCCAGGGCATAGGGCTGCTGGTGCGCCATGGCGGTGATGAGCAGCTGCAGGCCTTCTTCGCCGCCATAGGCCGAGTGCAGGTCGAAAGGGGGAGCCGTGGGTTTGCTGGTTTCGCCGAACAATGCCGACTCCATGTCATCCAGCTCCTGATTGGATTCAAGGGACGGCATCAGGATCTTGCGGAAATCCTCATGAATCGACGGCGTGTCATCAATCAACAGGATGCGCCGGTTGGGAGGCTGGTTCATACGAGGCTTCCGGCAGGAATGAGGGGGATCGTCAGGGTGAATAGCGCGCCCAGGCCCGGCCCGTCACTGTGGGCGCTGAGGTGGCCGTCCATTTCGACGGCGGCCAGGGCGCAGCTGTGCAGTCCGAAACCGTGGCCTTCCTTGCGGGTGGTAAAACCGTGGGTAAATATCCGGGTCATGTTCTCGGCCGGTATGCCTTCGCCTTCGTCCTTCACGCTGATCTGCAACCTGTTGTCCTCCAGCGACTGGACCGTGAGGGTCATCTGCCGTGGTCGGTCAGTGAGGTTGGACATGGCGTATTTGGCGTTGCTGATCAGGTTGACCATGATCAGCAGCAAGCGGTGTTTGTCCGCGAGGACTTCCGGCACCTGCCCGTAGTGCTTGACCACTGTGACATTGTGCCGGCTCAGGGCCCCCGCGTTCATGCGCAGGGCGTCTTCCATCAAGGTGCTGATTTGCACCGGTTCCTTCATCGAGGGCGCGCCCGCATAGGATTGTTGGGTGGAGACGATGTCCTTGATGTGGTCCACGCTCTTGCTCAGTTGCCCCAGCTCCTCGATCAGGCCTTGCTGCTCGACGGCAATGGCGTCCACCAACTGGTTCAAGTAGCCGGGCAGCAGCTTGCCCTTCTCATCCTCGGTGATAAAAGTGCCCAGGTCGCCCTGGCGTTCGTTGATCAACTGCATGGCCTTGCCCAGGCCCATTGCCTTGCTGCTGCGCAGTTTGCGGGTGACCAGGTCGGCGGAGATGTTCACGCTGTTAAGCACGTTGCCGACGTTGTGCAGCACGTTGGTGGCGATCTCCGCCATGCCGGCCTGGCGTGCACTGTCCATCAGCTCGCTCTGGGCATCCTTGAGCTGTCGGGTGCGCCGTTCCACGCGCTGTTCGAGGGTTTCGTTCACCGCCTGCAAGGCGCGGTTGACACGGTTGATCTCGGCGAAACTGCGCAGCAGGCGAATCGTCAGGAACAGCAGCAGGGCGACCAGCAGTGTGGAGAACACCAGCAGGTAACGGTGGTATTGCTGCTCGACCAGGTCGAGGGCCTGTTGGTCCTGGTTGAGGTGGGTGGTCAGGTCATCCAGGCATTCGGCTACCGGAATGGCGGCGATCTGTTCGAGCAACGTGTTCACCACCGGCTGCTCGCGCAGGATCAGTTCGATGTGATTGCTCAGTATCTCCACCGGGCCGCGGAATTCGCTGGGCAGCAGTTCCTTGTTGACGGCCAGCTTGCCCAGGCCGACGAGAATGTCGGCGGCGCGCTCGTCGCTGGTGACCTGGGCGAACTCAAGGCTGCTGAGCAGCAGGTCGTAGGTGTCGGTGGCCACGCTTTGCAGTTGCGCTTTTGTATCGTCGTTCACCTGGTTGAACTGCGCCTGGATATCGTCTTCGGCGGTCGGCAGGAAAGCCAGGGAGTTGCGCAATACCGCGTTATGGGACTTGAACTGGTCGACGCGCCGGGCCTTTTCCTGGATGGCCGCCTGATAAGCCTGCTGGCTGGCTTGCCAGGCGGGCAGGTCTTGCGGGCTGTGGTGCGAGCCGCGTGCTTCCAGCTCGGCCCACAACCGGGTCATTTCCGTCAGGGGCGTCACCAGGGGGTCGTAGTTGTGGGTGATGGCGATCCTGGCCTTGAGGACTTCGCTGTCCCACTGGGCGTTGAGTTGCTGCAATTGCCGGATCAGGTCCCGGGAGTGGGTGTAGGAAGACGCCTGGTCGCTGGAGGACTTGATGTACAGAAAGATCAGGGTCGAGGCCAGCAACAGGGTGATCAACCCCAAGGCCAACTGGCTGGTGCGGCGGCGAGAAAGGGTCATGACGGTCTGCTCATAAAGGCTTGCCTTTCCATTCGCCGGTCAGGGTCTTGAGAAACTGGATGATCAGGTCTTTATCCTCCTGCGAAGGGTTGCGCCCCAGTTGGAACTTGAACATCACGTCGACCGCTTCTTCCAGGGTCTTGGCCGAGGCATCGTGAAAATACGGGGCCGTGACCGCGACGTTACGCAGGCTGGGGACCTTGAACACGTGCCGGTCTTCCTCATCCTTGGTCAGCAGGTAGCGCCCCAGGTCCGACTCGACGGGGTTGCCGCGCACCTTGAAGTAGTCGCCCATCACGCCGAATTTCTGGAACATGTTGCCGCCGATGTTGATGCCCTGGTGACAGGCGATGCAACCGTAATCCTTGAAGCGCTGGTAGCCGTACTTTTCCTGGATCGTGAGGATGTCCGTGTTGCCCAGCAGGTACTGGTCAAACCGTGAGTTGGGCGTCAGCAGCGTGCGTTCATAGGTGGCCAGGGCGTTTTGCACATTGGCGGCGGTGACGCCATCGGGGTAGGCCTGTTTGAACGCTGCCTGGTAGGCGGGCAGGGCGGTCAGGTTCTGTACCACCGTGTTCCAGTCGCTGCCCATTTCCACCGGGCTGATGACCACTTGCTCGACCTGCGCTTCCAGGGTGTCCACGCGGCCATTCCAGAACTGTTTGAAGTTCAGGCTGGCGTTGAAGACCGACGGCGTATTGATCTCCACGGGTTTGCCGTCGAAACCCAGGGAGAAGGGCCTGGTGTCGGCGCCCCCGGCTTCGAGGTGATGGCAACTGGCGCAAGACAGCGTGTTGTTCACTGACAGGCGCGGCTCATTGAACAACTGGCGGCCCAGCTCGACCTTGGCCGCATCCAGGTGCGGCGCCGGCGGCAGGGGCTTGAGCGCTTCGTCCAGCGGCGCGGCCGTCACGGTCGTCCCCAGGCACAGCCCTAACGCGAGGATGGAGCCGAAACGGTAGGTTGAAACGTCGCTCAAGCGAGCACTCCTTGCAGGCATAGGGCTATTGGTCGGGCATCAGTGTGGGGCTGCCCACCTGCAGCAACTGGGCGAAATCCTTCGCAGGCACGGCCTTGCTGAACAGAAAGCCCTGGCCTTCTTCACAGTGCTGGGCTCTCAGGAAGTCCAGCTGTTCGACGGTCTCTACCCCTTCGGCGATGATGTTCAGCTCCAGGCTCTTGCCCATGCCGATGATAGCGCTGATCAGCTGCGCGTCCTGGCTATTTTCGTGCAGCCCGCGCACGAATGATTGGTCGATCTTCAGCACATCGATGGGAAAGCGTCGCAGGTAGCTGAGGCTGGAGTAGCCGGTGCCGAAATCATCCAGGGCCAGGCGCACGCCCATGGCCTTGATCCGGTTCAGGATATCGACCGTATCGTCGACATTCTGCATCAGCACGCTTTCGGTGATTTCCAGCTCCAGCTGGTTGGGCGGCAGGCCGGTCTGCTTGAGGATGGCGGCCAGGTTGTCGACAAACTCCCGCTGGCGGAAGTCGATGGCCGAGATGTTCACCGAGATGCGCAGCGGCGCCAGGCCCATGGCGCGCCAGGCCTGTGCCTGTTCGCAGGCGTGGCGCAGCACCCATTGGGTCAAGGGGACGATCAGCCCGCTGTCTTCGGCCACCGGAATGAAATCGGCCGGGTGGACCCAGCCCGAGCGCGGTTGAAACCAGCGGATCAGCGCCTCTGCGCCGAGGATTCGCCCGGTTTTCAGGTCCAGCTTGGGCTGGTAGTGCAGTGCAAACTCATCGTGCTCCAGGGCCTGGCGGATCGCGCTTTCCAGGTTCTGCTGGTGCCGGGCGCGCAGGTTCATGTCTTCGGTGTAGAAACTCAGGTCGTCCGGGCCACGCTCCTTGGTGGTGTGCATGGCGGTTTCGGCGTGCTTGATCAGTTCCACCGCAGTGCTGCTGTCGTTCGGGTAGATGCTGATGCCGAGGCTGGCGGTGACGCTCAGGTCGTGCCCCGCGACATGCCGGGTAACGCTGATGGCCTGGAGTACCTTCTGGGCGATGTGCTGGGTTTGCTGGGGGTGCTGGACATCATTGAGCAGGATCACAAACTCGTCCGAACCATAGCGAAACACCGAGTCCGACTCACGCACGGCCGCCACCAGGCTTTGGCTGACCTGCTGGAGCACCTCATCCCCCACCGGATAACCCAGGGCGTTGTTGATGCGCTTGAAGCGGTCGAGGCCGATAAACATCACCGCCAGTTGCGTGTCATGGCGCCGGCCCAGGGCAATGGCCTGGGTCAGGCGGTCGCCCAGCAGCGTGCTGTTGGGCAACTCCGTGAGCGCGTCGTATTGCAGCAGGTGCGAGACTTTCAGCAACTCCTGCACGCGCTCCTCAATCGTGCGTTCGAGCCCGATCACCTTGAGGGCGGCATCCTGGGCGAGCTGCCATTTCCACGTAAGGGCGCTGGCCATCTGGCGGATTTCCAGGTGGTCGAAGGGCTTCTTCAGGATCAGCAACTGGTCGTTGTACTTCAATCGCGCTTCGATCGCTTCAAAGGAATAGTCGGAATAGGCGGTGCACAGGGCGATCTGCAGGTTGGGATCGACGTTCCACAACTGCTCGATGGTTTGCAGGCCGTCCCAGCCAGGCGGCATGCGCATGTCGATGAACGCCATGGCGTAGGGGGTGTTGGTTGCCAGGGCCCGACTCACCAGATCCAGGGCCTCCTGACCCTGGTAGGCGGAATCCAGGATAAACGCCTGGCGAGCAACGGTCGTTGTGCCGAACAGGGTCTGCTCAAGGGTATCCAGGGAGGGCTCGGCGTCGGCGTCGGCGCAGAGGATCTTGCGAAAGTCCAGGTGGATGGACGTGGCGTCATCGACGATCAGGATACGACGGTTGGCCCGCCCTGAGTTCGGGATCATAGTGTGCGCCTTATCTGCAAACGGTTCGACGGCATAACCATTCCTTCCTTGGTTCCATGGCTGAGCGGGGCGCAGACCTGCCGTGACAGTGTAGTCGAGGTCCCTTGAATTCGGCGGCCAGTTGGCGTCAAATCAACCCCGCGCCTTAAGCGAGGGAAGACGGCTTGGCACAGGGGTTCAAATCAGCTCAATTCAGTTCAATGTGAAGGCGCAACAGGCATGGATGAACAACTTGCGACGAAACCCACTATTTTGCTGGTCGACGATGAAGAGTCGATCCTCAACAGCTTGCGCCGCCTGTTACGCGGCCAACCCTTCGATGTCGTGCTCGCGGGCGGCGGCGCCGAGGCCCTGGAGATCATGGCGGCCCGGCCCATCGACCTGGTGATGAGCGATGCGCGCATGCCCGGCATGGACGGCGCGCAATTGCTGGCCGAGGTTCATCGCCTTTATCCCGCCACCAGTCGCATCCTGCTCACCGGCTACGCCGACCTGCCGACGATCATCAAGGCGATCAACGAAGGGGCGATCCACCGCTATATCGGCAAACCCTGGAACGACGACGAACTGAAGCTGATCCTGCAGCAGGCCCTGGAATTTCAGCGGCTGGAGCGCCTGGCCCATCAGCAGAACGATCAGCTCAAGCTGTTGAACGCGACCCTGGAAAAGCGCGTGGCAGCACGCACCAGTGAGTTGCAACAGACCGCCGACATGCTCGACCTGGCCTACGACGAGCTCAAGCGCAGCTACGTGACCGGCACCGAAGTGTTTTCGTTGCTGGCCAACCTGCGCCTGCCCAAGAACAAACAGACCAACCGTGCACTGATCGAACTGGTGCGGGTGTACTGCACCGCCCAGTCCATAGACGAAGCCAGCGCCCGCGACATGGCCATGGCCGCCGCGTTGTACAACATCGGCAAGCTGAGCTGGAGCGACAGCATGTTGATCGAGCCGGCCGACAAGCTGCACAGCACCGATCGCGAGCGCTACCGTGGCTATCCGGCCCAGAGCGAATCGCTGCTGATGACCCTGGAGCCGATGAAGGATGCGGCGCGGATTATCCGTCATCACCAGGAGCGCTGGGACGGCAGTGGCTTCCCCGACCACCTCAAGGGCGATGCGATTCCGTTCGGTTCACGCCTGCTGAAACTGGCGGTGGACTTCATCGAGTTGCAGAAAGGCCTGATCCTTGAGCGGCACCTGAACAGCGATGAAGCGCTGTTGTATATCCGCAAGTATGCCGGGCGCCTCTACGATCCGGACCTGGTCGAGGGCTTCATCCTGGCGTGCGCTGCGTTTCTCAGTGACGTGACCCTGGGCGATCCGACCGTCAAGGTGCTCACCACCCGTGAGCTGGAGGACGGCATGGTCCTGGCGCGTAACCTCAACGCCGATAACGGCATGTTGCTGCTAAACGCCGGCAAGGTGCTGAACCTGCCGCTGGTGGACAAGCTGATTGCGTTCGAGGCGATGGAAGGCGCCAAGTACAGCGTGTTCATCAAGGAACCGGACGAGAGCGAAGGGGTGCTCCATTAATTTTCATTGTTTGAGTTCAAGGTTTTCAGTTCATGCCTAGCACTATCCGTATCGCCGCTGCCCTGCTGATCGGTAGCGATGGCCACACCCTGCTGGTGCGCAAGCGCGGCACCCAGGCCTTTATGCAACCCGGTGGCAAGATCGACGCCGGTGAGCAGCCCGCCGAGGCCCTGGCCCGCGAGCTGTACGAAGAGCTGAACCTGCGCATCGAGCCCGGTGACGCGGTCTACCTCGGTCACTTCTCGGCCCCTGCGGCCAACGAACCGGGGTTTACCGTGGACGCTGAATTGTTCCAGGTGCAGATCGATGTTCCGGTAAGTCCGGCCGCTGAAATCGAAGAGGTGCGCTGGATCGACCCGGCTGGTGATGGCGGCCTGGTGCTGGCGCCCTTGACCCGTGACCTGATCCTGCCGTTTTACCGCGCTTCACTGACCACGCCGGCCTGACGCGAATGAGCGTGCGTGTGCTGGGGGCCAACGATGCCGAGGCTTATCGGGCGTTGATGCTGGAAGCTTACGGCGCCTATCCCCAGGCGTTCACTTCCAGTGTGGCCGAGCGTGCGGCGATGCCGTTGAGCTGGTGGGAAAAACGCCTGGAGGGCCCGCTGGATCGTTTGCTCGGTGCGTACGTCGACGGGGAGCTGGCCGGCATCGTTGGCCTGGCCTTCGAGCCTCGGGAGAAGGCGCGGCACAAAGTGACCCTGTTCGGCATGTACGTGACCCGGGCGCACCAGCACAAAGGCCTGGGCCGGCGATTGGTCGAGGCCGCGCTGGATGAGGCACGCCAGCATCCGCGCCTGAAAGTGATCCAACTGACCGTCACCGCCGGCAACGACGCGGCGTTTGCGCTGTACCGACGCTGCGGGTTTATCCAGTACGGCCTGGAACCGTTGGCGGTGCGGGTGGGGGTGGACTACTTCGACAAAATCCACATGTGGCGCGAACTCAACGCTGACTGAGAGCCAATGTGGGAGGGGGCTTGCCCCCTCCCACATTTGGAACGGTGTTGTTTCAGCGCACCGCGCTCACGCCATCCAGCGTTGAAAACGACGTGTCCTTGGCCGTCAGCAAAAAATCGCGCATATACGGCGCATCCAGCATGTCCGCACGAATCCCCGCATACAGCGTGGCAAACAAGCCTTTCTCGCCCAGGCGCTTAGCCTTCACGTAGCCGCGCGAGCTGTATTCATGCAGCGCCCAATGGGGCATGCCGCACACGCCGCGGCCGCTGGCGACCAGTTGCATCATCATCACCGTCAGTTCCGAGGTGCGCACCTGGGCCGGTTCCACATCGGCCGGTTCCAGGAAGCGGGTGAAGATGTCCAGGCGGTCACGCTCCACCGGGTAGGTGATCAGGGTTTCGCTCAGCAGGTCTTCGGGCACGATGTACGCCTTGTTCGCCAGCGCGTGCTGGTTGGCCACGGCGAGCATGGCTTCGTAAGTGAACAGCGGCACATAGGTGATGCCCGGCAGCTCCAGCGGGTCGGACGTCACCACCAGGTCCAGGTCGCCACGGGCCAGGGCCGGCAGCGGCGCGAACGCAAAGCCCGAGGCCAGGTCCAGCTCGACTTCCGGCCAGGCATCGCGGAACTGGTCGATGGTCGGCATCAGCCACTGGAAACAACTGTGGCACTCGATCGCCATGTGCAGGCGTCCGGCGGTGCCACCGGCCAGGCGCGCGATATCGCGCTCGGCACCACGCAGCAGGGGCAGGGTGGCGTCGGCCAGTTGCAGCAGGCGCAGGCCGGCGCTGGTGAAGCGCACGGGTTTGGTCTTGCGCACGAACAGCGGCATGCCCAGGCGCTCTTCCAGCTCCTTGAACTGGTGGGACAGTGCCGATTGTGTCAGGTGCAGGCGCTCGGCAGCCTCCACCAGGCTGTCGGCCTCGCGCAAGGCGTGCAGGGTCTTGAGGTGACGGATCTCGAGCACGGGCTCTCCATGAAGACAATTTGTGACGAAGCGGGATAGCGTGAGTTTGTCTCATGTTGCAAGCCGTGTCGACCATGACCGCCGGGCACTCTTCATCAAACTGTCATGGAAGTGTGGCAGCGCCCTTGAACAAACTTCATCAGACTCGCGCTCTACTGGGGTTCTGCGTTTCGGTGTTTTTCATGCGCGTGTTGCTTTTACTGGCCGCTCTACTGTTCGGCCTGCCGTCTTTTGCGGCGTCTCGATGTGATGTCAATGTCCCGACCCAAACGGTCGACCTGGCCCAGGTGAGCATCGCCTACCAGAGTATCGGCCGTGCGTCCGACCCGGCCTTGCTGCTGGTGATGGGCCTGGGCGGGCAACTGATTCACTGGCCCGACGAAGTCGTCGTTGCCCTGTGCCAGCAGGGTTTCCGGGTGATCCGCTACGACAACCGCGATGTCGGCCTCTCCACCTGGCGCCAGGCGCCGGCGAACGCCAACCTGACCTTTGAAGTGCTGCGCTACAAGCTCGGCCTGCCGGTATCGGCGCCGTACACGCTGACGGACATGGCCGATGACGCCCTGGGCCTGATGGACGCCTTGCAGATCCAGCAGTTCCATGTACTGGGCGCAAGCATGGGCGGCATGATCGCCCAGCACCTGGCGGCGATGGCGCCCCAGCGCGTGGAAAGCCTGACCCTGGTCATGACCAGCTCCGGCGCCGAAGGCTTGCCGGCCCCGAATGCGGCGCTGGTGCAGTTGTTGTCGCGACGCAGTGCGCCGAATCGTGAAGTGGCGCTGGAGCAGCAGGCCGATTTGCTCGCGGCGCTGGGCAGCCCGACTGTGAAGGACGATCGCCAGGTGTTGCTGCACCAGGCGGCGCTGTCCTATGACCGCGCCTTCAACCCGGACGGCGTGAAGCGCCAGATCATGGCGATCCTCGCCGAACCCAGCCGTGTGCCGCTGCTCAACCAGCTGCGCGTGCCGACACTGGTGGTCCACGGCACCGCCGACCCTTTGCTGCCGGTGATGCACGGCGTGCACCTGGCGGCGCATGTCCAGGGCAGCCAGTTGAAGTTGATTCCCGGCATGGCCCATCGTTTCCAGGAAGCGTTCAAGGTGCCGCTGCTGACGGCGGTGCTGCCGTACCTGCAGGCGCATCGTGAAGATGCCGCGCATTGGGCGCAGATCGATCCGGTCGGGCCTTCGAAGCTGCTGTGACATTGGTGTATCGTGCACCCTTTACGGCGTATTGAAGCCTGCGAGGTTGCCTGTCATGAGTACTCCCCTGAAAATCGATTTCGTCAGCGACGTATCCTGCCCCTGGTGCATCATCGGCCTGCGCGGCCTGACCGAAGCCCTCGACCAGCTGGGCACCGAGGTGCAGGCCGAGATCCATTTCCAGCCGTTCGAACTGAACCCGAACATGCCCGCCGAAGGGCAAAATATCGTCGAACATATCACCGAGAAATACGGCTCCAGCGCCGAAGAATCCCAGGCCAATCGTGCGCGTATCCGCGACATGGGCGCCGAGCTGGGCTTTGCCTTCCGCACCGACGGCCAGAGCCGTATCTACAACACCTTCGACGCACACCGCCTGCTGCATTGGGCCGGGCTCGAGGGCTTGCAGTACAACCTCAAGGAGGCGTTGTTCAAGGCCTACTTCAGCGATGGCCAGGACCCTTCCGATCACGCCACCCTGGCGATCATCGCCGAAAGCGTCGGCCTGGATATCCAGCGCGCCGCCGAGATTCTCGCCAGCGATGAATACGCCGCCGAAGTCCGCGAGCAAGAGCAGTTGTGGATATCCCGTGGGGTGAGCTCGGTGCCGACCATCGTGTTCAACGACCAGTACGCCGTCAGCGGTGGCCAGCCGGCGGAAGCCTTTGTGGGCGCGATTCGCCAGATCATCAGCGAAGCTAAAAACTAAAGGCGAACACTGATCCAAATGTGGGAGGGGGCCTGCCCCCGATAGCGGTGGCACATTCAACATCTTTGTTGACTGACACTCTGCTATCGGGAGCAAGCCCCCTTGTATGTTTAGACTTGAAGGGGTGGGTGGGACTAAAAGCCCGATTCTGACTCTAACCAGTACAGACCGTGGGAGACTTCGTCCCACCCCTTCTACCCAAAAGCGCCAATAAGGAAT
>Ga0207696_1000120_pt1 | contig 146581 bp, 140 predicted proteins | sample KBSS54metaG_FD_184403 | JGI IMG/M metagenome (GOLD analysis project Ga0207696, IMG submission 184403) | Switchgrass rhizosphere microbial communities from Kellogg Biological Station, Michigan, USA - KBS S5-4 metaG (SPAdes) (version 2) | ecosystem: Host-associated > Plants > Roots > Rhizosphere... | reverse complement strand
CTCAGGACCAGGCCACCAGCGCCGACCACGATGTTGCTGACGGCATCAGGCGGAGTGATATCCGGGGCGTCGAATTGCAGTGGGGTTGAGCTGTTGCCTGCAGCGTCCACCAGACGGATGTCCAGTACTTCGCCATTTGCTTGAGCCGGGCTGAGCGTCAGGCTGAAAGTGCCATCCGCGTTGACCAGCCCGGTACCAATCACAGTGCCCGCAGCATCACGGACTTGCACAGTGGCACCTGGCTCACCGCGGCCGGTAAGGGTCACGCCTTCAGCCAAGGCCAGGTCAGTCGGTTGCGCAGGGGGTAGCAGGTCTTGCGAAGTCACCGAGCCTGGCTGCGAAACGTTGCCCGCGGCATCGGTCAAGGTCACCTGCAGGGTGCTGCCATCGATCACGGCAGGATCAAGGGCGATTACAAAACTACCGTCCGCGCCTACGGTGCCAGTGGCCAGGACATTGCCGGCGGCATCACGCACCTGCACGGTGGTACCCGCTTCGCCACGGCCAGTCAGTTGGTGGCCAGCGAGACCGATCACCAAATCAACAGGGGCGTCCGGTGGCGTGGTATCGCTGCCGTCGATATCCGGTGCGGTAACGGAGCTGGCAAGCGAGGTGTTGCCAGCAGCGTCAGTTGCGGTGGCCTGCAGTACTTCGCCATCAATCTGAGGCGGATCTAGGTTGATGCTGAATACGCCGGTTGGCCCGACCAGGGCGCTGCCCAGCTCAGTGCCATCGGCGGTGAGAATACGAACAGTGCTACCCGGTTCGGCGCGGCCGGTAACGACGGTGCCGTTGGCGCTGACGGCCAGTTCACTTGGTGCGGCTGGTGCAGTGATGTCCGGCGCTGTGATCTGCGCAGGCAGGGACGACAGGCCCGTGTCATCGATGGCGACGACATCGAGCAATTCACCGTTGGCTTGTGGTGGATTGAGTTCAAGGGTGAAGGTGCCATCGGCCCCGGCAATGGCGCTGCCGATCAGCGTGCCATTGGCATCGTGCACTTCCACGCGACTGCCGGCCGGCGCGGAACCGGTCAGGGTGGTGCCATCGGCATCGATCGCCAAGTCGCTTGGGCTGGTCGGAGCGGTTGTGAGTGGGACGTCGTATTCGAGGGCGGCAGAAGCGTTGCCGCTTGCGTCGGTCTGCACCAGGCTCAGGTGTTCGCCAGATTGCACAGCCGGATCAAGGTCGATCAGGAACGTGCCATTGGCCAAGACAGTACCGGTACCAATTACATTGCCGTTGGCATCGCGCACTTCCACAATGGCCCCGGCTTCGCCGCGACCGCTGAGGACCAGCCCACCAGCGCCGACTACGATGTTGCTGACGGCATCAGGCGGAGTGATATCCGGCGCATTGAATTGCAGTGGGGGCGAGCTGTTACCAGCGGCGTCCGCCAGACGAATGTCCAGCGCTTCGCCGTTCGCTTGAGCGGGTGAAAGGCTCAGGCTGAAGCTGCCATCTGCGCCCACAAGCCCGGTGCCAATCACGTTGCCCGCAGCATCGCGAACTTGCACAGTGGCACCTGGCTCACCGCGACCGGTGAGGGTCACGCCTTCAGCCAGCGCCAGATCAGTTGGCTGTTCAGGTGGCAGCAAATCTTGCGAGGTGACCGAGCCCGGCTGCGAAACGTTGCCCGCCGCATCGGTCAGGGTCACCTGCAGGGTGCTGCCATCGATCACGGCAGGGTCGAGGGTCAGCAGGAAGGTGCCATCTGCACCCACAGTACCAGTCGCCAGCACATTGCCGGCGGCGTCGCGTACCTGCACGGTGGTACCCGCTTCGCCACGGCCTGTGAGCTGGTGGCCAGCAAGGCCGACTACCAGATCCACAGGTGCATCCGGCGCCGTGGTATCCGGAGGCGTTTCAACATCCGGGGCCGTAACGCCAGCAGCCGGCGATGTATTGCCGGCTGCGTCCTGTGCGGTCACTTCCAATGCCTGGCCATCGGTCTGCGGTGGCTGCAAATTGATGCTGAATTGCCCGTCAGCCCCCGCCACCGCGCTGCCCAACAACACGCCACCCGCACCTCGCACCGCCACCGTCGAGCCGGGTTCGGCGCGGCCGGTGAGGGTGGTGCCCTGTTCGTTGATGGCAAGATCGGTCGGTGCCAGCGGTGCCGTTGCATCCGGGGCGGTGACGCTGCCGGGGGCCGAGACATTGCCCGCACCGTCGGTCAGGGTGACTTCAAGGTTTTCGCTGTTGATCTGTGGGGGATTCAACGCAACGTTGAAGCTGCCATCGGCACCAACCGTGCCGCTGCCGATCAGGTTGCCCGCGCCGTCGCGAATATTCACCGTGCTGCCGGCTTCGCCGCGGCCCGTCAGGCGCAGGCCATCAGGGGACACCAGCAGGTCGATCGGCGTGGCCGGCGCCGTGGTGTCGCCTGGGTCCGAGCCACCACTGCTGCCACCGCTGCTGTTGTCGGCCGCCGCCGCCGCGCCGCCAATACCCAGCAGGCTGAGCCCGGCAATGGCCCAGGTTGGCATCGCGCTGCCCGCTACACCGATACCCGCGACCAGTTCATCCAGCGAGGCTACTTCGTCGAAAGTAAAGCCCGTGAAAGCCACTGCATCGTAGTTCGCATGCCACAGGGTGCCGTCCTCACCGACGAAGACGATGTCGCTGCCGACGCCGGCCTGATCCACGGCGAAGAAGTTGCCAATAGTGACCTTCTCGCCCGACTTCAGGGTGACGATCAGGTCTTGTCCGCGCTGGGTGACGGTTGCCACTTTATCGGGGGAAACCGGCATCTGCACGACGCCTGGCCCGTTGAGACTGATATTGCCCCAGGCACTCTGGGTGGCGACTGCGGATTGCTTATCGGCGACGACGATGTTGTCCATGGATGCTCCCTGCTGGTGTGCGGCTACACTGGCTCGACTTCAGCGAACCAGGGCCGGCGCAACGTCAATGCAACGTGTTGCGCGCAGCCTCGACCATGACGGCCGTGATACCGGTGGTTAGGGAGATATAGCAGCCCAGCGAGAAGCAACCAGATGGCTTTCTGGGTTAATCCTTTTGTAGGTAAGCCTCAGCGAAGCCCCAGCCGACGCGCCAGCCGACTGAGGTTGGCGCGGTCCAGGCCGAGTTCGCGCGCGGCGGCGGCCCAGTTTTCCGCATGCCTTTGCAGGCAGTTTTCGATCACTTGGCGTTGATAAAGGTCGACGGCTTCACGCAATCCGCCATCGGGCAGAGGCGCCTCCAGCAGGGGCGAGGGGGAGGGCAGCTGGCCCGATGGGGGCGCGGCGCGCAGGTCCAGGTCGATGGCCTCAAGGGTGAGGATGCGCGGCCGTTCCGGGTGCTGGCCGAGCGCCTTGAGCGCCGAGCGGCCGATCAGGTGTTCGAGCTCGCGCACGTTGCCCGGCCAGTCATAGGCGAGCAGTGCAGCTTGGGCGTCGCTGCTCAGGCGCAGGCTGTTCAGGCCCAGGCGCGAACGGTTCTGTTCGAGGAAGTACCCCGCCAATAGCAGCACATCGCGCCCACGTTCACGCAGCGGCGGAACGTGCAACGGGTACACGCTCAGGCGATGGTAGAAGTCGGCGCGGAAGTTGCCATTGCGCACTTCTGCAGCCAGGTCGCGGTTGGTGGCTGCGATGAGGCGGACGTCGACCCGGTGTTCGCGGTCCGACCCCAGGCGTTGCAGCTGGCCACTTTGCAGCACGCGCAGCAGCTTGGCCTGTACGGTCAATGGCAACTCGCCGACCTCATCAAGAAACAGCGTGCCACCATTGGCAAGCTCGAACTTGCCGAGGCGTTCGCCGTGGGCGCCGGTAAAGGCGCCGCGCACGTGGCCGAACAGCTCGCTTTCCACCAGGGTATCGGGCAAGGCCGCGCAGTTGAGGCTGACCAGCGGTTTGTCGGCACGGTTGCTGGCCTGGTGCAGGGCTTGGGCCACCAGCTCTTTGCCAACGCCGGTCTCACCGGTGATCAGCACGGTCAACTCGCTGCCGCCGACCAGGCGTATCTCTTCCACCAGCCGCTTGTGTGCCGCGCTCTGGCCAATCAGTTCCTTGTCTTGGGCACTGGCCTGGCGGTAGATCTCGGCGCGATGGTGTTCGTCCTCTGCGCGTAGGGCCAGGTGCTCGATGCGCTCGGCCACGGTCACCGTGGCGGCAGCCAGGCTGGCGAAGGCCTGCAGCGCATCCAGCTCAAGGCTCTGGAACTGCCCGGGGGTCAGCGCGTCTAGGGTCAGCAGGCCCCACGGGCGCTCATCGACCATCAACGGGCAGCCCATGCAGTCATGCACTTCAAGCGTGGCATCCGGGGCGTTGACCAGGCCGTCGTAGGGGTCAGGCAGGTCCGAGTCGCTGGCAAAGCGGGTGGGTTGTGGGCGGCTGAGGAGGATCTGGAAGCGCGGGTGTTCGCTGACCCGAAAGCGTCGGCCCAAGGTATCGGCACTCAGGCCGTCCACTGCCAGCGGTACCAGCCACTCACCGTCCAAGCGCAGCAGTGCGGCGGCGTCGCACGGCAACAGCCCGCGCATGGTCTGAAGCAAGCGGCGGTAGCGTTCCTGGTCGCTGAGGTCGCGGGACAAGTCGCTGACCAGGGGGAGGAGGGCGGTGAGCAGTGGCTTTGCAGTCATAGGGACTCCTTTTGGTCATTATGACTATACGCCCGAGCGAGTCGTTTTGACATGATACGCGTCAACGCCCTGATTTTGCTGGGTATAAAAGTTGGCACGAATGGTGAAATACCCAAGGCAATCATTCGAAGCCATAGGCTCAGGAGTCGTTGCAATGCTCACTGCCGAACAACGTGCAATCATCAAAGCCACTGTCCCCCTGCTGGAAAGCGGCGGCGAAGCGCTGACCACTCACTTCTACAAGATGATGCTCAACGAGTACCCGCAAGTGCGTCCGCTGTTCAACCAGGCCCACCAGGCCAGCGGCGACCAGCCACGTGCGTTGGCCAACGGCGTCTTGATGTATGCCCGCCATATCGACCAGCTCGAACAACTCGGCGGCCTGGTCGGCCAGATCATCAACAAGCACGTTGCCTTGCAGATTCTGCCAGAGCACTACCCGATTGTGGGCAGCTGCCTGCTGCGCGCCATTGAAGAAGTGCTCGGCAAGGACATCGCCACACCAGAGGTGATCGCGGCCTGGGGCGCCGCGTATGGCCAGCTGGCCGACATCCTCATCGGCGCTGAAGAAAGCCTCTATAAAGAGAAGGAGCAAGCCGCCGGCGGATGGCGTGGTACCCGCGAGTTCCGCCTGGTACGCCGCGAGCAGGAAAGCAGCGAGATCGTCTCGTTCTACTTCGCCCCGGTGGACGGCAAGCCAGTGCTCAAGGCCGAGCCTGGGCAGTACATCGGCCTGCAGTTGTTCATCGACGGTGCTGAGCAGCGTCGCAACTACTCGCTGTCGGCCCTGTGCGACGGCACTGAATACCGCATCAGCGTCAAGCGCGAAGCCGGTGGCAAGGTGTCCAACTACCTGCACGATGAACTGGTGGTGGGTAAGACCCTGCAGCTGTTCCCACCTGCAGGCGACTTCACCCTGGCCGCCAGCGACAAGCCGCTGGTGCTGATCAGTGGCGGTGTGGGGATCACCCCGACCCTGGCGATGTTGCAGGCGGCACTGCAGACCCCGCGTGAAGTGCATTTCATCCACTGTGCGCGTAACGGCGCCGTGCATGCCTTCCGTGAGTGGGTCGACGGCCTGGCCGAGCGCCATCCACAGCTCAAGCGCTTCTACTGCTATGCCGAGCCGCAAGGCGGCGCTGCGGCCGATGCCGTGGGCCTACTGAGCGAAGACCTGCTGGCCGAGTGGCTGCCACGTGAACGTGACGTCGATGCCTACTTCCTGGGGCCCAAGGCCTTCATGGCGACGGTCAAGCGCCAGCTGAAGGGCCTAGGTGTGCCGGAGCAGCAGAGCCGCTACGAGTTCTTCGGGCCAGCGGCAGCGCTGGAGTAAACACCCAGCAGTCCTAGCTGTTGCAGGCGCAGCACAAGGCTGCGCCTACCTGCTTATATAAAGGAGCGATGAAACAGCCCGCCAAGCTTTCATCTTTAATCCTCCTTTAATCACGGTATCCTTCACTCCCAGGTGTCGAGGGGCTTGCCCCTGCGTGGCACCCGGGTAGCCGCTTTTTTGCCGTGTGACGTTGAACCGACGTCACAATGGCCGGTCTCAGCCATCTCGGATAGCCCTGCGCAGTGCTATCACGTTGCCCCCTCGGCACGCTAAAGGCCCTGCCCAGCGTGTAGAATCGCGCACAGGCAGGCGGACCACGCGGCCACTCTCCATCCAAGGAACCGGCAATGAACGAACAAACATCGCGCCTGAATCGGGAACGGCGCTTTCTGGTGCTGCTGGGGCTGATCTGCCTGTCGCTGATCGGTGGCGCCCTTTATATGCAGGTAGTATTGGGCGAGGCGCCTTGCCCGCTGTGCATCCTGCAGCGCTATGCTTTGCTGTTTATCGCCGTGTTCGCCTTCATCGCCGCCGCGATGCCCGGGCGGCGCAGCCTGACGGTCTTCGAAGGCCTGGTGGTACTCAGCGCCATCGGGGGAATCGTTGCGGCCGGCAACCATGTGTATATACTCGCCAACCCCATGGTCAGTTGCGGCATCGATACCCTGCAGCCGATCGTCGACGACCTGCCACTGGCCAAGCTGTGGCCGCTGGCATTCCAGGTCGATGGCTTCTGCAGCACGCCGTACCCACCGATCCTCGGTCTGTCGCTGGCGCAGTGGGCGCTGGTCGCATTTGTCCTGACGGCCATTCTGGTTCCGCTGGGCATCTACCGCAACCGACGTCAGGCTTAGACAAAAGTCCCGAATTGCATGAGGTCTTTTGCACGGCGTGAGATGCGCAGAAAGTTGCTCCCCGCTTGATCCAGATCAATCACAAAGCCTTGTAGAATGCGGCTTTGAGGGCTACCCGGCGGGGTGCGACAAACTGTCGCGAAGTTGATTCTTCGGGTCGCATTGTTACGTATTCTGTAAAAGACTGTTGCTCAATAAGTCATAGTCAAGGGTTGGCGACCTATCTACAATCGCCCCCAATTTCCGTTCGGCACTGCTTGCGAGTCGCAGGATTGAAGGAAGCCCCAGCGCTCCCTTTTGCTGACTTCGTCAAGTTTCGCCCAGCGGCGATACCGAGCGGACACCCCTCCGCGTTTTCCCGCACCAAATGGACTTGGTCTGAAGTACAGGCCTGTTGCCTACGAAACCATAAGCACCGCTAACACGCTTGAGCCAAGGTCCTGCAGTCGGACCCCAGGCAGGAGCGAGTACGGGCGCGAAATGCCGCACTTGGCAGGACGAAGTGTTGGCTACCAAAACACAAATTGCATTGAAGCAAGCTGATCTAGAGGTCGTGAGATGAGTAAAAAGCGTTACCCCAGACTGTTTGGCATATTGCCCTTTTTAGGCATGCTTTTACTCAGTGGGTGCAACTGGACCCTGCTCGACCCGAAGGGTCAGGTCGGCATTGAGCAAAAGAACCTCATCCTCATCGCTACCGGCCTGATGCTGCTGGTGGTGATCCCGGTCATCATCATGACCGTGGCGTTCGCCTGGAAGTACCGTGCTTCCAACAAGGCGGCCACCTACACCCCCGACTGGTCGCACTCGACCAAGATCGAGGCCGCGGTGTGGATCATCCCGATCATCATCATCATCGCCCTGGGTTATGTCACCTACAAGTCCACCCACAAGCTGGACCCGTATCGTCCGCTGGATTCCGACGTCAAGCCGATCCAGATCGACGTGGTCGCACTGGACTGGAAGTGGCTGTTCATCTACCCGGAGCAGGGCATCGCGACGGTCAACAAGATCAACTTCCCGGCTAACACCCCGGTCAACTTCCGCGTCACCTCCGACGCCGTGATGAACTCGTTCTTCATCCCGGGCCTGGGCGGCCAGATCTACGCCATGGCCGGCATGACCACCAAGCTGCACCTGATCGCCAACGAAAACGGCGAATTCGACGGTATCAGCGCCAACTACAGCGGCGCTGGCTTCACCGGCATGAAATTCAAGGCTACTGCAACTTCCCAGGAAGACTTCGACAAGTGGGTCGCCGAAGTGAAGCAGTCGCCGCTGAAACTGGGCAAAGCCGAGTACGAAGCTCTGGCCAAACCTAGCGAATACAACCCAGTCGCGCTGTACAGCGAGGCCCCGGCAGAGCTGTTCCAGTCCATCGTCGACAAGTACGAAGGCATGAACCGCGGCAAGCCGGTCCACGAAGAAGCAGGCAGCAAAGATCTGGCCACTACCAAGGGTGTGGAATCGAGTATGCAACCAGCTGCCGGTGCAGAGGAGTAAGAGATGTTCGGTAAACTAAGCCTGGAGGCGATACCCTATCACGAGCCGATAGTCATGGTGACGCTTGCCATGATCGCGCTCGGCGGTATCGCTGTCGTCGGTCTTATCACCTATTTCCGCAAGTGGACCTACTTGTGGAGCGAGTGGTTGACGACTGTCGACCACAAGAAAATCGGGGTGATGTACATCATCGTCGCGATGATCATGCTGCTGCGCGGCTTTGCCGACGCCATCATGATGCGTACCCAGCTGGCTGCGGCCACTGGCGGATCCGAAGGCTACCTGCCGCCTGAACACTATGACCAGATCTTCACCGCTCACGGTGTGATCATGATCATCTTCATGGCGATGCCGTTCTTCACCGGCCTGATGAACCTGGCCCTGCCTCTGCAGATCGGTGCACGTGACGTTGCCTTCCCGTTCCTGAACTCCCTGAGCTTCTACCTGCTGCTGGCAGGCGTGCTGCTGGTCAACATCTCCCTGGGCGTCGGCGAATTCGCCAAGACCGGTTGGGTTGCCTATCCGCCGCTCGCGGGTATTCAGTACAGCCCTGGCGTGGGTGTCGACTACTACATCTGGGCGCTACAGCTATCGGGCCTAGGTACGACGCTTACCGGTGTGAACTTCCTCGTCACCGTGATGAAGATGCGCGCACCTGGCATGAAACTGATGGACATGCCGATCTTCACCTGGACCTGCACCTGGGCCAACGTGCTGATCGTCGCTTCGTTCCCGATCCTGACTGCTGCACTCGCACTGCTGACTGTTGACCGTTATCTGGACTTCCACATTTTCACCAACGAGCTTGGTGGGAACCCGATGATGTACGTCAACCTGTTCTGGGCGTGGGGTCACCCTGAGGTTTACATCCTGATCCTGCCGGCCTTCGGCGTGTTCTCGGAAGTGACTTCGACGTTCTCTGGCAAGCGTCTGTTTGGCCACCACTCGATGATCTACGCATCGGGCGCAATCGCCATCCTGGGCTTTGCCGTATGGCTGCACCACTTCTTCACCATGGGTGCCGGCGCGAGCGTCAACACCTTCTTCGGCCTGGCGACGATGCTGATCTCCATTCCGACGGGTGTGAAACTGTTCAACTGGCTGTTCACCATGTACCAGGGCCGTGTGCGTTTCACCGCACCGATGCTGTGGACCCTGGGCTTCATGATCACCTTCTCCATCGGTGGCATGACTGGCGTACTGCTGGCCGTTCCAGGTGCTGACTTCGTTCTGCACAACAGCCTGTTCGTAATTGCTCACTTCCACAACGTGATCATCGGTGGCGCGGTATTCGGCTACATCGCCGGTTTCGCCTTCTGGTTCCCGAAAGCCTTTGGTTTCACCCTGAACGAGAAGTGGGGCAAAGCTGCCTTCTGGTTCTGGATCTCGGGCTTCTACGTTGCGTTCATGCCGCTGTACGCCCTGGGCTTCATGGGCATGACCCGTCGTCTGAACCACTCCGACAACCCACTGTGGGAACCCTACCTGTACGTAGCCGTTGTCGGCGCCGTGCTGATCCTGTTCGGTATCGCTTGCCAGCTGATCCAGATCTTCGTTTCGGTCCGCGACCGCAACCAGAACCTGGACGTGACCGGCGACCCATGGGGCGGTCGTACTCTGGAATGGTCGACTTCGTCGCCACCTCCGTTCTACAACTTCGCCCACATGCCTGAGCAGGTTGGCCTGGATGCATGGCACGAAACCAAGGAAATCGGCGCTGCTTACAAGCCGGCAACCAAGTTCGACGCCATCCACATGCCGAGCAACACCGCTACCGGTTTGTTCATGGGCCTGTTCCTGACCGTCTTCGGCTTTGCCTTCATCTGGCACATCTGGTGGCTGGTGGGCGCGAGCCTGGTTGCAACCATCGCTGTCTTCGTTCGCCACGCTGCGCGTGACGACCAGGGCTACATGGTTCCGGCCGAAGAAGTGGCGCGCATCGAAGGCGAGCGTATGAAAGCGCTGGCCAAAGCAGGTGCTCTGCCTGCCGGCGCACGTGTCGAATCGTTTGAGCGGGTGTAATCAATGTCCAGTCAAGTAATCCACGGCGCTGCTCATGGTCACGACCATGGGCACGACGATCACCACCACGACTCGGGCCAGATGACCGTACTCGGTTTCTGGCTGTACCTGATGACCGACTGCATCCTGTTTGCGTCGCTCTTCGCTACCTACGCGGTGCTGTCCGGCAGTTTTGCCGGCGGCCCGTCGGGTCATGACATTTTCCAGCTCGACTTCGTAGCTGTTGAAACTGCCTTCCTGCTGCTGTCCTCGATCACCTTCGGCTTCGCCATGCTGAAGCTGTTCGATGGCAAGAAAGCAGGTGTACTGGGCTGGTTGGCCGTGACCTTCCTGTTCGGTGCCGGCTTCATCGCGATGGAAATCTACGAGTTCCATCACCTGATCGCTGAGGGCTTCGGCCCGCAGCGCAGTGGCTTCCTGTCGGCGTTCTTCGCGCTGGTCGGTACCCACGGTCTGCACGTGACTGCAGGTCTGATCTGGATGGCAATCCTGATGTATCAGATCAGCACCAAGGGCATTACCCCGACTGCCAAGACCCGCATGAGCTGCCTGAGCCTGTTCTGGCACTTCCTGGACGTGGTCTGGATCTGCGTATTCACCGTCGTCTACCTGCTGGGGGTTCTGTAATGGCTAACGCACACGACACTCATCACGAAGGTAATCACGGCAGCGTGAAGTCCTACATGATCGGCTTTGTACTGTCGATCATCCTGACCGCTATCCCGTTCGGCCTGGTGATGTACCCAAGCCTGCCGAAGAACCTGACCGTTCTGATCGTGGTCGCCATGGCTGTCATTCAGGTTGTAGTGCACCTCGTGTACTTCCTGCACATGGACCGCTCGAAAGAGCAGCGTTCCAACGTGTCGACGTTCCTGTTTACCACCATGGTAATTGCACTGCTGGTCGGCCTGTCGCTGTGGATCATGTTCAACATCCACATCGAAATGATGGCCAAGTGAGGTAAGACTGCATGTCCGTTAAGCACTTTATCCAAATCACCAAACCGGGGATCATTTTCGGTAACGTGCTTTCCGTGGCAGGCGGATTCTTCCTTGCCGCGAAGGGCCATGTGGACTTCGCCCTGTTCCTGGCGGTGGTGGTAGGTACTTCCCTGGTGGTGGCGTCCGGTTGCGTGTTCAACAACTGCATCGACCGCGACATCGACATTAAGATGGAACGTACCAAGAACCGCGTCATGGTCCAGGGCGGCATGTCGCTGCCCCTCGCGCTGATTTACGCCACCCTGCTTGGGGTGGCGGGTTTCAGCCTGCTGTATGTCCAGGCCAACCCACTCTCGGCGTTCTGTGCGCTGATCGGCTTCGTCGTCTACGTCGGTTTCTACAGCCTCTGGCTGAAGCGTAAATCGGTGCACGGCACCTTGGTCGGCAGCCTTTCGGGTGCCATGCCTCCGGTGATCGGCTACTGCGCCGTCAGCAACAGCTTCGACCTGGCTGCAGTGACCCTGCTGGTGATGTTCAGCCTGTGGCAGATGCCGCACAGCTTCGCGATCGCCATCTTCCGCTTCAAGGATTACAGCGCTGCCAACATTCCGGTCCTGCCGGTGGCTCGCGGTATCCTTGCTGCCAAGAAGCAGATCGTGCTGTACGTGCTGGCCTTCGTGCTCGCCACCCTGATGCTCACCCTTGGCGGTTACGCCGGCCTCAGCTACCTGGCCGTGGCAGCTGCCATGGGCCTGTACTGGCTGTACATGGCCTGGGGTGGCTACAAGGCCGAGGACGACAGCAAGTGGGCCCGCAAGGTGTTTGGCTTCTCTATCCTCACTGTCACTGCCCTGAGCGTGATGATGTCGGTGGACAGCCAGACCGCTGCGGACGTGCTGATGACCTACGCACGCTGATACCGCTGCCTGTTACACGAAAACCCCGGCCATGTGCCGGGGTTTTTTTTGGGTGTTCTCCTGTGCCGGACTCTTCGCGGGTAATGTACAGATTTCGCATGTGGGTGCGATCCATGTGGGAGCGGGTTTACCCGCGAAGAGGCCAGCCCTGAAAACACAAAATTCTAATTTTCAAAAAATACATCTGAAAAATTCTAATAAAACAGGAAATTGACCTTTACAGATATCCTGTTTCGGCACTATCTTCTGATCCAGGCCGCCACATCGGCCAACGTCGCTCGGACGGTTCCGGGCGCTTACGTACTCAGAGGAAGCCATGGCCAACCCAGGTTCGCCGCGCCGCTTTGCGCGCATCGATCGTCTCCCCCCTTACGTCTTCAACATCACCGCCGAGCTCAAGATGGCCGCCCGCCGTCGTGGCGAAGACATCATCGACCTGAGCATGGGCAACCCCGATGGCGCGACCCCGCCGCACATCGTCGAGAAGCTGGTGCAGGTCGCCCAGCGTGAAGACACGCACGGCTACTCCACCTCACGCGGCATCCCACGCCTGCGCCGGGCCATTTCCAACTGGTACAAGGAACGCTACGAGGTCGACATCGACCCGGAAAGCGAAGCCATCGTCACCATCGGTTCCAAAGAAGGCCTGGCTCACCTGATGCTCGCCACCCTCGACCAGGGCGACACGGTGCTGGTGCCCAACCCCAGCTACCCGATCCATATCTACGGTGCGGTGATCGCCGGCGCCCAGGTGCGTTCGGTGCCGCTGGTGCCGGGTGTGGACTTCTTCAATGAGCTTGAGCGGGCGATACGCGAATCGATCCCCAAGCCGAAGATGATGATTCTCGGCTTCCCGTCCAACCCTACCGCGCAGTGCGTGGAGCTGGACTTCTTCGAGCGCGTGGTGGCCCTGGCCAAGCAGTATGACGTGCTGGTGGTGCATGACCTGGCGTACGCCGACATCGTCTACGACGGCTGGAAAGCCCCGTCGATCATGCAGGTGCCGGGGGCCAAGGACATCGCAGTGGAGTTCTTCACGCTGTCCAAGAGCTACAACATGGCTGGCTGGCGTATTGGCTTCATGGTCGGCAACCCAGAGCTGGTCAACGCCCTGGCGCGCATCAAGAGCTACCACGACTACGGCACCTTCACGCCCTTGCAGGTGGCAGCCATTGCTGCGCTGGAAGGCGACCAACAGTGCGTACGCGATATCGCCGAGCAGTACCGCCAGCGCCGCAACCTGTTGGTGAAGGGGTTGCACGAGCTGGGCTGGATGGTCGAGAACCCCAAGGCATCGATGTACGTGTGGGCGAAGATTCCGCCGGAGTATGCGCACCTCGGGTCACTGGAGTTTTCTAAGAAGCTGTTGGCCGAGGCCAAGGTGTGTGTGTCGCCAGGCATCGGCTTTGGTGACTACGGTGATGATCACGTGCGCTTTGCCCTGATCGAGAACCAGGACCGTATTCGCCAGGCGATTCGCGGTATCCGCCAGATGTTCAGGGCGGATGGTTTGACCCGCAAGTAAACCGCGAGGGGCCGCGTGGCGGCCCCCGTTGTATCAGTAGGGCTGGCCTTCCGACTGCCTGCCGAATATTCGCACGACTACCTTCAGCACTCATTTTCCTGTTCAGGTATTCAAATGAGTGTATTCACAGCGTATTTCTGCGGCACCGGTTCCCACCGCTTCGATGCTGCCAACCCCAATTTCTGGAACGGCGAGCTGGTCTCGACATTGGCCGGCAACGATCAGGGGCGCGAGTTCGCCCACTGGATTGCGGTTGACGGGCCGGGCAGCGGCAACCTTCAGGATGATGAATTGTTCGTTGAGCCAGGTGGCTACTTCAACTGGAGTGGTCAGTTGTTTGGCCGTGGTTGGGAAGAAAACGTGAGCCATGTGCTGAACGTGATCAAGGGCGAGAGCAGTTGGCAGCGCACCAAACTCACTGAGGAAGCGTACACAAGGCTGAGAGACGCAGGCGTGCCGATCCCAGACGCGTCGGCCACGGCTTCCTGGTTCTGGCGGACCTACGACTACGGCGATCGCCACCCGACCCCGCAAGCGTTGCAGGAACAGATCATCAAGATATTCCGCAAACCGCGCTTGCCCACCCAGGTCAACCTGGTGGGCTGGAGCCGCGGCGGCATCAGTTGCCATATGCTGGCCAATGCGATGGCTGAAGATCCGGACTTGAAGGATATTCCCGTCAACATCTTTGCCATCGACCCCGTGCCCGGTGTGGGCAACGTGCAAGCCGAACGGGTGAGCCTGGCGGGCAACGTCCGCGAATATGTCGGTTTCTATTCGCGTGACGAACGCTCCAAGGGCTTCGCCTGCGTGATTCCCGCCGTCGAACCCGGCACGCGCATGTGTATTTACCCGATGCCAGGCCGCCATGCCACCTTGGTGGGTAATGCATCGGCTGACGGGGCGAGCGACGGCAAGGTGCTGGTCGAACCCGGGCTGATCGTGCGGCATTTCGCCGAAGTCTGCCTGACACGCTGGGGTGTCGAACTGGACAAGTGCCTGGCGCTGGATGACAACCAGCTGATGCAGCATCACTTGGCCATGGCGGCTGCCGATGAGGACTATCAGGCCATGCGCAGCCAGTCGTATACCGTCATCACCGAAGGCGAAAAAGACGACCGGTTGGTACACTGGGGCGAAACCCGCACGCGCTTCAGCCAAGTGCGCAGTGACAGTTATGACCCTCGCGAAGGCCTTGGCCTGCAGCTCTGGGATGCCAACACTTACAAGGCCCTGCGTTAGGCCGGGCAGGCGGGCAGCCGCTGTGCTGTTCGCCCGTTTTTCGGGCCGTGGGGTTTGCCGGATCAGCGGCAATTTTTTTTGCATTCCCCCTCTATCCAGCCGGCCCCGGTTGGAATGAAAATGGCGCCGCGGGCCCAGCCCCGATAACAACAACCTTCCCTCCGTGGCCTCATGTCCGAATATAACCCTTGCCTTGACTGCGGCGCCTGCTGCGGGTACTTCCGTGTGTCCTTCTTCTGGGGCGAATGCCAGTCTGCCGGGGGCATTGTGCCTGACGACCTGGTGGTGCAGATCAACCCCACGCGGGTCGCGATGATCGGCACCGATGCCAAGCCTTGCCGCTGCGTCAGCCTTGCCGGCGAGATCGGTAAAGAGGTGGCGTGCACCATCTACGCTAACCGCTCGAGCCCTTGCCGGGAGTTCGATGCGTCGTGGGAGGGCGGGGTGCACAACCCGAGCTGCGACGATGCACGCGCGGCCTATGGCTTGCCGCCTTTGACCCCGCCTGGGGCCAACGAGCCGCATTGGCCGGATGATGATGGGGCTGAGGTGGCCTGACCTTTTTGGGTCGCCTGTGCCGGCCCATTCGCGGGGCAAGCCCGCTCCCACAGGACCGTTGCAAGACCTGTGGGCGAAGCAAGTCACCGATCCTGGGGGAGCGGGCTTGCCCCGCGAAAGGGCCATCAGCTGTAAGAAGATTCTGAACTTGAAACCAAATGCTTCAGGTTGGCAAGCGCGTGGAATTATCCTACGGCTTGTGTCGGACGCCGTCTGATAGTCAGGCAAGTACCTCAGGGTTAACGTCTCGCCGTCGCTGCTATTGGCGATCGGGTGTGAGAAGCCCGCTGTTTTGAGGTGGCTTTCCAGTTGCTAGGGTGCATACGCCACCTCACCGAAGAGGCCGAGATGGAGGGCAGCAAGGTTGCCGGCAGCGCTGCACGGATTCTCAGCGCCATGGCCGAGGCGCTGATCAACGACATGGAAATGGGGTTGAACCGAGGCGGTTGAGCTATTTTAAAACGCCTTACGGGGTGGCGAGTAACGGCTGATAGGCGCATGGCGAAAGGGCTGCAGCGTCTTTGAAATCGAGCGCCCCACCGCAAAACCCCAGCCCTAACCCCCAAAAAATCCCAAACACACGATAAAACCCAACGCATCCCCCAGCCGCCTCGCTTGACGTTAAACTGTCATCTCCCCAGCAATGGACAGGAGATCCGGCGTGACCCCACCCCGCAGTTTCCCCAGTGACCTCTGCCTCGACAGCCCCCGCCTGCAATTGCGCCCGATGCGCCATGGCGATGCCGCGCAATGGCTGGCGATCATGGCCGACCCCGAGGTCATGCGTTATTGGCACCATGCACCCTGGCAAGACCTCGCCGAGGCCGAAAGCGCACTGGCCGCCGACCGTGAAGCCTATGCCAATGGCGACCAGCTCAAGCTCGGCATGTACCGCCGTGACAACGGCGAACTCATCGGCATGGTCCAACTGTTCAACATCGATGACGTATCCCGCCGTGGCGAGATTGGCTATTGCCTGGCCAGCGCCGTACAGGGCAGGGGGTACATGGACGAGGCATTGACCTGCTTCATCGACTACCTCGCCCACACCCTGCACATGCGCCGCCTGGAGGGCGAGATCGACCCGCGCAACCAAGGCTCGGCACGCACGCTCGAACGCCAGGGTTTCGTGCTCGAAGGCACCCTGCGGGCACGCTGGTGCGTGGCCGGTGAGCTGTCCGACTCGGGCATCTATGGCCTGCTGCTAGAACCACCGGTTGCATAGTGTTATGGCTAACCTCGACTTTCATCGTCTGCTGTACGTCACGCTACCGGTGGTGACCCTGCGCGGCACTTACTAAACGCCTGGAAGCGGGGCAGGGCCTGGGTTATGGTCGCAGCCTGTCCCGTTTTTCCCAGGTGTGCCCCTTTGCCCGTTTTCTACCTGAGCATCAGCCTGTTCCTGTACCTGCTCGCGCTGTTATTCGATGGCGTGCTGATGAGTGGCGACCGCCACATGCCCGCCCTGCAGATGTTGCTGTACGGGCCATGGGGCATGCCCTTCGGGTTGTATCAATGGTTTGCCAATCCGTTGCTGGCCGTGGCGATTCTTGCCCATCGACGTTTCCGTCGGCTGGCCTTGGCATGCGGTGTGGCGGCGTTGTATCTGGCTGCCAGCAGTTTCGGAATTGACCGATTGCCAGACAGCCAAAGCTACGCGTTTCATGACCGCACCGGTTTTGGTGCGGGCTTTTATCTGTGGCTCATTGCGATGGTGGTGTTTTGCGCGGGCCAGGCTTGGCATTGCTGGAAGGCCCGCAGCGCCGACGACATGCCCGGATGGCGCTGGCTCGATGTGGCCTTGATAGCAGCGTTGGGTGTGGCGTTGTATGCCGCGACGCAGATGCCGTCGTTGCGTTTCGAGCCGAACAAGGTGCTGATGCCGCCGGAACAGCCGCAGACATTTTGATATCCACAGGGGAAATAGTCATGAACAGGTATCATCTGACAGGCCTGGCGCTGGCGTGTGTGCTGCCACTGGCCATGGCCGAAGAAAATTCGCCAAGCTATGGCCAATGCATGGACAAGGCGTCCAGCACAGTGGCCATGAGCAGTTGCATCCAGGCCGAGACCCAGTTGCAGGACCAGCGCTTGAACCGGGTGTACAAACAGTTGATGGGCAAGCTGGAGGCAGCGCAGCAAAAACGCCTGCGCGAAGTACAGCGCAAGTGGATCGCCTACCGTGATGACAACTGCACGTTCCACGTACACGCCAGTGGCGGGACGATGGCGCAGCTGGAAGGCGGCGTGTGCGTGATGGACATGACCCGGGACCGGGCGGCCGAGCTTGAGCGAGTACTCAGCCCGGGGCAGTGAGATGGGCGCACGTTTGTGTAGGAGCGGCCTTGCGTCGCGAAAGGGCCGCACAGCGGCCCCAGATTTCGGCGTCATAGGGCCGCTGTGCGGCCCTTTCGCGACGCAAGGCCGCTCCTACAGACGACGGTGGTGCAAGGTGTTTGGCAACTGGCTAAGCGGCCTCAGTGTTGCTGCCTTTGCGCGCGGGCCTTGAGGTATTCGCGCACCTCCACGGCATCCCCCGCAAACTCGATACGCTCAGCCTTGGCATCGCGCTGATAGGCATACATCGGGTCGTAATACTCCTTCAGCAACCCTTCGATCCAGCCACGGTGCAGCTCCACCGCGCCGCTGCGCTGTTGCTCATCCAGGGCTTGTTGCAAGATGGCCGATAAGCGCTGGCAGCGTTCACCTCCCAGGCGCTTGTGGATATTGGCCATGCTCGACAGCATGCGTTCGGCAAACCGTCGGCGGCCCTCTTCGTCGCCGTGCACATCGACGAACTCTGCGCTCAGGTTGACCACGTAATCGCGCAGGATACGTTCAACACGCTGCTCGAAACTGTCCTCCAGCCATACCAACGGGTACTGCTGCATACCTTGGTACAAGGCCAGCGGCACGGTGCAGCTGCCGACGATACGGCCTTCATCTTCGAGCACGAACTGCTCGATGCCACGTGCGCGCTTTTTCAGCACATCGATGGCCAGCTTGTTTTCGAAGCCGATTTGCGCGGGCTGCGCGGTGGCACGCTTGCCGAAGCTGGAGCCACGGTGGTTGGCATGGCCTTCAAGGTCCAGCCCATTGCTCAACTGGTGCAGTACCTCCGTCTTGCCGGTGCCGGTGAGGCCACCAATCAAAACGAAATCGCAGTGCGCCACGGCCTGCTCAGTGGTGTCCAGCAGAAAGGTGCGCATCGCTTTGTAGCCGCCCTTGACCCTCGGGTAGTCGATACCCGCTTCATCGCGCAGCCACTGTTGAACGATCAACGAGCGCAGGCCACCGCGGAAACAGTACAAGTAGCCCTCGGGATGCGCCTTGGCGAAGCTGGCCCAGGCGTGCAGGCGTTCGCGTTTGATCGCACCACTGACCAGTTGATGGCCAAGCGTGATGGCGGCGGCCTGGCCTTGCTGTTTGTAGCAGGTGCCGACCTTCTGCCGCTCTTGGTCGTTCATCAGCGGCAGGTTGACGACGCCCGGGAAGGCACCTTTGGCGAATTCGATGGGCGCGCGCATGTCCATCATCGGCACGTCGTTCAAGAATAGCGGGCGAAAATCGGTGCAGTCAGGACGCATCAGATCACCTCGACCGCGTTGCTCTGTCGCTCGCCCAGCGTACCGATGGGTGACAGTTGCAGGCCCAGTTCGGCCGCCATGGCCAGAAACTGCGCTTCACCCTCAGGGCTGACTGCCACCAGCAGGCCGCCGCTGGTTTGTGGGTCGCACAGCAGGTGCTTCTGGTCATCGCTCAGGGCGCCGATCTTGTGGCCGTAGCTTTCGTAATTGCGCAACGTGCCGCCCGGGATGCAGCCCTCGGCCAGGTAGTGCTCGACACTTGGCAGGCGCGGTACTGCGGCGTAGTCCAGGTGCGCAGTGATGCCGCTGCCGTCGGCCAGCTCCACCAGGTGGCCCAACAGGCCGAAGCCGGTGACGTCGGTCATCGCCCTAACACTTTCGAGCTTGCCGAAGCGGCTGCCGGGGGTGTTGAGGGTGCACATCCAATCGCGCGCCAGGCCTTGGTCCTGCTCGCGCAGCTTGGCCTTTTTCTCGGCGGTAGTGAGGATGCCGATGCCCAGCGGTTTGGTCAGGTACAGGCGGCAACCGGCGGTGGCGGTGTCGTTGCGCTTGAGATGGCGCTTGCTGACCACGCCGGTGACGGCCAGGCCGAAGATCGGCTCCGGGGCGTCGATGGAGTGGCCGCCAGCCAGCGGGATGCCGGCTTCGGCGCAGACCGCGCGCCCGCCGCGGATCACTTCGCGGGCGACTTCCGGCGGCAGCACGTTGACCGGCCAGCCGAGGATGGCGATGGCCATCAACGGGTCGCCGCCCATGGCGTAGATGTCGCTGATGGCGTTGGTGGCGGCGATGCGGCCGAAGTCATACGGGTCATCGACGATCGGCATGAAGAAGTCGGTGGTCGAGACCACGCCGCGCTCTTCGTCCAGGGCGTACACGGCAGCGTCGTCGCGCGAAGCATTGCCGACCCAGAGGTTCGGGTCCAGGGCCTGGATGCCGCTTTCGGCAAGGATCACGTCCAGTACCTTGGGGGAGATCTTGCAGCCACAACCGGCACCATGGCTGTACTGGGTCAGGCGGATTGGCTCGCTCATACGTACCTCAGCAGATCAAATTGTTGCGCGATTGTAGCAAAGCTGGCCATTGCGCCATGGACACTTATACTTTTCACGGTCGGCACGGCTGCCGACCCTTTAGCTGCCAATGACCCGGAGATTGCCCATGCTCAAACGCCCTCTGGCGCTCGCCGCCGGCCTCGTGCTGTCCTGCTGTGCCGTTGTCGCCCAGGCTGCTGAAACCCTTCGGGTCAGTGCCATCCCTGACGAAGCGCCCACCGAGCTGCAGCGTAAATTCAAGCCGTTGGGGGAGTACCTGGCCAAGCAGCTGGGCATGGAGGTGAAGTTCGTGCCGGTTGCCGACTACCCGGCGGTGGTCGAATCGCTGGCATCCGACCGCCTCGACCTGGCGTGGCTGGGGGGCTTCACCTTTGTTCAGGTGCACTTGAAAGACCCCAACGCCACGCCGCTGGTGCAGCGTGAGCAGGACGCGCAATTCACGTCCAAGTTCATTACCGCCAACCCCAATGTGAAGAGCCTGGCCGACCTCAAGGGCAAGTCGTTCGCCTTTGGCTCCATCTCGTCCACCTCGGGCAGCCTGATGCCGCGTTACTTCATGCTCAAAGAGAACAACATCAAGCCTGAGGACTACTTCAGCCGTGTGGCCTACTCCGGCGCCCACGACGCCACCGCAGCCTGGGTGCAGGCCGGTAAGGTCGATGGCGGGGTGCTCAATGCCAGCGTCTGGCAAAAGCTGGTGGACGCCGGCAAGGTCGATACCAGCAAGGTGAAGGTGTTCGCCACTACCCCGACCTACTATGACTACAACTGGACCGTGCGCGGCAACATGGCGCCGGCACTCAAGGCGAAGATCAAACAGGCGTTCCTCGACCTGGACCCGGCCAACCCCGAGCACAAGGCGATTCTCGACCTGCAGGCTGCCAGCCGCTTTATCGAGACCAAGCCTGAGAACTACCAGGGCACCGAACAAGCCGCGCGTGAGGCCGGCCTGCTCAAGTGACGTCCGCTCCGGTGGCAATCCATCTGCACGATGCCAGCCTGCACCATGGCCAGGTCCGCGCGCTCGACGCGATCAACCTGCGTGTGGAGCAGGGCGAGCGGGTCGCGATCATCGGCCCCTCTGGCGCAGGCAAGTCCAGCCTGCTGCACCTGATGGCCACTGCTATGCAGCCCAGTGCCGGGCGCCTGGCGCTGTTCGGTGAACTGCCCTGGCAGTTGTCTGGCAGGGCGCGTCAGCGCTTGCGGGCACGGGTTGGCCTGGTGCATCAGGCACCGCCCTTGCCGCCGCGCCAGCGGGTTGTGACCGCAGTGCTGGCGGGGCGATTGGGGCAGTGGGGTATCGTGCGTGGCTTGCTCAACCTGCTGTACCCGACCGATGTGCCAGGCGTGCGCCAGGCATTGGCCGAGCTGGGGCTGGCGGACAAACTGTTCGTCCAGTGCGGGCAACTGTCTGGCGGCCAACTGCAACGGGTGGGCATTGCACGGGTGCTGTATCAACGGCCGGAATTGTTGCTGACCGATGAGCCCGTTTCGGCGATGGACCCGGTGCTGGCCGACCACAGCCTGGCATTGCTCAACCGCCACGCCCAGGCCAACGGTGTAACGTTGGTGGCCAGCCTGCATGCGGTCGAGCTGGCGCTGGCGCACTTTCCACGGGTGATCGGCATTCGTGAAGGGCAGGTGGTGTTCGACAGCCCGGCCGAGGCGGTCAGCCCGCAGATGCTCGATGCACTCTATGCCAACGAACACTTGGCTTCGCCTCCCTTGCAGGGCCCTGCAGCAGTGCTGACGGTACAGATCCCGCGATGCTGAAGGCCCATGCCCGCGACCCGGCTGCCCTGCCACGGCTGCTGCTGAGCTTGCTTGCTGTGGCGGTGTTATGGCCGGGCCTGCAGTTGAGCGAGCTGAACCCCGGCGTGCTGTGGCAGGCCGAAAACCGTCAGCAGATCGCCAGCTTCACCCAGGCATTCTGGCCGCCGGCGCACGATGCCCCCTTTTTGCAGTTGCTGTACGAAGCCACCTTGCAGACCCTCGCCGTGGCCACGGCCGGCATGACCCTGGCGCTGGTGTTGGCGGTACCTGCCAGCCTGCTGGCCAGCCGTGCCTTGTCGTTGCGCGCGGCCTCCCGTGGCGGGCGGGCCGTGTGGTGGTCGCGGGGGCTGCGGCTGCCGGTACGCGGGCTGCTGATCTTTCTGCGCAGCGTGCCAGAAATCGTCTGGGCCTTGCTATTCGTGCGTGCCGTGGGGCTTGGGCCAACGGCGGGGGTGCTGGCCATCGCCATTACCTACAGCGGCATGCTCGGCAAGGTCTACGCCGAAATCTTCGAGTCGGTCGACCAACGCCCGGCCCATGCCCTATTGCAGGCCGGCAGTGGTCGGCTGATGGCCTTTTTCTACGGCATCTTGCCCAATGCGGTGTCGGAAGTGGTGTCGTACACGGTGTACCGCTGGGAATGCGCGGTGCGTGCTTCGGTGGTGATGGGGTTTGTCGGCGCTGGCGGGTTGGGGCAGCAGATCGACCTGTCGATGCGCATGTTTGCTGGCGCGGAGGTGGCAAGCATGCTGCTGACGTTTCTGTTGCTGGTATCGCTGGCTGACCTGCTCAGCCGCTTTCTGCGAGGAAGGCTGGCATGAACCGGGCGATCAACCTGCTGGTGCTCGGCGTGATCATCGCAGCGGTGGTGGCCTCGTTCACCTATCTCGAACTGGACCTGCAGGCGCTGGTCGGTGATGGCGGGCTAGGGCAGATGGGCGAGTACGCGGGGCGCTTCCTGCACCCGGACGTGACCGTCGAGCATTTGCGCGCGGTCTGGCATGGCGCCTTGGAGACCTTGGCGATGTCGGGCCTGGGGACTTTGCTGGCGGTGGTGCTGGGGATGCTGCTGGCGTTACCGGCGGCGGGCCGCTTCGGCTGGCCACTGCAGGCAGCGGCGCGTGTACTGCTCAATGCCTTGCGGGCCATCCCGGAATTAGTTTGGGCGGCGCTCACCGTGCTGGCCGCAGGGCTTGGCCCGAATGCTGGGACCCTGGCCTTGGCGTTACACACCGCCGGCGTGCTCGGCCGCTTGTTTGCCGAGGCACTGGAAAACGCGCCCGCAGAGCCTGCAGCAGCCATTCGCTTGCAGGGTGGCAGCCAGGTGGCGGCATTCTGCTTTGGTACCTTGCCTAACCTGTGGCCGCAGTTGCTGGCTTACAGCCTGTACCGCTGGGAGAACAACATCCGCATGGCCAGCGTGTTGGGGTTTGTTGGGGCAGGTGGGTTGGGGCAGATGCTCTACACCACCTTGAGCCTGTTCCAGGAGGCGCAAGCCAGCACGGTGATCATTGCCATGCTGGTGCTGGTGTTGCTGGTGGATGCCTTGAGTGATGTGCTGCGCCAGCGCTATGTGCGCGCCTGACTGGGGCTGCAGGGCAGCCCGCGCAAGCATCAGGTGGTCAGTTCGCCATGCTGCGCTTCCCGTTGCATCGACTCCAGGTTGCGCTCGATCGTCTCGCAAATGGTGTCCATCTGGATCTGGTGCTCGCTGAAGCGGAAGGGGCTTTGCAGGTCGGTGCCGATCCGCTCGATGGCCAGCAACATGAACCCCACCACCGTCGACGCCAGCGGTGTGAACCACTCCAGCGACTCGACCAGCCCCACCGGCACGATCAGGCAGAACAGCGTGATGAACAGCCGCGGAAAATACACATAAGGGTAGGGCAGCGGCGTATTGGCGATCCGCTCCATGCCGCCCTGGGCATTGGACAGGTCCACCAAGGTCGACTCCAGCCGCGCCAGGCGAATGCTGTCCAGGCGCCCGGCTTGGTATTCCCGCGCCAGCAGGGCTGCCGAGCCACTGAGGATGTCGTTGGCGAAGTTGTTGGAGCGGTTGCGCCGCTCGAACTCCGCCTGCGGGATGAACGCTATCAGTTCATCCGGGCAGCGGTCGCCCTTGAGGTGCGCAGCCAGGCAGTTCACATAGGCGATATGTCGGCGCAGCAAAGTGGCCTTGATAGGGTTCAGCCCGTCATCCGGGTCATCGATCAGCGTCAGCGTCTGCCGGGCAAAACTGCGCGAACTGTTGACCAGCGCACCCCACAACGTGCGCGCCTCCCACCAGCGGTTGTAGGCGCTGCTGTTGCGAAAGCTCACCAGCACCACCAGCGCCGAACCCAGCAAGGTCAACGGAATCAACGGCAGGGTGAACTTGCTGTTGAAGAACAGCATGAAATCGATGGTGACCAGCACATCCCAGATCAGCAGCCAGAACAGCGACCAGCCGATGTAACCAATGGTCTTCACCACCAAGCGGTACTTGCGGGCGATGATCTCTTTCACTCGGGGTACCTCGAAACGCGGGGGATGCAGGATCGGACGTCGAGGGATGGGTATGGTTCGGCAGCTGATGTTGCAAGACATTTTTTTGGACGTGTTTGAAAGAAAAAACTGACTGAGGTATCAGACGCTCCTGAGTTCTCTTCGCAAAGGTGAAACGGCAAGGTAGACCGCTTCCCTATCTCGCATGAATGCGGAGTAAGTGAGCTTCGCATCGACGTTTCTGCAGGTTATCGAGTCTATTTCACGCGTAAGGGAGCCAAAGTGATATTTCTGCTGGTGGGCGGAGACAAATCTTCCCAGACCGCCGATATCCTCAAAGCGAGAAAGCTGGTGGAGGAAATGAAATGAGCGAAAAATTGATCCCTTTTGATATCGCCGACTTGCTTGACAGTGATGCAACAATCAGCGAATACCTCAGCCAGGTGCTATCCGATGGCGATACAGATGAGATTATCCGGGCCATCGGTCATATCGCTCGGGCACGGGGAATGACACAAATTGCTGCACAGAGTGGGTTAGGTCGAGAAAGTCTCTATAAAGCACTTAGCCCAGGCGCTAAGCCCCGCTTTGATACAGTGCTTAAAGTCATACGTGCCCTAGGCGTGGAGCTTTTTGTTCAGCCCCATACGTCGTCGCATTAGATTTCGCAGGCTAGGCCAGTACCTGCCTCATCTGTACCAACGCCACTCGCTTCCCATCCGGCGCTTGGCGTTCTTCGATGCCGAACGGCACGAAACCGAGCTGTGGATAAAGCAGCAACCCCGCCGTGTTGTGATTGAAGCACGACACCCAAATCTCTCGCGCCGCAAACTGTTCGCGGGCCAGCTCGATCATGGCGGTTACCAGGTAGCTCGCCACCCCATGGCCGCGGGCAGCTGGCGCCACCACCACGTTGCCCAGGGCGCACACGCCGCCGTGCTCGGCTTTGTAGAAGTTGGCGAAGCCCAGCACCATGCCGCCGCCTTGCACCACCGTAGAGCCGTTGCGCTGGGCGATGGCGTCGGTCAATTGCACGGGGGTTAGGGGGTAGGTGGCTTTGGGGAACATGTAGAACAGTTCGTCCGGGCCCTGGGGGAAGCAGCAGATGGCGGGGATGTCGCTGGGCTGAACAGGGCGGTGGCTGAGGTGCATGGCAGGTCCTTTTGCAGTGCGTTGGCTGGCCGTTTGCGGCCAAGCCCCGCTCACAGGCTAGCACTGCCTCAGTGGCAGATCACCGCCGACTGCTCACGGCTTGGCCACCACCGCCACAATCCCCTTGATCGCCGCAGGCGCATGAGGCTTGGCCTTGCGTGCCAGCAAGTACTGGAAGCGCCGCCATTCCTTGTCGATCTCGCTGTACGACATGAACACGCTGACACGCTCTTTATCGGCGAGGTCCGGGCGAGTGCGCGCATCGATCTCGTTCTTAGGGATGAACGCAATATTGATACCCACCACCTGCCCATCATCGGCGAACACTGGCCCGCCAGACATACCCTTGACCATCGGGCCGTCGTGCAGCGAGTAGAAGACACTGCCCGGCGTACCTTCAAGGCGCACCAGCGACGGCAACGCATGGCCCTTGCCCTGCACGGGAATCATCAGGCTGTTGAAGCCGACCGCCGTTACCGACTCACCCGGTACGTATTGCCGCCAATGCGGCACCTCGCTGGCCTTGTGCTTGAAGAACACCACATCGCCGAGGCCCTCATGGACCACGTTACGCAGGAAGGGGGTGTGTTTGGCGGTCACTGCGTAGTCTTCGTTCCACTGGATGGCGCTGGCCATCAGCAACAGCGGCAGCGGCGCACCTGAGGTGACCACGAAAGCCTGGTTGTAGACGGGATCGGAGACGTAGGACGTTGGCACTCCATTGCACCCACTCAGCAGCATCATTGCTGCCAGACAGGGCACGGTTGTTTTCATGTGTCACACAGTCGTGGAGAAATGGGGGGCGCAAATATGGCTAAGAGCCATCATGCTGGCAATACTTTGTGCATATATCCGACGAGTGACATCTTAAGTAGGGGGGAGGGTAATGGCCAATAGATTCCCGGCATGGCTGCAGGGCTGACAGTCAGGCGTGCGGCGTCAATTTGGTGGGTGGGTTGGAGGCTGTGGTTTTGGTGCGTTTTTCAGTTGAGGTGAGCTGCGATGAGCTCAATTGAGCTGTATTTGAGCTGTATTTGAGCTGCATTGAGCTATATTGAGCTCTATTGAGCTGTATTTGGAGTTCCGATGACGTTGCCAAACAAAATTCTCAGTGCGCTGGAAGGCGAGCAAGCCCTGAGTTCTCGTGAGATTGCCGAGCTTCTGGGGCTCAGTTGGTCAACCGTCAAACGCCACCTTGATGTATTGATGGAGGCGGGGAAGATTCAGCGTGAGAGAGAAGGACGTACCGCCCGCTATCGGCTCATACGCGCATCTGCGCCCCGTCTCCAAAGCATTCCCGCACAAGCTATCGCTTCAGATCTGCCGTGGTCTTCCGAAAGCATTAACCTACGCAAATCCTTGCTTCTTCCACTGGCTATGCGTGAAGTCGTCACGTATCAGCGAGATCTGGTCGATAGCTATCAGCCTAATCAAACCACGTGGCTATCTCCTGATCTAGCGGAAACACTGGAGGTTGAAGGCAGAATGAAGGGGCAGCAGCCTGCCGGCACCTATGCCCGGAAAGTGCTGGAGCCCCTGCTGATCGATCTCTCCTGGTCTTCATCGCGTCTTGAGGGCAACCGCTACTCGTTGCTCGACACTGAGCGGTTGTTCAAAAGCGGTATAACCGATGGCGATCTGGATGCGGTGATGCTGCTCAATCATAAGGCAGCCATTGAGTTCATGATCGATGCGGTACCGGAGTACGGCCTCAACTCAGCGGTGATTCGCAACTTGCATGCCTTACTGATGCAGGATCTGCTCGCCGATAGCACCGCGTTAGGCAGTATTCGCCAGACCGTGGTGAACATCAGCGGTACCACCTATTTCCCCACCCAGGTTCCCACATTGCTGGAGGAGATGTTCGAGCAGATTCTCGACAAGGCCAGGCAAATCAAGAGCCCTATTGAGGCGGCGTTTTTCTTGTGGGTGAACCTGGCTTATCTGCAACCGTTCGAGGATGGCAACAAACGCACCAGTCGACTGGCGGCGAATATCCCGTTGATGCTCTACAACTGCTCGCCATTATCGTTCCTGGATGTGACACCCCACGACTATGCACTCGCCATGATGGGGGTTTATGAACAGCGCGACATGGCTATGGCAGTTGATCTGTTCGTCTGGGTTTATCGTAGGTCCATCAAAAAGTATGGCGTCATGCTGGAAGCCATGGGTGTACCCGACCCCGTGCGTCTGCACTTTCGAGGGGTGCTGAACGAGGCAATCAATGCTGTGGTGCGCGACAGGCAGGCAGCAGGCGAAGTGGTTGACGGGCTGTTGTTGTCGGAAAGCGAGAAGTTGCAGTTCGAACCGTTGTTGCAGGCTGAGCTGGATAGTCTGGCGTTGCATAACTGCGCCCGGTACCGGCTGGGCATGAGGCAGGTGCAAGCTTGGATCGAGGCGGGGCGGCCACGTTGAGCGGGCATTGTCACCCATTGCTCGAGTCTGTTTTCAGATCAAAATTGAAAGGAGTCAATAAATGCTGAAACTAAATTCCCTTGTACCCGAGCTTATCGTTTCCGACCTTACGCGAAGCCTTGCCTTCTACTGCGACATCCTTGGCTTCAGGGTCGAGTATGAGCGTCCAGAAGACCATTTCGCCTTCCTGTCCTTTGGCGGCAGTCAGCTGATGCTGGAGCAGGACTGGCACAGTGAATCGCCATGGCGGGTAGGCCCACTTGAGCCGCCTTATGGGCGAGGTATTAACCTGTCTATCGAATGCCCAGACGCTTCAGCGCTGGTTACGGCACTGGAGGCGGGCGGGTATCCGCTTAGAAACCCAGTTGAAGAGTGTTGGTACCGCAGCGGTGAGTTTCTGTTCGGGCAGCGCAATTTTCTGGTGCTTGATCCTGATGGCTACTTGCTGCGGTTTGCAGAAGCTATTGGCAGCAAACCCTGCTGATTACTCTAGGCACTGTACAGTTGGCCCGATACACCTGTGAGCGAGACGTGGAGAACGGCGCGTGCTTGCCGCGACCTTGAGTAGTGGATTTGAGATCGAGCGCCGCCCGCGCGGCGCTCGTTCTTGAGAGCGCTGCAGATCTGAAGGCATGCTCCTGTTAGCCACAGTGCAATGCCATGGCGCGTACCTGATGCCGCCCTCAGCCAAAATCCAGGCGAAAAAAAACCGACCATAAGGTCGGTTTTTTCCGGATTTTGGTGCCCCGAGGGAGACTCGAACTCCCACTCCTTTCGAAAACGGATTTTGAATCCGCCGCGTCTACCAATTCCGCCATCAGGGCAGTGGCGCGCAGTATAGAGAGGTGCTTCTGGTCGGTCAATCGGGTTTCATGGTCAATTTTCACACATTGGGCTAAACTTCCCGGCCCTGCCGAACCGAACATCATCATGCGCGTCGCCGATTTTTCCTTCGAACTCCCCGATTCCCTGATCGCCCGCCACCCTTTGGCCGAGCGCCATGGCAGCCGTCTGCTGGTCCTCGATGGGCCGAGCGGCGCCTTGGTACATCAGCAATTCACCGACCTGCTCGACTATCTGCGCCCCGGCGACCTGATGGTGTTCAACAACACCCGGGTGATCCCGGCGCGGTTGTTCGGGCAGAAAGCCTCCGGCGGCAAGCTGGAAGTGCTGGTCGAACGTGTGCTCGACAGCCACCGGGTGCTGGCGCACGTACGCTCCAGCAAGGCACCCAAGGTCGGTGCGCAGATTCTCATCGATGGCGGTGGCGAGGCCGAAATGGTCGCGCGCCACGACACGCTGTTCGAGCTGCGCTTCACCGAAGAGGTATTGCCCCTGCTTGAGCGCGTCGGGCACATGCCGCTGCCACCCTACATCGACCGCCCCGACGAAGGCGCCGACCGTGAGCGTTACCAGACCGTCTACGCCGAGCGTGCCGGTGCTGTAGCCGCACCCACGGCCGGCCTGCATTTCGACGAAGCGCTGCTGGAAAAGATCGCCGCCAAGGGCGTGGAGCGGGCCTTCGTGACCCTGCACGTCGGCGCGGGCACCTTCCAGCCGGTGCGGGTCGACAAGATCGAAGACCACCACATGCATAAAGAGTGGCTCGAAGTGAGCCAGGATGTGGTGGATGCTGTCCAAGCCTGCCGTGCCCGTGGCGGGCGCGTGGTTGCCGTGGGCACCACCAGCGTGCGCTCGCTGGAAAGCGCTGCGCGCGATGGCGTGCTCAAGGCCTTCAGCGGCGATACCGATATTTTCATCTACCCAGGCCGCCCGTTCCATGTGGTCGACGCCCTGGTCACCAACTTCCACCTGCCGGAGTCCACGCTGCTGATGCTGGTCTCGGCCTTCGCCGGCTACTCCGAAACCATGGCCGCCTATGCGGCGGCGGTTCAAGAAGGGTACCGCTTCTTCAGTTACGGTGATGCCATGTTCATCACCCGCAATCCGGCGCCACGCGGGCCCGAGGATCAAGCATGAGTCGCACCTGTCGAATGTCCTTCGAACTGCTGGCCACCGACGGCAAGGCCCGTCGTGGTCGCATCACCTTCCCTCGTGGCACCGTGGAAACCCCGGCGTTCATGCCGGTCGGCACCTATGGCACGGTCAAAGGCATGCTGCCGCGTGACATCGAGGCCATCGGCGCCGAGATGATCCTTGGCAACACCTTCCACCTGTGGCTGCGCCCGGGTACCGAGGTGATCAAGAAGCACAACGGCCTGCACGATTTCATGCAGTGGAAAGGCCCGATCCTCACCGACTCCGGTGGCTTCCAGGTATTCAGCCTGGGCGCGATGCGCAAGATCAAAGAGGAAGGCGTGACCTTCGCCTCGCCTGTGGACGGCTCCAAGGTGTTCATGGGCCCTGAAGAGTCCATGCAGGTTCAGCGTGACCTGGGCTCGGACGTGGTGATGATCTTCGACGAGTGCACGCCATACCCGGCCGAGCACGATGTGGCGCGCACCTCCATGGAGCTGTCGCTGCGTTGGGCCCAGCGTTCGAAAAACGCCCACGCCGACAACACCGCGGCGCTGTTCGGCATCGTCCAGGGCGGCATGTACCAGGACCTGCGCATGCGCTCGCTGGAAGGCCTGGAAAACATCGGCTTCGATGGCCTGGCCATCGGCGGCCTGTCGGTGGGTGAGCCCAAGCACGAAATGATCAAGGTGCTGGATTACCTGCCAGATCAGATGCCCGCTGACAAACCTCGTTACCTTATGGGGGTAGGCAAACCGGAAGATCTCGTTGAGGGTGTGCGCCGCGGCGTCGACATGTTCGACTGCGTGATGCCGACGCGTAACGCGCGCAACGGCCATCTGTTCGTCGATACAGGGGTGATCAAGATCCGCAACGCGTTCCATCGCCACGATGAATCGCCGCTGGATCCGACCTGTGATTGCTACACCTGCACCAACTTCTCCCGCGCGTATCTCCACCACTTGGACAAATGCGGCGAAATGTTGAGCAGCATGCTGAATACCATCCACAACTTGCGCCATTACCAGCGCTTGATGGCCGGTTTACGCGAGGCTATTCAACAGGGTAAATTGGCCGCCTTTGTCGACGCCTTCTACGCCAAACGCGGGCTGCCTGTGCCGCCTTTGGGCTGACTGTCAGCACTAAAATATTAAAATTCAGTAATGGAGTGCCTCATGAGCTTTCTGATTCCCGCCGCTTACGCGGACGCAGCTGCACCAGCCGCCGGCCCAGCCGGTACCGGTTTTGAATGGATCTTCCTGGTCGGCTTCCTGGTCATCTTCTACCTGATGATCTGGCGTCCACAGGCCAAGCGCGCCAAAGAGCAGAAAAACCTGCTGGGCAACTTGCAGAAAGGTGACGAAGTTGTCACCAACGGCGGCATCGCCGGCAAAATCGTCAAAGTTACCGATGACTTCGTGGTGCTGGAAGTGTCCGACACCGTCGAGCTGAAGTTCCAGAAGGGCGCCATCGCCGCGACCCTGCCAAAAGGTACGCTCAAGGCTATCTGAGTTACCGGTTTTATTTTTCCAGTCGGGGCGCGCAACGCGCCCCGCGTCTTGAACGGGCGGCGTGATGCTGAACAAATACCCTCTGTGGAAATACGCACTGATCTTGCTGGTACTGGCGATCGGTTTTATTTATTCCGCTCCCAACCTCTACCCGGATGACCCGGCGGTGCAAGTCAGTGGTGCCAGTTCGGCGCTGCAGGTAAGCCAGGCCGACCTCGATCGCGTTACCAAGGCGCTGACCGATGCCGGTATCACCGTCAAGGGCGGCAGCCTGGGTGAGAAGGGCAGTGCGCTGATTCGCCTGACCAACCAGGAAGACCAGCTTCCAGCCAAGGATGTAGTGCGCAAGGCACTGGGCGATGATTACGTCGTGGCCCTGAACCTGGCACAAACCACTCCGCAATGGCTGCGCAACCTGGGTGCAAGCCCGATGAAACTGGGCCTGGACCTGTCCGGTGGTGTGCACTTCCTGTTGGAAGTGGACATGGACAAGGCCATGAGCGCCCGCATGAAGGTCTACGAAGGCGAGGTCAAAACCCTCCTGCGCAAAGAGCGCATCCGCTACCGCAGCCTGCCTCAGCAGGATGGCGGCATCATGCTGGGCTTCTCTGACGATGCAACCCGCGAGCAGGCACGTGCCCTGATCCGCAAGAATTTCAGTGATTTCGACCTGACCGCCACCGAGCGTAATGACCTCGCTGTGCTGCGTCTGGCGCTGACTCAGGCGAAAGTCGCCGAGATCCGCGAATACTCGATCAAGCAGAACCTGACCACCGTCCGCAACCGTGTCAACGAGCTGGGCGTGGCCGAGCCGCTGGTTCAGCGCCAAGGCGCCAACCGTATCGTGGTCGAGCTGCCAGGCGTGCAGGACACTGCCGAAGCCAAGCGTATCCTCGGCAAGACGGCCAACCTGGAGTTCCGCTTCGGTGCCGAGCCGGGTGCGTCCAAGGCGACCACCGAGGTCTTCGAGTTCCGTGAGGGCGGCCGTTCCGCCCCGGTCGAGCGTGGCCTGATCATCACCGGTGACCAGGTCACCGACGCCCAGGCCAGCTTCGACGAGCATGGCCGTCCGCAAGTGAACATCCGCCTGGATGGCCACGGCGGCGAGCTGATGAGCCGCGCCACGCGCAGCAACGTCGGCCGCAGCATGGCGGTGATCTTCATCGAGCAGAAGCCCGTCACTCGCTACGTCAAGCAGACGGTCGACGGCGTCGAGAAGGAAGTGCCGGTACAGAGCTTCCAGGAAGAGAAAAAGATCATCAGCCTGGCGACCATCCAGTCGCCACTGGGCAGCCAGTTCCGTATCACCGGCCTGAATGGCCAGGGCGAATCGTCCGAGCTGGCGCTGCTGCTGCGTGCCGGTGGTCTGGCCGCGCCGATGTACTTCGCTGAAGAACGTACCATTGGCCCAAGCCTGGGTGCGGACAACATCACCAAGGGTATCGATGCTTCGCTGTGGGGCATGCTGTTCGTCTCGCTGTTCATCATCGCCATCTACCGCGGCTTCGGCGTGATCGCCACCGTCGCCCTGGCGGGCAACATGGTGCTGCTGCTGGCGCTGATGTCGCTGCTGGGTGCAACCCTGACCCTGCCGGGTATTGCCGGTATCGTGTTGACCATGGGTATGGCGGTAGACGCCAACGTGCTGATCTTCTCGCGTATCCGTGAGGAGCTCAAAGCCGGCATGTCGGTGCAGCGCGCCATTCACGAAGGTTTCAACCGCGCCTATACCGCGATCATCGACGCCAACCTGACCAGCCTGCTGGTCGGCGGCATCCTGTTCGCCATGGGTACCGGCCCGGTCAAGGGCTTTGCGGTCACCATGTCCCTCGGGATTTTCACCTCGATGTTCACCGCCGTCATGGTGACCCGCGCTATGGTCAACCTGACCTGTGGCGGGCGTGACATCAAGAAGCTGTGGGTTTGAGGGAGCTGCGATGAAAACCATCAACTTCATGGGCGTGCGCAATGTCGCGTTCGCCATCACTGTGCTCCTCACCGTCCTGGCGTTGTTCAGCTGGTGGCAGAAGGGCCTGAACTTCGGCTTGGACTTCACCGGCGGTACGCTGATCGAGCTGACCTACGAGCGCCCAGCCGACCTCAAGGCGGTACGTGCCGAGCTGGTCGAGTCCGGTTTCCACGAGGCTGTGGTACAGAGCTTCGGCGCTACCACCGACCTGCTGGTGCGTATGCCGGGCGATGACCCGCAATTGGGCAGCAAGGTTGCCGAGGCGCTGCAGAAGGCCGGCGGCGACAACCCGGCTACGCTCAAACGCGTCGAGTTCGTTGGCCCGCAGGTGGGTGAAGAGCTGCGTGACCAGGGTGGCATGGGCATGCTCCTGGCCCTGGGCGGCATCCTTATCTACCTGGCCTTCCGCTTCCAGTGGAAGTTCGCCGTGGGCGCGATCATCTCGCTGATCCACGACGTGGTGGTGACGCTGGGTATCCTGTCGTTCTTCCAGATCACCTTCGACCTGACGGTATTGGCGGCGGTGCTGGCGATCATCGGTTACTCGCTCAACGACACCATCGTCGTATTCGACCGGGTGCGTGAGAACTTCCGCGTGATGCGCAAGGCATCGCTGATCGAGAACATCAACGTCTCGACCACCCAGACCCTGCTGCGTACCATCGCCACCTCGGTGTCGACCTTGCTGGCCATCGCTGCGCTGCTGTTCTTTGGTGGTGACAACCTGTTCGGCTTCTCGCTGGCGCTGTTCATTGGCGTCATGGCCGGTACCTACTCGTCGATCTACATCGCCAACGTGGTACTGATCTGGCTGAACTTGAACAGCGAAGACCTGATTCCGCCAGCCAAGGCTGAGGGTGTGGACGAGCGTCCGTAAGGGCTTTTCCTACGCCGTTTGGCGAATCAAGAGGCGCGAGTATTGAACTCGCGCCTTTTTTTTTGCTCCAAGGCAGGGAGAAGGCGGGCCAAGTCCCGCGGGTATGATCAGGAGGTTCACGTGAATAAATCAATGCTGGTGGGTGCGGTGCTGGGTGCTGTCGGTGTAACTGCCGGAGGTGCTGTGGCGACCTACAGCTTGGTGAACAAAGGGCCTGAGTACGCCCAGGTCACCGACGTGCAGCCAATCAAGCAGCAAGTAAAGACGCCGCGTGAAGTCTGCAAGGACGTCACCGTGACGCGTCAGGCGCCGGTCAAGGACCAGCACCAGATCGCAGGTACGGTGGTGGGTGCGCTGGCCGGCGGCCTGCTGGGTAACCAGATCGGCGGCGGTACCGGCAAGAAGATCGCCACCGTGGCCGGTGCGGTCGGTGGTGGTTATGCCGGTAACAAGGTGCAGGAAGGCATGCAAGAGCGTGATACCTACACCACGACGCAAACCCGCTGCAACACAGTCCACGACATCAGCGACAAGGTCGTTGGGTATAACGTGAAGTACACCATTGGTGATCAGGTAGGGCAGGTGAAGATGGACCACGAGCCTGGCTCGACCATTCCCGTGGACAAGAATGGCAAGCTGATCCTCAGCGAGAATCAGGCCGGGCAGTGATCGCCATCTGCTGAAATCCCTTGTACCTGCTGAAAGATCTTGTATCTGCTGAAATTCCTTGTAGGAGCAGCCTTGTGCTGCGAAGAGGCCAGTGAAAACACCACAGATCTACTGTGTATTCACCGGCCTCTTCGCAGCGCAAGGCTGCTCCTACAGTTGACCTTTCTTCGCAGTACAAGGCTGCTCCTACATCACTGGGTGAGCGGCTAGCAGCTTGCGAAGCCGTACGCGGTCCGGCTTGCCGGTGGGGGCCAAGGGTATTCGCTCGAGCACTGTGACGCTGGCATTGATCCCCAGCCGGTCCAGCCCCCCGCTCAGCTCATTCAACCGCTCCTGGGCGTCAGCGATGTTGGCTTGAACCACCACCTGGGCGCGTCGACGATCCTGCTCGTCAATCAGCATCACCACCCGTTCGAATTTCATGGCCTGTGCAATCTGCGCTTCGAGGGCTGGTGCGAACTGGGTACCTTGTTTCGTCAGCAGGGCATCGGTCGCACGCCCCAGGGGCATCAGGCTGCCGTCGGCCAGGCGCTGGGCGATATCGCCGGTGGCGTAGGCTTGGTCCTCGCAGGGCATGGGGGGAGGTGGGAAGTACCCCGAGCCGCGGTGTGCGGAGCGCGCGATGATTTCGCCGACCTCCGGTTGCGCAGGGTCCAACGCTTTCAATGTGACCTCGACATCACCCACCGGGCGCATGCCGCAACCCACCTGCAGCCCAGGCGCGAAGTTGGCCAGGACCATGCCAAATTCCGTCGAACCATAGATCCGCTTCAGGTGCACGCCCAAGTGGCGTTCGCACTCCAGCACCACATGATCATCCAGGTAGGCCCCACCACAAAACGGTTTGCTCAGTGCCGGCAGGCGAATGCCGCGGCTTTGCGCGGCCTGGGCCAGCGCCAGGTACTGTGACGGCAACGCGCTCATCACGCTGATGCGTTGTTCGTGCAGGGTTTGCAGGGTGTTCTCGACCTGGGTAGCATCGCCCAGGTACAGCGTGGCGCCGGTCAGCAAGGCCGGGAACACATGCAGGTCCACCGCATGCCCGCCATCGAGGGTGTGGATGCTCAAGTAGCGCGCGCTGGCATCGAGGCCAGCGCTATCGACCCAGTGCATGATTTCTCGGTACAGCCTGTCCTGGCGCCACAGTGCAAGTTTGGGAGCCCCGGTGCTGCCGGATGTTTCCTGCATGCGCATCAAGCCGGCGCAGTCACGCCAGGCGGGTGTCTTGAGGTTGACAGGTGTCGGCGAGTGCAGGGTAAAGCCAGGGATGCCCAGGCCCGCCGGCACGATGCCGGCTTCGGTCACCAGCAGGGCGGCACCGACCTGGCCTAGACGCATGGCGCGTTGGTGGATGCTGCTGGCCACGCTTACAGGGCAATGAATCAGCCCCAGGCTGGCCATGGCGAACAACAGAGCGACATAACCGCTACTGTTGCCCAGTTGGGTGGCAACCACGTCGCCTTCGCGCAGGCCTGCGGCGTGCAGCCTGGCGCGCAATTGATCGATGTCATGCAGCAGTTCGCCGTAGCTGCGGGTCTTGCCATGGCTATCGACGATCGCCGGGTGGTCGCGATGGCGTGCAACCATGCTAAAGAACTGTTGCTGGAACATGCAGGGGTCTCCTTGAGGGGCAGCCGAACTACAGCTTCAGGTGTCTTCCCTTGCCGTCCATGTGCAAAGCGGTGCAGCCTGCCGGATGCAGGCTGGTGCCACGCTAGTTAATAGGCTGCGCGCGCCGCCTGGTACCTCCCAGAACAGGGAGGTTGTGGTGCGCCTGGCAGTTTTATTACTGTCTTCGACCGCCTGCGTCGGATGGGTATCTCGTCGGCGGGCACTATTCGCACGTTGATTTCAAAGTGCCACGTAACTATCTTATCGACCCACCTGAATGAGGGAGTCGATATTCCCTCGCGTGTCGTCTCGCCATGAGACCACCGTCAAACGGTGCCTACGAGGAAGGGAATGGCCCTACTGGTAATGGATGAGCTGCTGAAACTCGGCGAAATGGAGCGCTTTGAGGACTGGCTGGCTCACCTGAAAATCCTGACCCGCAAGCTGGGTTACTCGAACTTTCTGATCGGCCTCAAACCTGCCCCCACGGACGCTTGTCAGCAGGTGCTGATCTATAGTGATTACCCCGATGCCTGGCGTACGCGTTACGACGCCGAATCTTACGCGGCAGTCGACCCGGTCGTTCAGCACTGCCTGAGCGCCAACCGGCCACTGCTGTGGAACCGCGAGAACTATCGGGGGCCCTCAGAATCGGAATTCTTCGAAGAAGCCGCAGCGCATGGGTTGCAGCAAGGGCTGGCGCTGCCGCTGCATGGCCCGCGGGGCGAGGCGGGCATGCTGTGCCTCAAGCCGGATGAGAGCGGCGAGCAGGCGACTGCTGCGATGATCCAGTCCTTGCCCATGGCAACCCTGCTGCGCGATTACGCGATGGAAGGGATGCTCCGGGCGCGCATTGAATGCTCGGAACCTGTGCACCTGACCAGCCGGGAGAAAGAGGTGCTGCAGTGGAGCGCGGCGGGCAAGACTACCTGGGAAATCTCGATGATCTTGTCGTGCACGACCTCGGCCATCGACTTCCACTTCAAGAACATCCGCCGCAAGTTCCAGGTCAGCTCACGCCAGATGGCGGTGCTCAAGGCCATCCAGCAGAAGTCGATCACGCCCTGAGTATCACTGCGGGCGTTGGGCCAGGTCGCTCTCCTCAAGACGACCGCTGAGGTACAGGCGCAGCAGAATGTACACCGGCGCAGGCACTTGGCTGGTGCATTCGATGCGGCTGGCACAGGCCTGGCTGATGCCAAAGCGCGACCAGAACTCGGTCTGGCTCTGCTTGAGGCCCAAGCGCAGGCTGATGGCTTGATGGGCGACCTCGCGTACGGCGGAGGTATTGAGTAGCTTCATCCGGAATCCATCCTGCAAAAGCCGAAAAATTAACAAGCCCGAGTAACTTCGGCCACCTCCCAAATTAGGTAGGATTTTATTTATTCAGCGTGAATATACCGTGGGCGGCAACTCCAACCCCTGCCGGTATTTGCCCCTATGCTTATCTCCATTGATCGCCGCACTAACATCGACCCGCAAGCGCTGAATGCCATGCACAAACTTCGGGCGCGTATTTTCAAGGTTAAGAAGATGTGGGACATCCCACTGATCAATGACATGGAAATCGACGGGTATGATGCGCTCGACCCCTATTACATGATTATCAACCGCGATGACGAGGCGGGTTATGTGTGTGGCTGCTGGCGCATACTGCCGACGACCGGCCCTAACATGCTGGCGCACACCTTCCCAGAGCTGCTGCATGGGCATCCGGCGCCGTGCTCCGACGCGATCTGGGAGCTGAGCCGCTTCGCCATCGAGCTACCGGACGCCAACCGGTTCGGCTTCTCTCAAGGCACCACGCAAGCGATTCATGCCATCGTCAACTACGCCATCAGTTGTGAGGTGAAGCAGTTCGTCACGGTGACCACGGTGGGCGTCGAGAAGATGTTGATTCGCCTGGGCCTGGATATAAGTCGTTTCGGGCCGGCATTGCAAATTGGCGTTGAGCGCGCGGTGGCACTGCGCATTGAATTGAATGATAAAACCACGGCGGCCTTGGAAGCGGCAATCAATAGCAACTGCCATTGAACAGACGCCGGGTGTATCCACGCTGACTTGCCATCAAGTTGTATGACCCTCGCCATGCACAGCACACTTATAGCGCCCATAAAAAAAGCACCCCGAGGGGTGCTTTTCTAATGCAGCCAGCGCTTAGCGCTTCATGCTCTCTGGCAGGTGCGGCTGAATAGCCGTCAATACCGCTTTAAAGCACTTGATGTTGCCGGCGACGATGTGGCCCTTGTCGAGGAAGTCGTGGCCACCGTTGAAGTCGCTTACCAGGCCGCCTGCTTCTTGAATCAGCAGTACGCCTGCAGCCATGTCCCACTCGGCCAGGCCCGACTCCCAGAAGGCATCGAAGCGGCCGGCGGCGACGTAGGCCAGGTCCAGGCTGGCGGAACCTGCGCGGCGGATGCCGGCGGTCTGGCCAGTCAGGGCGCGGAACATACCCAGGTAGTTGTCCAGGTCGGCCATTTGGTTGTCACGGAACGGGAAGCCGGTACCCAGCAGGGCGCCTTCCAGGCTGGTGCGCGAGCTGACGCGCAGGCGACGGCCATTGAGCTGGGCGCCACGGCCACGGCTGGCGGTGAATTCTTCCTGGCGAACCGGGTCGAGTACCACGGCGTGCTCGAGGCGACCACGGTATTTGCAGGCGATGCTGACGGCGAAGTGAGGGATGCCGCGCAGGAAGTTGGTGGTGCCGTCCAGCGGATCGATGATCCACAGGTAGTCCTTGCCTTCTTCGCCGGTGCCCGCGTGCATGCCGGTCTCTTCACCCTGGATGGAGTGGTTAGGGTAGGCTTTGCGCAGGGCGTCGACGATTTTTTGCTCGGCGGCGCGATCGACTTCGGAAACGTAGTCCTTGGCCTCTTTCTCATCGACCTTGATGCTATCCAGGCGTTCGATGGAGCGGAAAATCAGTTCACTGGCGCTGCGAGCGGCGCGCAGGGCGATATTCAGCATAGGCTGCATGGGCGGGTCACCTGGAGATGTTAAAGAAGAAAGCCGATCATTCTAGCAGAAATCTTTGACGGCAGAAGTGTCACATTTGCTTTCATGGCGTTACGTCCGTCGGTTCTGTAAGATCGAAGGCCCTGATATCAGCCTCTGAGAGCACAACACCGTGCTGCAAAATATTCGTGTTGTTCTGGTCAATACCAGCCACCCCGGCAACATCGGCGGCGCTGCACGTGCCATGAAAAACATGGGCTTGTCGCGCCTGGTGCTGGTACAGCCGAAAGAGTTCCCTGCGGCCGAAGCCAGTGCGCGTGCCTCCGGTGCCGACGATGTGCTGAGCAATGCCCAGGTCGTCGACAGCCTTGAGCAGGCGCTGGTCGGCTGTAACCTGGTCATGGGCACCAGTGCCCGCGAGCGCAGTATCCCCTGGCCGCTGATCGGCCCTCGCGAATGCGGGGCCAAGGCCGTGGAGCATGCGCTGGGCGGCGAGGAAATCGCCTTGGTGTTCGGGCGTGAGCACGCCGGCCTGACCAACGAAGAACTGCAGCGATGTCACTTCCACGTGCACATTCCCTCGAACCCCGACTTCAGCTCGCTGAATCTGGCCGCCGCTGTTCAGGTGCTCTCTTATGAGGTGCGCATGGCTTGGCTGGCGGCCGAGGATGCACCGGCCAAAGTCGAGAAGGTCGACGCCAGCGAGCTGGCGACCATGGACGAAATGGAGCTGTTCTATGACCACCTGGAAAAGACCCTGGTGGACATCGGCTTCCTTGACCCCGAGAAGCCCAAGCACCTGATGGCGCGCCTGCGCCGGCTGTATGGGCGAAGCTCGGTCGAGCGTCCGGAAATGAGCATTTTGCGCGGCATCCTCACCGAGACCCAGAAAGTGGCTCGGGGCGAACCGCATAAAAGGAAGGGCTGACAGATGTTCGAACGTCTGCGTGAAGATATTCAAAGCGTATTCCACCGTGACCCGGCCGCGCGCAATGCCTTCGAGGTACTGACCTGCTACCCGGGCATGCACGCCATCTGGCTGCACCGGCTGGGTAATGCGCTGTGGAAGCGTGATTTCAAATGGCTGGCCCGGCTGGTGTCCAACTTCGGCCGCTGGATGACCGGGATCGAGATCCACCCCGGCGCCACCATTGGCCGCCGCTTCTTCATTGACCACGGCATGGGCATCGTCATCGGCGAGACTGCTGAGATTGGCGATGATGTCACCCTATACCAAGGCGTCACCCTGGGCGGCACCAGCTGGAACAAAGGCAAGCGTCACCCAACCCTGGAAAACGGCGTGGTGGTAGGGGCGGGGGCCAAGGTACTGGGCCCGTTCACTGTCGGCGCCGGGGCCAAGATCGGTTCCAATGCGGTGGTGACCAAGGCCGTGCCGGCGGGGGCGACTGCCGTCGGCATCCCGGGGCGTATTATCGTCAAGAGCGAAGAGACCGAAGTCGAAGCCCGGCGCAAGGCCATGGCCGAGAAGATCGGCTTCGATGCCTACGGCGTCAGTGGCGACATGCCTGACCCGGTCGCGCGTGCCATCGGGCAGATGCTCGACCACCTGCAAGCGGTCGATGAACGCCTGGAGGGCATGTGCGGTGCGCTGACCAAGATGGGTAGCGACTACTGCGCCAAGGAGTTGCCGGCGCTGCCGGAGGATGACTTCACCGAGGTTGCCCAGGTCGCCCAGCGCGACACTCAGTCGCATTGATCGCGCCGCGCTGAAATCATAGTGACATACGGGGCGTGTGCGCGCGCCCCTCGTCTGCTACAATCGCGGCCGCCTCCCGATGCAAAACCCGACTAAAGCACTAGGTCTTATAGTTGACTTAAATGCTCGGGAATCGCATACTCGCTCACATCCTGTAACTCCCGTGGTACCCAATAGCCATGCGACTGACTACCAAAGGCCGATACGCCGTGACTGCCATGCTTGACCTGGCGTTGCACGCGCAGCAGGGGCCGGTGTCTTTGGCCGACATTTCCGAGCGCCAGGGCATTTCCCTCTCTTATCTGGAGCAGCTGTTCGCCAAGCTGCGCCGCAGCAGCCTGGTATCCAGTGTGCGCGGTCCAGGCGGTGGCTATCAGCTGTCGCGGGGCATGGAAACCATCCAGGTGGCCCAGGTCATCGACGCGGTCAACGAATCGGTCGATGCCACCCGTTGCCAGGGCCTTGGGGATTGCCATGCCGGTGACACCTGCCTGACCCACCACTTGTGGTGCGATCTCAGCCAGCAGATCCATGAATTCCTCAGCGGCATCAGCCTGGCCGACCTCGTCAAGCGCCGTGAGGTGCAGGAAGTCGCCCAGCGCCAGGACCTGCGTCGTGTCGCAGGCCGATCCGCCCAGTTGGACAAGATTGAGACGTCCGCCGTCGACTGACCGTTATGACAGCGACGAGCGACGCCACCGCCTGATAGGAGATATCCATGAAGTTGCCGATCTACCTCGATTACTCCGCGACCACCCCGGTCGATCCCCGCGTTGCCCAGAAGATGGCTGACTGCCTGCTGGTCGACGGGAACTTCGGTAACCCGGCTTCGCGCTCCCACGTATTCGGCTGGAAAGCCGAAGAAGCGGTCGAGAACGGTCGTCGCCAGGTCGCCGAGCTGATCAACGCCGATCCGCGCGAAATCGTCTGGACCAGCGGTGCCACCGAGTCCGACAACCTCGCACTCAAAGGTGTCGCGCACTTCTATCAGACCAAGGGCAAGCACATCATCACCTCCAAGATCGAGCACAAGGCGGTCCTGGATACCGCTCGCCAGCTCGAACGTGAAGGTTTTGAAGTCACCTACCTCGAGCCAGGCGAAGACGGCATCGTCACCCCGGCCATGGTCGAAGCCGTGCTGCGCGACGACACCATTCTGGTCTCGCTGATGCACGTCAACAACGAAGTCGGCTCGATCAACGACATCGCCGCCATCGGTGAGCTGACCCGCGCCCGCGGTGTGCTGTTCCACGTCGATGCCGCCCAGTCGGCCGGCAAGGTCGAAATCGATCTGCAAAAGCTGAAAGTCGACCTGATGTCGTTCTCGGCGCACAAGGTCTACGGCCCTAAAGGTATCGGCGCGCTGTACGTCAGCCGCAAGCCGCGTGTGCGTCTGGAAGCGATCATCCACGGTGGTGGCCATGAGCGCGGCATGCGTTCGGGCACCTTGCCGACTCACCAGATCGTCGGCATGGGCGAAGCCTTCGCCATTGCCAAGCAGGAAATGGCCAGCGAGAACGCTCGCATCAAGGCTCTGAGCGACCGCTTCTTCAAGCAGGTCTCGGACCTTGAAGAGCTGTACGTCAACGGCAGCCAGACTGCCCGCGTACCGCACAACCTGAACCTGAGCTTCAACTACGTCGAAGGCGAGTCGCTGCTGATGTCCCTGAAAGACATCGCCGTATCGTCCGGTTCGGCCTGTACCTCCGCTTCGCTCGAGCCGTCGTATGTACTGCGTGCTCTGGGCCGTAACGACGAGCTGGCGCACAGCTCGATCCGCTTCTCCTTCGGCCGCTTCACCACCGAAGAAGAAGTCGACTACGCCGCGCAGAAAGTCTGCGAGGCCGTTAACAAACTGCGTGAGCTGTCGCCGCTGTGGGACATGTACAAAGACGGCGTTGACATCTCCAAGATCGAGTGGGCCGCCCACTAAGCAGTCGCCGGCAAGAGCGGCTCCCTGATGAGGAAGGAATTGCACCATGGCATACAGTGAAAAGGTCATCGACCACTACGAAAACCCGCGCAACGTCGGCAAGATGAATGCCGAAGACCCGGACGTCGGTACCGGCATGGTCGGCGCGCCGGCCTGCGGTGACGTGATGCGCCTGCAGATCAAGGTCAACGAGCAGGGCGTCATCGAAGACGCCAAGTTCAAGACCTACGGCTGCGGTTCGGCTATCGCTTCCAGCTCCCTCGCCACCGAGTGGATGAAGGGCAAGACCCTGGACGAAGCCGAAACCATCAAGAACACCCAGCTGGCTGAAGAACTGGCGTTGCCGCCGGTCAAGATCCACTGCTCGGTACTCGCCGAGGATGCCATCAAGGCAGCCGTTCGCGATTACAAGCAGAAGAAAGGCTTGATCTAAGTCGCCTGTTGCGAGGTAAGGAGTTCTGATGGCTATCAGCATGACAGAAGCCGCCGCCAACCATGTGCGGCGTTCCCTGGAAGGGCGCGGCAAGGGTGAAGGCATTCGCCTGGCCGTACGCACCACCGGCTGTTCGGGCCTGGCCTATGTGCTGGAGTTCGTCGACGAAGTGGCGGGCGAAGACCAGGTATTCGAGAACCACGGCGTGAAGGTCATCATCGACCCGAAAAGCCTGGTGTACCTCGATGGCACCGAGCTCGACTTCGTCAAGGAAGGGTTGAACGAAGGCTTCAAGTTCAACAACCCCAACGTGCGCGGTGAGTGTGGCTGCGGCGAAAGCTTCAACGTCTGAGGCTGGCTGTGGGTACTCCTTGTCATTACGCTCTGTTTGATCTCCAGCCGTGCTTCCGGCTGGACCTCGACAAGCTGGCCACTCGCTACCGCGAGCTGGCCCGCGAGGTCCATCCTGACCGTTTTGCCGACGCTTCCGAGCGCGAGCAGCGGGTAGCCCTGGAGAAGTCCGCGGCCCTCAACGACGCCTACCAGACGCTGCGCAGTGCGCCGCGCCGAGCCCGCTACTTGCTGGCAATCGGTGGCCACGAAGTGCCCCAGGAAGTCACGGTCCATGACCCCGACTTCCTGCTGCAGCAGATGCAGTGGCGCGAAGAGCTCGAAGAGCTGCAGGACGAAGCCGACCTCGATGGTGTTGCCGTGTTCAAGAAGCGCCTCAAGGGTGCGCAGGACACGCTGAACGAGGATTTCGCCGCCTGCTGGGATGTGCCTGCCGAGCGCGAGAAGGCCGAACGCCTGATGCGCCGCATGCAGTTCCTCGACAAGCTCGCCCAAGAAGTGCGCCAACTGGAAGAGCGCCTCGACGATTAACCCGGCGTTGCCCGTGATGACGCCTAAGGTATTCAGATAAGCATGGCCCTACTGCAGATCGCCGAACCCGGTCAAAGCCCTCAGCCGCACCAGCGCCGCCTGGCGGTGGGTATCGACCTGGGTACCACCAATTCTCTGGTCGCTGCCGTTCGCAGCGGTCGCAGCGAGCCCCTGCCTGATGTGCAGGGTAATGTCATTTTGCCGTCTGCGGTGCGCTACCTCGAAGGGCGCAGCGAAGTCGGGCAGGCTGCGCGCGATGCTGCTTCCAGCGACCCTTTGAACACCGTGCTGTCGGTAAAGCGCCTGATGGGGCGCGGCCTGGCCGACGTCAAGCAGTTGGGCGAGCAACTGCCGTACCGCTTTATTGGCGGTGAGTCGCACATGCCGTTCATCGACACCGTCCAAGGGCCGAAAAGCCCGGTGGAGGTGTCCGCTGACATCCTCAAGGTGCTGCGCGAACGCGCCGAGCAAACCCTCGGTGGCGACTTGGTGGGGGCGGTGATTACCGTGCCAGCCTATTTCGACGACGCCCAGCGCCAAGCGACCAAGGATGCCGCGCGCCTGGCCGGCCTCAATGTGTTGCGCCTGCTCAACGAGCCGACTGCAGCTGCCGTAGCCTATGGCCTGGACCAAAACGCCGAAGGCGTGGTGGCCATCTATGACCTGGGTGGCGGCACGTTCGATATCTCCATCCTGCGCCTGACGGCCGGCGTCTTCGAAGTCCTGGCCACCGGTGGCGACACCGCCCTGGGCGGCGATGATTTCGACCACGCGATTGCCGGTTGGATCATTGAACAGGCTGGGCTGTCTTCCGACCTCGACCCGGGTACCCAGCGCCAGCTGCTGCAGGCCGCCTGCGCCGCCAAGGAAGCCCTGACCGACGCCGACGTGGTCAGCGTCAGCCACGGTGCCTGGCAGGGCGAGCTCAGCCGGGCCGCCTTTGATGCCATGATCGAGCCGCTGGTCGCTCGCAGCCTCAAAGCCTGCCGCCGCGCTGTGCGTGACAGCGGTGTCGAGCTGGAAGAGGTGGGTGCTGTGGTCATGGTCGGTGGTTCGACCCGCGTTCCACGCGTGCGTGACGCTGTTGGCACACTGTTCGGCCGTACCCCATTGACCTCGATCGACCCTGACCAGGTGGTGGCCATCGGTGCTGCCATTCAGGCCGACACCCTGGCTGGCAACCGCCGCGAAGGTGGCGAGCTGCTGCTGCTCGACGTCATCCCGCTGTCCCTGGGCCTTGAGACCATGGGTGGGTTGATGGAGAAGGTGATCCCGCGCAACACCACCATTCCGGTGGCGCGTGCGCAAGAGTTCACCACGTATAAAGATGGCCAGTCGGCCATGATGATTCACGTTCTGCAGGGTGAGCGCGAGCTGATCAGCGATTGCCGCTCGCTGGCACGCTTCGAACTGCGCGGCATCCCGGCCATGGTCGCCGGTGCGGCGAAAATCCGCGTGACCTTCCAGGTCGATGCCGATGGCCTGCTCAGCGTCGCTGCCCGCGAGCTGGGCTCGGGCGTCGAAGCCAGCATTCAGGTCAAGCCGTCCTACGGCCTGACCGACGGCGAGATCGCCCGCATGCTCAAAGATTCGTTCGAGCACGCAGGCAGCGACAAGCAGGCCCGTCAGCTGCGTGAACACCAGGTTGACGGTGAGCGCCTGCTCGAAGCGGTACAGGGCGCCCTGGACGCCGATGGCGAGCGCCTGCTCAGCAGCGAAGAACGCGAAGCCATCGAATTCCAGATGCAAGAACTACGTGATTTGCTGACCGGCACCGATGGCCCCGCCATCGAGCAACAGACCAAGCGTCTGTCGCAGGTGACCGATGCATTTGCCGCCCGTCGCCTTGATTCGACGGTCAAAGCCGCACTGGCCGGGCGCAACCTGAATGAGATCGAGGAGTAACCGATGCCGCTGGTGACATTCCTGCCGCACGAGAAGTTTTGCCCGGAAGGGCTGACCGTGGAGGTCGAGCCTGGGACCAACATTCTAGAGCTGGCCCACGAGCATCACATCGAAATGGAAAGCGCTTGCGGTGGGGTCAAGGCCTGCACCACCTGTCACTGTATTGTTCGCAAAGGTTTCGATTCGCTGGAAGAAGCGGACGAGCTGGAAGAGGACATGCTGGACAAGGCCTGGGGCCTGGAAGCCCAGTCGCGCCTCGGCTGCCAGGTGGTCGTCGCCGACCAGGACCTGACCATCGAGATCCCCAAGTATTCGCTTAACCACGCTGCTGAAGCGCCCCACTGAGGATTTTTGCATGAGTCTGAAATGGGTTGATGTACTTGAGATCGCCATCCAGCTTGCAGAAAGCAAGCCGGACGTCGATCCTCGTTATGTGAATTTCGTCGATCTGCACCGCTGGGTGCTGGCATTGCCAGAGTTCAGCGACGATCCGTCACGCGGCGGTGAGAAAGTGCTCGAGGCCATCCAGGCGGCCTGGATTGATGAAGCCGACTAAGCGCGTCGCTGCAGGTTAGGCAATCCCCTGAAACCCGCGTATAATTCGCGGGTTTAATTTTTCGCAACACTCATATTTCTGGAGTTTTCCATGGCTGTTCAACGTACTTTCTCGATCATCAAGCCTGACGCAGTTGCCAAAAACGTCATCGGCAAGATCACCACTCGCTTCGAAGAAGCTGGCCTGAAAATCGTTGCCTCGAAAATCAAGCAACTGTCCAAAGCCGAAGCCGAAGGCTTCTACGCTGAGCACAGCGAGCGCGGCTTCTTCGGCGACCTGGTTGCCTTCATGACTTCCGGCCCGGTTGTTGTTCAGGTTCTGGAAGGCGAAAACGCCATCGCTCTGAACCGTGAGCTGATGGGCGCTACCAACCCTAAAGAAGCTGCTGCCGGCACCATCCGTGCTGACTTCGCCGAGTCGATCGACGCCAACGCCGTTCACGGTTCGGACTCCGAAGCTGCTGCTGCTCGCGAAATCGCTTACTTCTTCGCTGCTACCGAGGTAACCACTCGCTAAGCGAAAGCTTACGGGTGAGGGTGAATCCATGACGACATCTACTGGCAAAATCAACCTGTTGGGCCTGACCCAGCCGGAAATGGAACAATTCTTCGACTCTATAGGGGAGAAGCGCTTCCGTGCCGGCCAGGTGATGAAATGGATTCACCATTTTGGCGTCGATGATTTCGCCGCCATGACGAACGTCGGCAAGGCCTTGCGCGAAAAGCTCGAGGCTGTTGCCGAAATTCGCCCACCGGAAGTGGTCAGTGAAGACATTTCCGCCGACGGCACCCGTAAATGGGTGATCCGCGTTGCCTCTGGCAGCTGCGTCGAGACCGTCTACATTCCTACCGACGATCGCGGCACGCTGTGCGTATCGTCGCAAGCCGGCTGCGCCCTGGACTGCAGTTTCTGCTCCACCGGCAAGCAAGGCTTCAACAGCAACCTCACCGCCGCCGAAGTGATTGGCCAGGTGTGGCTTGCCAACAAATCTTTCGGGACCGTCCCGGCCAAAGTCGACCGCGCGATTACCAACGTGGTCATGATGGGCATGGGCGAGCCTCTGCTGAATTTCGACAATGTCATCGCCGCCATGAAGATCATGATGGATGATCTGGGTTATGGCATTTCCAAGCGTCGCGTCACCTTGTCCACCTCGGGCGTGGTGCCGATGATCGACGAACTGGCCAAGCACATCGACGTATCGCTGGCCCTGTCGCTGCACGCGCCGAACGACGAGCTGCGTAACCAGTTGGTGCCGATCAACAAGAAGTACCCGCTGAAGGTGCTGCTGGAGTCGTGCATGGGCTACATGGCCACCCTGGGTGGCAAGCGCGTACTGACGGTTGAGTACACCTTGCTCAAGGACGTCAACGACCAGCCTGAACATGCCGCGCAGATGATTGAACTGCTGCGCGACGTGCCGTGCAAGATCAACCTGATCCCGTTCAACCCGTTCCCGCATTCCGGTTACGAGCGGCCGAGCAACAACGCCATCCGCCGCTTCCAGGACCTGCTCCATCACGGTGGTTTCAACGTCACCACCCGTACCACCCGTGGCGAAGACATCGACGCCGCCTGTGGTCAGCTGGTCGGCCAGGTCAACGACCGCACCCGCCGCAGTGAGCGCTACATCGCTGTGCGCCAGCTCTCTGCCGACGCCGAGCTGCAAGACAGCGCCGCGCGCCACTGACCGAGAACTCGCCATGAGCCTGCGCGCCGCGCTGTCGATCCTTGCGCTTTTGCTGCTGGCCGGCTGCGTGTCGGGCGGCGCGGGTGACCCGCTGGCCAGCCGCCAAGGGCGGCAAGAGGCGGGCAGGGCGTATGTTCAGTTGGGGCTTGGCTATTTGCAACAAGGCTTGACCGAACAGGCGAAGGCCCCGCTGGGCAAGGCGCTTGCCCTGGACGCCAGCGATGCCGACGCGCATGCCGCGCTGGCGCTGGTGTTTCAGGCTGAAGGTGAGCCGGCCCTGGCCGAGCAGCACTTTAAAAAAGCCCTGCAAGCGCGCCCTGGTGATACGCGAATTCGCAACAACTACGGCAGTTTCCTTTATGCTCAGGGGCGATTTGCCGAGGCCAAGCAGATGTTTCGCCTGGCCAGTGCCGATACCCTGTATCCTGAACGCTCACGCGTGTACGAGAACCTTGGCTTGACCGCCCTGAAGCTCGAACGTCGGGACCAGGCGCACGCCTATCTGCTCAAAGCGTTGCAGCTCAACCCACGGCAACCCAAGGCGTTGCTGGAAATGGCTGAGTTGTCCTACGAAAACAGGCATTATGTGCCGTCCCTGGACTACTACGATCGTTTCAGCCAGTTGAGCGACCACGACGCCCGTAGCCTCCTGCTGGGCAGCCGCCTTGCCCGGGTGTTCGACGAGCAGGGCACATTGGCCAATTTGGGCCAGCAATTACAACGACTTTATCCCGGTACGCCGGAATATCAGCAATACCTGTCGGAGCAACGATGAACGCCGCGCATCCCGAAGTAGCCGTAGCGCCTGGCCAGAACCCCGGTGAGCTTTTGCGTCAGGCCCGTGAGAAGCGGGACTGGTCACAAGCCGAGGTGGCCCGCAAGCTCAACCTCACTGTCAGTTCGTTGAACCACGTTGAAACCGGCGCCTTCGACAAGTTGCCCGGGCACACGTTCGCCCGTGGCTATATCCGCGCCTACGCCAAACTGATGGACCTGGACCAAGCCACGCTGGTCGAGGCCTTTGACCGCTACACCGGCACCCACGCCAAAGGCAGCGAAGTGCATTCGCTAGGCCGCATCGAAGAGCCTGTACGCCTCTCGCACAACATCCTGCGCGGCGTCAGCCTGTTGCTGCTGGTGGCGGTAGTCGGTGGCGGCTTCGTCTGGTGGCAGGACCAAGGCAGCCTGCGTGGTAAGGACCTGGCCAAGATCGCCTTGGAGCACGTCGAAGTCGAGAGCGCCGACGGCACCACGCAGATTCATCCGCTGGACGAGCCTGAAGACCAGGCCGTGAGCGCAGGCCAGCAACCCGAGAGCGCCCCGTTGCCGCTGGAGCAGCCTGCGGGTGAACAGTCGGCCGCCGCTGCCGAGCAAGCCCCCGCCAGCGCTGCGCAGACCCCTGCAGCAACCGTAACACCAGCCCCCGCTCAGCAGCCCCAAGCGGCAACCGCAGCCACTGCGCCAACACCCGTGCCTGCCCCGGCAGCGCCGGCTGCCACCGCGCCCGTGGCTGCCGCGCCCGCTGCCACTGTGCCCGCCGCGCCTGTCGCAGTGCCGGCCGGTAGCGCCAGTGTCTCGATTCAGTTCAGCGCCAATTGCTGGACCCAAGTCAACGATGGCAATGGCAAGGTGCTGTTCAGCGGCGTCAAGCGCAAGGGCGACAACCTCGAGCTGACCGGCAAGCCGCCGTTCGCGGTACGCCTGGGCTTTGCCCGTGGCGCGCAGGTCAGCTACAACGGCCAGGCCGTCGATGTTGCTCCGTTTACAAGTGGCGAGACTGCTCGCCTGAAGTTGGGACAGTAAGTCATGCACGGCGAATCTCCGATCAAACGTCGCGAATCCCGCAAAATCTGGGTCGGCAATGTGCCGGTGGGTGGTGATGCACCCATCGCGGTACAAAGCATGACCAACACCGACACCAACGATGTCGATGCCACCGTCGGGCAGATCCAGCGCCTGGTGGATGCCGGTGTCGACATCGTGCGTGTTTCGGTGCCAGACATGGACGCCGCCGAGGCCTTCGGCCGCATCAAGCAACGGGTCAGCGTGCCGCTGGTTGCCGACATTCACTTCGACTACAAGATCGCCTTGCGTGTGGCCGAACTGGGAGTCGACTGCCTGCGCATCAACCCGGGCAACATCGGCCGTGAAGACCGTGTGCGTGCTGTGGTCGATGCGGCCCGCGACCGTGGTATCCCGATCCGTATCGGCGTCAACGCAGGCTCCCTGGAAAAGGACCTGCAGAAGAAGTACGGCGAACCGACCCCAGCCGCGCTGGTCGAGTCGGCGCTGCGCCATGTCGAGCACCTGGACCGCCTGGACTTCCAGGACTTCAAAGTCAGCGTCAAGGCCTCCGACGTGTTCATGGCCGTCGAAGCCTACCGCTTGTTGGCCAAGCAGATCATCCAGCCCCTGCACCTAGGCATCACCGAAGCCGGTGGCCTGCGTTCGGGGACAGTGAAATCCGCCGTCGGCCTCGGTATGCTGCTGGCCGAAGGCATCGGCGATACCATTCGTATCTCGCTGGCTGCTGACCCGGTCGAGGAAGTGAAAGTCGGTTACGACATCCTCAAGTCGCTGCACCTGCGTTCGCGTGGCATCAACTTCATCGCCTGCCCAAGCTGCTCGCGGCAGAACTTCGATGTGGTCAAGACCATGAACGAGCTGGAAGGGCGCCTGGAAGATCTGCTGGTGCCGCTGGACGTCGCGGTGATCGGTTGCGTGGTCAACGGCCCCGGCGAAGCCAAGGAAGCCCACGTAGGGCTGACCGGCGGCACGCCGAACCTGATCTACATCGACGGCAAGCCGGCGCAGAAGCTGACCAATGACAACTTGGTCGATGAGCTCGAAAAACTCATCCGCCAGAAAGCGGCCGAAAAGGTCGAAGCCGACGCGGCGCTGATCGCCCGTGGCTGACACACAGAATTCGTAAGGACTTTTCGTGAGCAAATCGCTGCAAGCCATCCGTGGCATGAACGACATCCTGCCTGAACAGTCGCCACTGTGGCGCTACTTTGAGGGCACCGTGGCCGGGCTGCTGGACACCTACGGGTACAGCCAGATCCGCACGCCGATCGTCGAGTTCACCGAGCTGTTCAAGCGCTCCATCGGTGAAGTGACCGACATCGTCGAAAAAGAGATGTACACCTTCGAGGACCGCAACGGCGATTCGCTCACCTTGCGCCCCGAAGGCACCGCCGCCTGTGTGCGTGCCGTGCTGGAACATGGCATCACCGGCAACGGCCAGGTGCAGAAACTCTGGTACATCGGCCAGATGTTCCGCCACGAGCGCCCGCAAAAAGGCCGCTACCGCCAGTTCCACCAGATCGGCGTAGAAGTGTTCAACCTTGACGGGCCGGACATCGACGCCGAACTGATCATGCTGACCTGGCGCCTGTGGGGCCTGCTGGGTATCCAGGACGCCGTTAAGCTCGAGCTCAACAGCCTGGGTACCAGCGAAGCCCGTGCCCGCTACCGTGATGCGCTGGTCGAGTTCCTCTCGGCACGCCTCGAGCAGCTGGACGAAGACAGCCAGCGTCGCCTGAAGAGCAACCCGCTGCGCATCCTCGACAGCAAGGACCAGAACACCCAGGCGGTGCTGGTTGGCGCACCGAAGCTCGAAGATTACCTGGACGAAGAATCCCGTGTGCACTTCGAGGGCCTCAAGGCCCGCCTGGAGGCTGCTGGTATCCCGTTCGTGATCAACACCAAGCTGGTGCGTGGCCTGGACTACTACAGCAAGACCGTGTTCGAGTGGGTCACCGACAAGCTCGGCGCCCAGGGCACAGTCTGCGCCGGTGGCCGCTACGATGGCCTGGTCGAGCAGATGGGCGGCAAGCCGACCACCGGCGTTGGTTTCGCCATGGGTATCGAGCGCCTGATCCTGCTGCTGGAGACCCTGGGCAAGGTGCCCGAGTCGATCAGCCGTCAGGTTGACGTCTACCTCTGCGCCTTCGGCGAACAGGCCGAGCTGGCTGGCCTGCGCCTGTCCGAACGCCTGCGTGATCGTCTGCCGGGCCTGCGCCTGGTGGTCAACGCCGGCGGTGGGAGCTTCAAGAGCCAGTTCAAGAAAGCCGACAAGAGCGGCGCGCTGTTCGCCTTGATTCTTGGCGACGACGAGCTGGCCCAGCAAGCGATCGGCTTCAAGCCCCTGCGTGGTCAGGGCGAACAACAGAACATTGCCTGGGATGCTCTGGCTGAGCACCTGGAAACCGCGGTCGCACAGGCGTAACGCGGTCCAACAAGCGAATAGGCGAAAAGGAGTATTGGGGTGTCGAGTACCGATGATGATGACCTGGCAGGGGTCAAGGACTGGTGGAACCGCAACGGCAAGCCGCTGCTGACGGGCGCGTTGCTGGCCGGTGTGGTGGTACTGGGCTGGAATACCTGGCACAAGTACCAGAACAACCAGTCGCAAGGTGCCTCGCAGCTGTACCAGGCCCTGCTTGAGACCAGCCTGACGCCGAGTGGCCAGCCAGACGCAACCAAGGTCGCGGAACTGGCCGGCAAGCTCAAGAGCGAGTTCGGTGGTACCGCCTACGCCCAGTACGGCAGCCTGTTCGTGGCCAAGGTCGCGGTCGAGAGCGGCAAGCTCGACGACGCTGCTGCCGAGCTCAAAGCTGTGTTGGACAAGCCAGCCGATGCCACCCTGGGCGAGATCTCGCGCCAGCGCCTGGCCCGTGTACTGGCTGCCCAGGACAAGGCCGAAGAGGCACTCAAGCTGCTCGACGGCGACGCCGACAAGGCGTTCCTGGCCAGCCGCGAAGAATTGAAGGGTGACCTGCTGGTGCAGCTGGGTCGCGCCGACGATGCTCACAGCGCTTATGAGAAAGCCAAGGCCTCGCTGTCGGATGAAGCAGCGGTCGGTGGCCTGCAACTGAAGCTGGATGACTTGGCCAAAGGGGACGCGTGACGTGATCGGTTGGAAACAAGCAGCAGTGCTGACCCTGGCCGTACTGGCCGCGGGTTGCAGCAGCAACAGCAAGAAGGAACTGCCCCCGGCCGAGCTGACCAAGTTCACCGAGGAAGTGGTACTGAAAAAGCAGTGGAGCCGCTCGATCGGTGACGGCCAGGGCGAGACGTACAACACCCTGGTACCGGCCATCGAAAACGACCGTATCTACGCCTCCGACGTCAACGGCGAAGTCTTCGCCCTCGACCGTATCACCGGCGACGTGGTGTGGAAGAAAGACCTGGACCTGCAGGTGTCGGGCGCTGTCGGCGTGGGTTACGGGCTGGTCATGCTCGGTACCCTCAAAGGCGAAGTCATCGCGCTGGACTCCAGCACCGGTGAAGAGCGCTGGCGTTCGCGCGTGACCAGTGAAGTGCTGGCACCGCCCGCCAACAACGGCGACGTGGTGGTAGTGCAGACCCAGGACGACCGCCTGATCGGCCTCGATGCCGCGACCGGCGACCGCCGCTGGATCTACGAAAACACCCCTGCTGTACTGACCCTGCGGGGCACCGGTGCACCGATCGCGACCAACCGCCTGGCGGTTGCCGGCCTGTCCACCGGCAAAGTGATCGCGGTGGATATCAACAACGGCGTGCCGGTGTGGGAGAGCCGTGTGGCCATCCCGCAGGGGCGTTCCGAGTTGGACCGCGTGGTAGATATCGACGGCGGCTTGCTGCTGTCCGGTGGTACCCTGTACGTCAGCACCTACCAGGGCCGCGTAGCGGGCCTGGACCTGGAAAGCGGCCGCGTGCTGTGGCAGCGTGATGCGTCCAGCTACGTGGGTGTCGCCCAGGGTTACGGTAACGTCTATGTCAGCGAAGCCTCGGGTACCGTTGAAAGCGTCGACGAGCGCTCTTCCAGCGCCCTGTGGACCAACGATTCCATGGCACGCCGTCAGCTGTCGGCACCGGAAGTCTTCTCCAGCTACGTGGCTGTCGGGGACTTCGAGGGTTACCTGCACCTGCTCAGCCAGGTCGATGGTCGCTTCGTCGGCCGTGAACGAATCGACAGCGATGGCCTGCGCGCCCGGCCCCTGGTGGTCGGCGACACCATCTACGTCTTCGGCAACAGCGGCAAGCTCGAGGCACTGACCGTCCGCTGAAGCTAAGCTCAAGACCGCCAACGGTCTTGAGCCGCGGTGTAGGAAACGCCGCACAAACTCCGGCCGCTGCCTTGCAGCGGCCTTTGCATTTTCAAGAATTCAAGAGTGGAGAGCCGCATGGTTCCCGTAATCGCCCTGGTGGGACGGCCGAACGTCGGCAAATCCACCATGTTCAACCGCCTGACCAAGACCCGCGATGCCATCGTCGGTGACCTGTCGGGCCTGACCCGTGACCGCCAGTATGGTGATGCCTCCTGGCAGGGTCGTTCTTTCATCCTGATCGACACCGGCGGTATCACCGGTGACGAAGTGGGCATGGACGAGAAAATGGCCGAGCAGTCGCTCATGGCCATCGAAGAAGCCGACTATGTGCTGTTCCTGGTCGATGCCCGTGCGGGCATGACCGCAGCCGACCAGATGATTGCCGAGCACCTGCGCAAGCGCAACAAGTCGGCAATTCTGGTTGCCAACAAGATCGACAACATCGACCCCGACGTTGCGCGTGCCGAGTTCTCGCCGATGGGCATGGGCAACGCCATTCCGGTGGCGGGCTCCCAGGGCCGTGGTATCAACGCCCTGATGGAAGCCGTGCTGGGTCATCTGCCGCGTGATGCCGAGGACGAAGCCCTCGACCAGGAGGTCGCCGAAGGCGAGGAAGCCGCGCGCATTCCTGGCCCAAGCGAAAAAGATGGCATCAAGATCGCCATCATCGGCCGCCCGAACGTCGGCAAGTCGACCCTGGTCAACCGCATGCTCGGCGAAGAGCGCGTGGTGGTCTACGACGAGCCGGGCACCACCCGAGACAGTATCTACATCCCGTTCGAGCGCGATGGCGACAAGTACACCTTCATCGACACTGCCGGGGTGCGCAAGCGCGGCAAGATCCACGAGGAAGTCGAGAAGTTCTCGGTGGTCAAGACACTGCAGGCGATCAAAGACGCCAACGTGGTCATCTTCGTCATGGATGCCCGCGAAGGTGTGGTCGACCACGACCTGAACCTGCTGGGCTTTGCCCTCGAAGCCGGCCGCGCCATCGTCATCGCCCTGAACAAGTGGGATGGCATGGAGCCGGGTGAGCGCGCCTACGTGAAGACCGAGCTGGAACGCCGGCTGTTCTTCGTCGACTTTGCTGACATCCACTTCATTTCCGCGCTGCACGGCACGGGCGTGGGCAACCTGTACAAGTCGGTACAGGCCGCGTTCACGTCGGCGGTCACCCGTTGGCCAACCAGCCGCCTGACGCAGATCCTCGAAGATGCGGTCAGCGAGCACCAGCCGCCGTTGGTCAATGGCCGCCGCATCAAGCTGCGTTATGCCCACCTGGGCGGTGCCAACCCGCCGCTGATCGTGATCCACGGCAACCAGACCGAGAGCATTCCCAAGTCGTACTCGCGTTACCTGGAAAACACTTACCGCCGCGTGCTGAAACTGGTCGGTACGCCGATCCGCATCGAGTACAAGGGCGGTGAGAACCCGTACGAGGGCAAGAAGAACACCCTCACCGATCGCCAGGTCAACAAGAAGCGCCGCTTGATGTCGCACCACAAGAAGGCCGAGAAGAAGCGCCGCGACAAGCGCTGATCAACTCCATGTGGGAGCGGGCTTGCCCCGCGAAGCAGGCAACGCGATGGATGGCACGGGCTTTGCCCGTGTTCGCGGGGCAAGCCCGCTCCCACAGGGTCTCTTGATCCAACGCAATCCTCCTATTGTTTCAACCTTTTTCCTGACTGCTCGATCCGCTATGCTCGGACTCCACCCCGTGCCGGATAAACCCCAGGAAAGAGGGCTCCATGATCCGCAGCAAACTGCCGAATGTCGGCACGACCATCTTCACCACCATGTCCCAGCTCGCCGTGCAGACCGGTGCGCTCAACCTTTCCCAAGGCTTCCCCGACTTCAACGGCCCGCAGGCGTTGCTCGATGCAGTGGGCCGGCATGTGGCCGCCGGGCATAACCAGTACGCGCCAATGACTGGCCTGCCGGCTCTGCGCCAGCAGGTAGCGGCCAAGGTCGCACGGTTGTATGGCGCACAGGTGGATGCCGATCACGAAGTGACCATCACCCCAGGTGCCACCGAGGCAATCTTTTGCGCCATTCAAGCGGTGATCCAGGCCGGTGACGAAGTCATCGTCTTCGACCCCTGCTACGACAGCTACGAGCCGTCCGTGGAGCTGGCCGGTGGCCGTTGTGTGCATGTGCAACTGAGCGACGGCGACTTCCGCATCGACTGGCAGCGGTTCAGCGATGCCCTCAGCCCGCGTACACGCATGGTCATCCTCAACTCGCCGCACAATCCCAGCGGCGCGCTGATTACCCGTGAAGACCTGGACCAGTTGGCGCAGCTGATCGCTGATCGCGATATCTACCTGGTCAGCGACGAAGTCTACGAGCACCTGGTCTATGACGGCGTACGCCACGCCAGCGTGCTGGCCCATGCGGAGCTCTATAGCCGTGCCTTCGTGGTCAGTTCGTTCGGCAAGACCTACCATGTAACCGGCTGGAAGACCGGCTACGTGATCGCGCCACCGGCCCTGAGCGCCGAGCTGCGCAAGGTGCACCAGTACGTCAATTTCTGCGGCGTCACGCCGCTGCAGTGCGCGCTGGCCGACTTCATGGCCGAGCACCCCGAGCACCTCGATGAACTGCCAGGCTTCTACCAGGCCAAGCGCGACCTGTTCTGCGACTTGCTCGAAGGTTCGCGCTTCAGTTTCCGCCGCACGGCGGGCACCTATTTCCAGCTGGTGGACTACTCGCAGATCCGCCCGGACCTGAACGATGTCGAGATGTCGTTGTGGCTGACCCGTGAGCACGGCGTGGCGACCATTCCGGTGTCGGTGTTCTACCAGCAACCCATCCCCGAGCAACGCCTGGTGCGCCTGTGCTTTGCCAAACGTGAGGAGACGCTGCGTCAGGCGGCGGAAAAACTATGCGCGATCTGAGTACACTGCCCGACCTGAAAATCGCCCTGGTGCAAACCACCCTGGCCTGGCACGACCGCGAGGCCAATTATGCGCACTTCGAGGAACTGCTGAAGCAAGTGGGTGAGGTGGACCTGGTGATCCTGCCAGAGATGTTCACCACCGGCTTCTCGATGCAGTCCGAAAGCCTGGCCGAGCCCGAGAACGGCCCAACCTACAAATGGCTCAAGGCCCAGGCGAAGAAGTACAACGCGGTGATTACCGGCAGCGTGATCATCCAGGCCGCCGATGGCAGCCACCGCAATCGCCTGCTGTGGGCGCGCCCGGACGGCGAAATCCTGCACTACGACAAGCGCCACCTGTTCCGCATGGCGGGCGAGCATAAGCATTACACCCCCGGCGAGCGCCAGGTGCAGTTCGAGATCAAGGGCTGGCGGGTGCGCCCATTGATCTGCTACGACCTGCGCTTCCCGGTGTGGAGCCGTGATGCCCAGGACACCGACCTGCTGCTGTACACCGCCAACTGGCCGGCGGCGCGCCGCCAGCACTGGAACCGACTGCTGCCGGCGCGGGGCATCGAGAACCTGTGCTTTGTCGCGGCGGTGAACCGCGTGGGCACCGATGGCAAAGGCTTCGCCTATTCCGGTGACAGCCAGGTGCTGGACTTCCAGGGTGAGAGCCTGCTCAGTGCTGGCGAGGCGGACGGGGTGTTCACGGTGGTGTTGAGAGCGGCGGAGCTGGCGGCGTACCGGGCCAAGTTCCCGGCGAACCTGGATGCCGATACCTTCGAGCTGCACTAAGGCAGTACTGGCCCAGTTGTAGGAGCGGCGTTGCGTCGCGAAAGGGCCGCAAAGCGGCCCCAGGGTTTCGGCGTTCCAGCATAAATTGCTGGGGCTGCTTTGCAGCCCTTTCGCGACGCAAGGCCGCTCCTACAGGCCCTCAGTGGCTAGCACGGGCCAGTATCAGTACACATCCCGCCGATACCGCCCATCCTCGATCAGTTGCTGTACAACGGCTTCTCCAAGCATGCCCTTCAGCGCCGCATCAACGCCGGCCGCCATGCCCTGTAAGCTGCCGCAGACATACACACAGGCGCCATCCGCCACCCAGCGTTTGAACGCATCAGCCTGCTGCAGCAACACATCCTGCACATACACCTTCTCGGCCTGATCCCGCGAAAACGCCAGGTCCAGGCGTGCCAGGTCGCCGTTGTCGAGCCAGCCTTGCAGTTCGTTGCCGCACAGCAGGTCATGCGCGCGGTTACGTTCACCGAACAGCAGCCAATTGCGTTGTTCGCCCGCGTTGACCCGCGCGCGCAGCAGGCTGCGCAGGCCAGCCAGGCCAGTACCGTTGCCGATCAGAATCATCGGCACCGGTGACTCGGGCAGGTGGAAACCACTGTTACGGCGCAGGCGCATGCTCAGCAGGCCATTCACCGGCAGGTACTCGGTCAGCCAACCAGAACCCAGCCCTAAATTGCCATCCGGGTGACGCTCCTGGCGCACGATCAATTCCAATACCCCGTCACTGGCGATCGAAGCGATAGAGTATTCACGCGTGCCGATCGGTACCAGCGCATCGACCAGCGCCTGTGCGTGCAAACCCACCAACTGATCGCGCCGGCTGGGTAACTGACGGCTGGCCAGCGCCTGGCCCAAGGTTTCATTCAGGCCGTCGAGCTGTACGGTTGCGTTGGCATCCAGGCCCAGGCCGTCGAGGAAGGCGTCGACCCGCGGCTGAGCATTGCGCGGCAGGATTTCCACCAGGTCGCCGGCCTGCCAGCTGGCAGGCTCCTCGGGGCGCAGGCCGATCAGGTAGACCGGCAAGCCCTGGCTGCCCGGGTTCATCAACTCACGTTGCACCAGCGTCCAGTTGCCGAAACTCGGCGGCTGCCAGGCCGTGACCGGCTGGGCCCCCGTCAGCTGCGCCAGTGCCTGTTGCCATTGCTGCAGCGCTGCCTGGTCGGCGTTGTCCACCTCCACCGGACTGAACGCTGTGCTGGCACCGCGTTCAGCCAACCAGGCCTGCAGGCGACGGGCAAAGCCGCAGAAGTGCGGGTACTGGCGGTCGCCCAGGGCGAGCACGGCATAGTGCAGGTTGTTCAGCGCCCAAGTTTGGCCAAGCACCTTGCGCTCGAACGCGCGGGCGCTATCTGGCGCTTCGCCGTCGCCGAAGGTACTGACCACGAACAAGGCACGACGGGCCTGGCGCAAGTCATCCTCGCCCAGCTCGGCCAAGGCGCGGACTTGCACCGGCAGGCCAGCCGCCTGCAATTGCCCGGCACTTTGCCAGGCCAGCTGTTCGGCGAAGCCGCTCTGGCTGGCAAAGCCGATCAGCCAGCTGTCGCTGCCAGCCTGGGTGCTGTCGACGCCGCCTCGGGCAGCGCGAACCTGGCGTTTCTTGCGGCGGCGGTCAAGGTACAGCAGCCAGCCGGTGACAAAGAACAGCGGCATGGTCAGGCTGGCGAGGGTGACGATGATCCGGCCCGGCAAGCCGAAGTATTCGCCTACGTGCAGGGCGTAAACGCTCTGCAGCAACTGCGCCTTGAAGGATTTGTCGGTGTAGCGGTCGTGGCTTTTCACCTGGCCGGTGGCCGGGTCGAGGACCAGCGTATTGAACGCGCGCGGGTGCGCGGCATCGTCCAGCAGGTAGAACAGGTTGGCCGGCTGGCCACCCGCCGGAGGCAGGCGAAGGTTGTACATGGCCAGGCCCGGGCCTGCGGCCTCTTTGAGGTTGGCCCAGATGGCGTCGTAGTCGACCACCAGCGGCGGTGCGTTCTTGTCGACCTTCTGTGGCCCGTGGCGACCACGGCCTTCGCCGCGTTTTTGCTGCTGGCCCGCTGCCGGCGCATCGGCCAGCAGCTTGTTCAGGCCTTCGCGATACCATTCATAGGACCAGAACAGGCCGGTGAGGGCGAACAGCAGGTAGAACAGCAGGCACCAGGTACCGGCCACGGCGTGCAGGTCCCAGTTGAAGGCGCGGCCTTTCTTGGCCCACTCGAAGGTCAGCCAGACCCGCCAGTTGAGCGCCTTGCGCGGCCAGCGCAGGTACAGGCCGGAGAGGCAGAAGAAGATCAGCATCAAGGTGCAGGCACCGGTGATCTGCCGGCCGCTGTCGCCCATGGCCAGGAACCGGTGCAGGTTGAGCATCAGGTTGAAGAAGTCCTGCCCGGCCACTTCACCCTTGAGCTCGCCGGTGTACGGATCGGCATAGCGCAGCTCGCCACGGCGCTGCCCGGGCGGCGGGGTGAAGAAGATCCGCGCAGCGTTGCCTTCGTGCAGGTCCACCCACAGCATCGCGACCTTGTCGCCTCGCGCGGCCTCGACTCGCTGCACCAGTTCGGCGGGCGGTAATACGCCCTCGGGGCGTACTTCGACCTTCAGCACATCGGCATTGAAGGCCCGAAGCAGTTCTTCCTGAAACGACCAGATCGCCCCGGTGATGCCCATCAAGGCCAGCACCAGGCCAGCGGTGATGCCAAAGAACCAGTGCAATTGGAACAGCGTCTTCTTCACCACATCGATCACCTTGTCTTGCCGTTTCAGTTCAGGCGGCGTGCATTATGCCTTGGTACGCAAAAGCCCCGCTCACTGGAATGAACGGGGCTCCGGGGTGTTGCTTTAGAAGTGAACGCTGGTGGTCAGCAACGCTGTCCGCCCGGCCGCCTGGTTGGCGAAGTGGGTGGAGAACGCCTTGTCGTAGTACACCTCGTTGGTCAGGTTCTGCACGTTCAGCTGCAGGTCGACGTTCTTGGTCAGCTTGTAGGCGGCCATGGCGTCGTAGCGCACGTAGCTGTCGACCATGGTGGTGTTGGCCACACTGCCGTACACGTCATCCACATAGAACGCGCCACCCCCGATGGTCAGCTTCGGCGTGATCGAATACGTGGTCCACAGGCTGGCGCTGTTGTTCGGCGTGTTCGGCAGCTGGTTGCCATCGTTGGCCTTGCCCAGCGCGCCGCCATCGATCTGGCGCGCCTGCATGTAGGTGTAGCCGGCAAAGACCTGCCACTTGTCAGTGAGCTTGCCGCTGGCCGACAGCTCGATACCCTGCACGCGGGTTTCGCCGACGTTTTCGTAGGTGGTGGTGTCCACCTGAACGCGGGCGTTTTCCTTCTCGGTGCGGAACAGCGCGGCGGCCAGGGACAGGCGCTGGTCGAGCAGGTCCCACTTGGTGCCGATCTCGTAGTTGGTGGTTTCTTCCGGCTCCATGTCGCTGCTCAGCAGGTTGCCGGCGCGGTCGCTGGTGTTGCCCAGTGGGTTGCCTTCGGTGCCCTCGCCGAGCATCGCGCCGGGTGGCGTCGCGGAGGTGGCGTAGGAGACATAGATGCTGCCGTTTTCGGCCGGCTTCCAGACCAAGCCCAGTTGGCCGGTGATGAACTCGCTGGTATCACGGCCCTTGGAGGCCACGCCCTTAGCGTTGACCACGGTGGCGCCAGCGGCATCGTAGGTGCGGTACTGGGTGTCGAAGTGGTCGTAGCGCAGGCCCATGTTCAGCAGCCAGTCAGGCGTCAGCTCCAAGGTGTCGAAGACGTACAGGGCGCGGGTGTTGCTCTTGGTGTCGGTGCCGGCGTAGTTGCGCGAGATCGCGCCATTCCACGGATCATCCGGGTTCGGATTGCTCAACGAGGTGCAGTTGTAGCCGCTGTTGGCGCCGATCAGGCTTGGGTTGCACGTCGAGGCAGTGGAGCCCCCCGTGTTGGTATCAACGGTGTACGACGAACGCTTGCTCTCTTCCCGGCTCAGCTCGATACCGGTGGAGAAGCTGTTCTTCATCCCACCCACATAGAACTCACCAAACAGGTCGGTCTGGTTGGTGGTGGTGGCGGTGTTGCCAACGCGGCTGTTGGCGCGGCGCCAGACGCTGCCGTTGTTGACGTTGCCCTTGCTGTCGTCGGGCTGGGTCAGGATGTAGTCCTGCATGCTGTTGCCGTGACGCAGGGTGTTCTTGATGGTCAGCGCGTCGGTCAGGTCATGCTCGATCGCGAAGGTGGCGATGTCGACGCGGCTCTTGCGGAAGTCGCGGCCGGTGAGGCCATAGAAGTTGTCGCTGTCCCCGCCATCGTACGGTTTGCTCGGGTGCGCCGAGGTACGGGCGGCGCTGCCACCGGTAGGGATGGTGTACGGGATGCCCGAGTCAGGCAGGTCGTCGCTTTCCAAGTGGTAGTAGTCGAGGTTGACGCGGGTTGGGGTACCGAGGCCGAAGGCCAGGGACGGGGCGATGCCCCAGCGGTCGTAGTTGACCTTGTCGCGGCCGGCGACGTTGCTCTCGTGGGTCATCAGGTTGAGACGACCGGCCACCGTGTCGCTGAACTGGTAGTTGCCATCGAAGGTGTAGCGTTGGGTTTGGTCACTGCCCCAGGTCCAGGCGCCATCCAGCGAGTTGCCCAGGTGCGCACGCTTGCTCACCAGGTTGATGGTGCCGCCTGCGGCGCCACGGCCGCCGATCGCCGAGTTAGGGCCTTTGGCCACTTCCACCGACTCGATGGCGAAGATCTCGCGGGTTTGCGCGCCGGTATCGCGTACGCCGTCCAGGTAGGTGTCGCCCTGAGCGTCGAAGCCGCGGATGAACGGCCGGTCACCTTGCGGGTTGCCGCCTTCACCGGCACCAAAGGTGATGCCAGGTACCGTGCGCAGGGCGTCCTGCAGGCTGAGGGCGTTGGTGTCCTTGATGACCTGTTGCGGGATCACCGTGACCGAGCGTGGGGTGTCTACCAGCGGCGCGGTGTACTTCTGCGATGAGGCCTTCTCGACCTTGTAGTCGGTGCTGGCCTGTTCGGCCTTGCCATTGACGCTGGTGGCGTCAAGGGTGACGGCGTTATTGGCGGCAGGCTCGGCAGCGTAGGCGGTCGAAGCAGTGATGGCGACGCCGATGGCGGTCACGATCAGGCGTGGTGAACTCACAGCAGATGGCACGTAGTGACGCATTGGTAAGGACCTTCCCCAAGGTGATAAGGCGGCGGATCTTAATGTAAGCAATTGTGACTAACAATTGAGAGTCGTTACCATTCGTGAAGAATTTACAATCTTTACAGTTTGCCCTTACGGTTTTCAGTGGCTGAAACGTCTTAAGCGGCGAATGGGGCTTGTGGTATGTAAAAGGGAATCAATATCATTGACGCCTTTACATTTGCCCAGGTGCCGCCGCCATGCTGCTTCACATTCCCGGCCTGTTCGATGCCGACGAACTCATGCGTATCCGCGAGGCGCTGGAGCAGGCTGATTGGGCCGATGGCAAGGTCACTGCGGGGTATCAATCGGCCAAGGCCAAGCACAACCTGCAGTTGCCTGAAGGCCATCCGCTGGCCAAGGAACTGGGCAGCGCGCTGATTGACCGGCTGTGGAACACACCGCGCTTCATGTCGGCAGCGCTGCCGCACAAAGTGTTTCCACCGCTGATCAACTGCTACCGCGAAGGCGGCAACTTCGGCTTCCACATCGACAATGCGCTGCGCCAGCCCAAGGGCAGCCCGGAGCGCGTGCGTACCGACCTGTCCTCGACGCTGTTCCTCAGCGACCCGGACAGCTACGACGGCGGCGAACTGGTGATCCAGGACACCTATGGCGTGCAGCAGGTCAAGTTGGCAGCTGGCGACCTGGTGCTGTACCCCGGCACGAGCCTGCACAAGGTCAACCCGGTGACCCGCGGCCAGCGTTATGCGGCGTTTTTCTGGACGCAGAGCCTGGTGCGCGAGGACAGCCAGCGTGCGCTGCTGTTCGAGATGGACAATGCCATCCAGCAGCTCACCGCCGATGTGCCCGATCACCCATCGCTGCTGCAGTTAACCGGGACTTACCACAACCTGCTGCGCCGCTGGGCTGAGGTCTGAACCGTGTCATACCCGTTGCGTCGTGAAGAAGTGGTGGATGTTGCAGGGCTCAAGGCCATGCTCAAAGACAGCCCCGGCAAGGCGGCCCAGGCGATCCTGGCAGCAGCAGGGGAGGGGGTGGTTGAGGCGCAGTTGCTGCTGGGGCAGATTCTGCTCGATGGGCGCGGTATCGAGCAGGATGTAGACCTGGCCCGGCGCTGGTTCGCCATTGCCACGGAGGGAGGCAGTGTCATGGCCTGCAACATGCTGGGGCGTTGCCTGGAGCATGGTTGGGGCGGTGAAATCAGCCTGACGCACGCGGCCATTCACTATGCCCGGGCGGCAGACGCGGGGCTGGACTGGGGCCTTTACAATTTGGGCAACCTGCTGGCCACCGGGCGCGGGGTGCCGGCCAATCAGGCCCAGGCCTTGGTCTGTTACGAGAAGGCCGCGCAGTTGGGGCATGCCAAGTCGATGAACCTGTATGGGCGTTACCTGGAGCAGGGCATTGCCACGGCGGCAAGCCCGGCACGGGCGGTGCGCTGGTATCGGCGTTCGGCCGAGGCGGGGGACTTTCGCGGGATGTTCAGTTTGGCGATGGTGCTGGTTGAGCGGGGGCAACTGGCTGAAGCCGGGCCTTGGTTGGAGCGGGCGCGGGTTGAGGGGAATGTGAATTTCTTGCGCAGTGCGGTAGCGACATTGCGCGGGGCAGGGCCGTTGCTGGCGGGGTATGCAGCAGGGTATGCCGAGGAACTCGAACAGCGCGGGGAATGATGCCTAGACGGCTGGCCTCTTCGCGGCACAAGCCAGCACACATGAAAACGGGGCCTTTCGGCCCCGTTGTTCATTACAGGTAGTAGGCCTTCAGCGGCGGGAAGCCGTTGAATTCCACTGCGCTGTAGCTGGTGGTGTAGGCACCGGTCGACAGCCAGTACAGGCGGTCACCGATCGCCAGGTTCAGCGGCAGGCCATACTTGTAGTGCTCGTACATGATGTCCGCGCTGTCGCACGTCGGGCCGGCGATGACCACTTCTTCCATCTCGCCTTTCTTCTCGGTCCAGATCGGGAACTTGATGGACTCGTCCATGGTTTCGATCAGGCCGGAGAACTTGCCCACGTCGGTGTACACCCAGCGCTCGACCGCGGTGCGCGACTTGCGTGCCACCAGTACCACTTCGCTGACCAGGATGCCGGCGTTGGCGATCAGCGAACGGCCTGGCTCGAGGATGATTTCCGGCAAGTCGTCACCGAAGTCTTCCTTCAGGAAGCGGATGATCTCTTCAGCGTAGGTTTCGAGGCTGTTGGTACGGGTGATGTAGTTGGCCGGGAAGCCGCCACCCATGTTGATCAGCTTCAGTTCGATGCCGTCTTCTTCTTTCAGGCGCTCGAAGATCACCTTGACCTTGGCGATGGCAGCGTCCCAGACGCTGATGTCGCGCTGCTGCGAGCCCACGTGGAAGGAGATGCCGTAGGGCACCAGGCCCAGGTCGCGGGCGAGGATCAGCAGGTCCATGGCCATGTCGGTCTGGCAGCCGAATTTGCGCGACAGCGGCCAGTCGGCAGTGGTCGAGCCTTCGGTGAGGATACGCACGTAAACCTTGGAGCCCGGTGCGGCCTTGGCGATGTTGCGCAGGTCGGCTTCCGAGTCGGTGGCATACAGGCGCACGCCCTTCTCGTAGAAGTAGCGGATGTCCTTGGACTTCTTGATGGTGTTGCCGTAGCTGATGCGGTCGGCGCTGACGCCACGGTCCATCACTTTGTCCAGCTCATAGATCGAGGCGATGTCGAAGCTCGAGCCTTTTTCTTTGAGCAGGTCGATGATTTCGACCGCCGGGTTGGCCTTGACCGCGTAGTAGACCTTGGCGAATTCGAAACCGGCGCGCAGGTCGTCATAGGCCTGGCTGATCATCTGGGTATCGATGAGTACGAACGGGGTTTCCTGCTTGTCGGCGAACGCCTTCATTTTCTGGAAGGTGTCACGCGCGAAATAGTCTTCGACCTGGATCGACATGCTCAGGGACTCCATGGGCAAACTGAAAAGATAAGTGGCTGCAAACTGAACGTCCTCCGTATCCCCACTTTGGTTCGCCTACTCAGTACTTGAGCCGGATGGATCGTTTCCAGCATGGACGTTCGGCGCGCACTTTAGGGCGTGAAGAATGCAAGATCAACAGGCAATCCGGGCGTGTTCGTCGCGGATCGACGACCTGCCATTTGAATAACCGACTCATGTGACCGGCAGATGTTCCCCTGGGGTTCGCAAGCGTAAAAAATTGTGGAATAGACCGTGTTGTCCCTTTCGCGGGTAAACCCGCTCCCACAGGGATTACGCTATTCCTGTGGGAGCGGGTTTACCCGCGAAGGGGCCGGTGGTGTTCATATTTATGGCCACGATTTACTGGCACACCCGTCCATGAAATCCGCAAAAATTTTTTGTTACCGACTGGCGGATTTGCCGGTTTTGATGAGAAACATTACTATTCGCACCCTAGTCTGCCTCCCTGACGACCCCCACCGTGTCCGCACACAAAGGCTTCCTCGACCACTACCATGAGCTGATCGGCACCTGGACGCGCAAGCTGCGCAGTCGCCAGCAGGCCGAGGACCTCACGCACGATGCCTTCGTCAGGGTTCTGGAGAACCCCCGCGAGCAGGTCGAGCAGCCACGCGCTTACCTGCACCAGACGGCGCGCAACATTGCGGTGGATGGTTTTCGCCGCGAGGATCGGCGCCAGGCGCTGGAAGTGTTCGATGAAAGCAGCACAAGCAGCAGCGGCGACCCCGAAGCCTACGTGCACGCCCTGGAGCTGGCCGACAGCGTCGAACGGGCGCTGGCCGAATTGCCCCTCAACTGCCGCCGGGTGTTTATCTGGCAGAAGCTCGAAGGCCTGACCCAGGCCGAGATCGCTCAGCGCATGGGCTTGAGCAAGAACATGGTCGAAAAGTATATGATCCGCACGCTCCGACACCTGCGTGAACACCTGGATGTGTCGGGATGATGAGTCAGGAGACCTCGATGAAACAGCACGGCACCGACACCGTCCGCGAGCAGGCGGCCGAATGGTTCGCCCGCGTGCAGGACGCGCCGCGGGATGCCGAGCTGCAGGCGCGCTTGCACACCTGGTTGGCAGCGGACCCGTGCCATCGCGATGAATTCGAGCAGCTTGCCAGCCTGTGGCGCGCCGCCGACTTCATTCCGCGCCAGCGCCTCGAGACGCTGTGCCAAGCAGAGCCCGTGCATCAACTGCCACGCCGGCGCCTGGTACGCCAGGCATTGGCGGCCGGGGTGGCGGTGGTTGCCCTGGGGGGGGCCTGGAGTGGCTGGCAGTACCAGCGCCTCAACCACCAGGGCCAACTGCAGACCGCCTTTGCCGAACGTCGGCAGGTCGAGTTGCCGGATGGGTCGCAGCTGACGCTGAACGGCGGCACGCAACTGCAGGTTGATTTCAGCGCCGGGCGTCGGCACATCCAGCTGAATGCCGGCGAAGCCATGTTCATCGTGGCCCACGACAGCAGCCGGCCGTTTGTGGTCGATACCGCCCAAGGCAGCGTGACCGTCACCGGTACCCGCTTCGATGTGCGCCTGGACCCGGCTGCGACCCGGGTGGCGGTGGAGCAGGGTTCGGTGCGTGTGCAGGGCAAGGATGCCTCGCAGGCGCAACTGACGGCCGGCCTGGGCGCGCACATAGATGCACAAGGCAAGGTGACGCCTCCCTACGCGGTCAATGCCGCCGCGCTCACCGCTTGGCGCCAGGGCAAGCTGGTGTTCGACAACGCCACCCTGGCCGAGGTGGTGGCCGAAGTGTCGCGCTACCGCACCGAGCCGCTGCGCGTTGCCCCCGGCAAGGTAGCGCAGTTGCGCCTGTCCAGCACCTTCAGCAGCGACGACACCGATGCCTTGTTGCGCGCCTTGCCGAGCATCCTACCGGTGGCTATCAAAGCCCATGAAGACGGTTCTCGCGAAATAATCGCGAAATAGATTCAGGTTTTTTTCAGCCCGTTCGTCTTCCTCGCCAGCTGCAACTGCCAAGCATTTCCATTTGCATGCGGTTGGCGTTTATCCCGAACTTCAGGATGTCTTGACGACGTGAACAACAACAAGCCTTTCCCACGCGTGCGCGCCCTGGCACTTGCCCTTGCGGTCAGTGCCGTGGCCGTCAACAGCCAGGCCGAGCAGGCCGGCACTGCCATTCAGATCCAGGCGCAACCGCTGGCTTCGGCGCTGAGCCAGCTGGGCCAGCAAACCAACCTGCAGCTGTTCTACAGCCCGGAGCTTGTGGCTGGTAAGCAGGCCCCGGCAGTGTCCGGCAACCTTGCGCCGGTGCAGGCGCTGCACCAGTTGCTGCAAGGCAGCGGGCTGACGTTTGAGGTGTCGCAGGACACCGTGGTGGTCAAGCCACTGCCCACCACGCTCGACCTGGGCAGCGGTAGCCTGGAGCTGGCGCCCACCGACATCAAAGTCGTCGGCGACTGGCTGGGCGATGCCGACCAGGCCGTGGTCCAGAACCACCCTGGCGCGCGCACTGTGGTGCGGCGTGAGGCCATGGTGGAGAAGGGCGCGATGAACGTGCGCGACGTGCTGCGCGGTATCCCCGGCGTGCAGGTGCAGGATTCCAACGGCACCGGTGGCAGCGACCTGTCCCTGAACGTTGGCGTGCGCGGCTTGACCTCGCGTTTGTCGCCGCGCTCGACCGTGTTGATCGATGGCATCCCGGCCGCTTTCGCCCCCTATGGCCAGCCGCAGTTGTCGATGGCGCCGATCTCTTCGGGGAACCTCGACAGCATCGACGTGGTGCGCGGTGCCGGCTCTGTGCGCTATGGCCCGCAGAATGTCGGCGGGGTGATCAACTTCGTCACCCGGGCAATCCCGGAGCAGGCCTCGGCACAACTTTCCACCACCCTGGAAACCTCGCAGCACGGCGGCTGGAAGCACACCGAATCGGCCTTCGTCGGCGGCACCGCCGACAACGGCATGGGCGTTGCGCTGTTGTACACCGGGGTGAACGGCAACGGCTACCGCGAGAGCAACAACGGCAATGACATCGACGACGTCATCCTCAAGACCCACTGGGCGCCGACCGACGTCGACGAGTTCTGGCTCAACTTCCACTACTACGATGGCCGTGCCGACATGCCCGGTGGCCTGACCCAGGCTCAGTACGACAGCAACCCGTACCAGTCGCTGCGTGACTACGACTACTTTGCCGGCCGGCGCAAAGACGTGTCGTTCAAGTGGCAGCGCCAGCTCGACGACGCCACCCAGTTGGAAGTGCTGACCTACTACACCGACAGTTTTCGCGGCAGTGCCATCGCCTCGCGTGACATGAAAACCCTGTCCTCGTACCCGCGCAACTACCACACCTTTGCCATCGAGCCGCGGGTGTCGCGGATCTTCTTCGCCGGCCCGACCACCCAGGAAGTCAGTGTTGGCTACCGCTACCTGAAAGAAGCCATGCGCGAGCAGTCGACCCGCCTGGCGCTTATCGACAACGTACCGACGTCGACCCCGACCTCCGATGGCCACGTGTTCCAGGACCGCAGCGGCGGCACCGAAGCCAGCGCCTACTACATCGATGACAAGATCGACGTCGGCAACTGGACCATCACCCCGGGCGTGCGTTTTGAGCACATCAACACCGACTGGCGCGACCGCCCGGTGCTGGACGCCAACAACCGTCCGGTGGCGGAGAAAAAGCGCAGCATCACCAGCAACGAGCCGCTGCCGGCGCTGAGTGTGATGTACCACCTCTCCGATGCGTGGAAGGTGTTCGCCAACTACGAGACCTCGTTCGGCAGCCTGCAGTACTTCCAGCTGGGCCAGGGCGGCACCGGCAACAGCACGGCCAATGGTCTGGAGCCGGAAAAGGCCAAGACCTACGAGGTCGGTACGCGTTATGACAATGGCGGCTTCGCCGGTGAGCTGACAGCGTTCTATATCGACTTCGATGACGAGCTGCAGTACATCAGCAACGATGTCGGCTGGACCAACCTGGGTGCCACCAAGCACCAAGGGATCGAGGCGTCGGTGCGTTATGACCTGGCCGGGCTGGATGCGCGGCTGGAGGGGCTGTCGGTCAATGGCGGCTATACCTATACCCGCGCGACTTACGAGGGGGAGATTCCTGGCTTCAAGGGCCGTGATCTGCCGTTCTATTCACGCCAGGTGGCCACTGCCGGCGTGCGTTACGCGGTCAACCACTGGACCTGGAACCTGGACGCCTACGCCCAATCCAAGCAGCGCGCGCCGGGTACCGGTATCAATGCCGATGGCAGCTTCAATGGCGACTACATCACCGAGCCGAGCGCCGATGGGCAGTATGGCGACATTCCGGGCTACGTGACCTGGCATGCCCGCGGTGGGTACGACTTCGGGCCGAAGCTGGCCAACCTGACGCTGGCGGCGGGGGTGAAGAACCTGTTCGACAAGCAGTACTTCACCCGCTCCAGCGATAACAATGCGGGCATTTATGTGGGTGAGCCGCGGACGTTCTATGTGCAGGCCAGTGTAGGGTTCTGATGTAGCGTCGCCTGCTTCGCGGGTAAACCCGCTCCCACAGGAATTACGCAGGACCTGTGGGAGCGGGTTTACCCGCGAAGAGGGCAACTCATTTCTTCAGGAGACCACCGCCTCGGCCGGCGAAACAATGCTGGTCTTCGCCCCCCGCGAGCGCCCCGAGCTCAGGTAAGCCGCAATCGACTCCTGCGTCACCTCGCCCAAAAACACCTGCTCGGCATCCAGCACCGGCAACCACGCCCGATTGAACTCGTACATCCGTGACAGCAGGATGCGCAAATGCTCATCGTGCGACGCCGTGGCGTTGAATTGGCGCAGGAAGTCGCCGCAGGTCCCTTGCTGGCGGTGCATGTCGCGCCGGCGCACATAGCCCATCGCCTTGTTCTGCGCATCGGTCACTACCACATAGCGGCGGTCGTGCTCGTCCAGCAGCTCCAGCGCATCGCTCACGGGCGTCTCCGGGCTTACCGACGGTGCGTTGTCTGCCGCATCCTCGGCGCGCACCAGCAACAGGCGTTTCAATGTGCTGTCCTGGCCGACGAAGTTGCTGACGAAATCATCCACCGGGTGCGCCAGCAGGGTGTCCGGGTGGTCCAGCTGCAACAGCTTGCCGGCACGGAAGATGGCGATCTTGTCGCCCAGCTTGATCGCTTCGTCGATGTCATGGCTGACCATGATCACGGTCTTGTTCAGCGCCCGCTGCATCTCGAAAAACTCGTTCTGGATCATCTCGCGGTTGATCGGGTCGACCGCGCCGAACGGCTCGTCCATCAACAGCACCGGGGCCTCGGCCGCCAGCGCACGGATTACGCCAATACGCTGCTGCTGGCCACCGGACAGTTCCCGTGGGTAGCGCTGCAGGTACTGCTTGGGTTCGAGCTTGATCATGTGCATCAGCTCGCGGGCGCGGTCGTGGCACTTCTGCTTGTCCCAACCCAGCAGGCGCGGGACCACGGTGATGTTCTCTTCGATGGTCATGTTGGGGAACAGGCCGATCTGCTGGATCACGTAGCCGATGCGCCGGCGCAGGGTCACTTCGTCCAGCGCGCTGGTGTCTTCGCCATTGATGAACACCTGGCCCGAGGTGGGCGTGATCAGGCGGTTGATCATTTTCAGCGTGGTGCTCTTGCCGCAGCCCGAGGGGCCGAGGAACACGCAGATTTCGCCCTCGTTGACGGTGAGGTTGACCGCGTCGACGGCTTTGACGTCCTTGCCGTTGACGTTGAAGGTTTTGCTGAGGTTCTTGAGTTCGATCATGAGCGCAGTCCTTCTGGAGTCAGGGCACGTTGCAGGGTTTGCAGCAGCAGGTCGGCGATGATCGCCAGCAGGCTGACCAATACGGCGCCCACCAGCAGCATCGACATGTCGCTGCGGCTGATGGAGGTCAGGATGAGGACACCCAGGCCGCCGGCACCGATGGTCGCGGCAATGGTCATCACGCCGATGTTCATCACCACGGCGGTGCGCACGCCGGCCAGGATCACCGGCACCGCGATGGGCAGCTCGACCATGCGCAGGCGCTGGCCGAAGGTCATGCCGATGCCGCGCGCGGCTTCACGGATGCCGGGCTCGACGTTGGTCAGCGCCAGGTAGGTGTTGCGCAGAATCGGCAGCAGTGAATAAAGGAACACGGCGGTGATCGCTGGCAGCGGGCCGAGGCCCTGGCCGAACTTGGAATAGAACGGCAGCAGCAGGCCGAACAGGGCGATCGAGGGGATGGTCAGCAGCACCGTGGCACTGGCTTGCAGGGGGCCGGCGACGGCCGGGAAGCGAGTCATCAGGATGCCCAGTGGCACGCCGACGAGGATGGCCAGGCTGACGGCAATGCCGACCAACATGATGTGCTGCCAGGTCAATTGCAGGACCTGGGCCCAATCGAGGTGGGCGAAGGTGTCGAGCAGGCTCATGGCTGTACCTCCTTCAAGGGGTGTTCACGCAGGAAGGCTGCGGCCACGGCGGTCGGGTTCTGGTGTTCGACGTCGACCTTGGCGTTGAGCTGGCGCATGGTCTCGTCGTCGAGCTGCTCGGCCAGCGGTTTGAGCAGGGCGGCCAGTTGCGGGTTGGCGTCGAGCACGGCTTTGCGTACGACAGGCGCGGCGGTGTAGTCAGGGAAGTAGTGCTTGTCGTCTTCGAGCAACTTGAGGTTGAACGCGTTAAGGCGGCCATCGGTGGTGTAGACCAGCCCGGCGAACACTTGGTTGTTGTGCATGGCGGTGTAAACCAGCCCCGCGTCCATCTGGCGGATGTTGGCCCTGCCGACTTGCAGGTCGTACATGGCTTTGAGGCCGACCAGGCCGTCCGGGCGATTGGCGAACTCGGTGTCCAGGGCTACCAGGTGGTTGCGTTTGCTTTCGTCACGTAGCACCTGGTTGAGGTCGCTGATCGTATTCACCTGCGGGTAGGCCTCGGCGACCTGTTTCGGCAGGCCAAGGGCATAGGTGTTGCTGAATTTCGACGGGGTCAGCCAGATCAGGTCTTTTTTCGCATCAAGCGCTTTGACCTTGGCATAGGTGGCTTCGGCGTTTGGCATGCGTTCATCGATGTGGTTGTACGACACCAACGACACACCGGTGTACTCCCACATCAGGTCGAGCTGGCCGGTTTCCTGGGCCTGGCGTGCAATGCTGCTGCCAAGGCCGGTGGTCACGCGCACATCGAAGCCGTTGGCGCGCAGGTATTGGGCGGTGATTTCGGCAAGCACGGTCTGTTCGGTGAACACCCGCGCGCCGATACGCACCAGCGGTTTGTCCGCTGCCTGGGCCACACCTGCAAACAGCAGGGCTGCGCCGAGCAGCAAGGCGATTCTCTTCTTCATACGTTCCCTCGTCTTATTGGGCCAGGCCACGTTCCAGCCAGCGCTTGCTGGAGAAGCTCACCAGGGCGTCGAGCAGCAATGCGAGCAGCGCCGTACACGCGGCGCCCAGCAGCAGCTGCGGCTGGTTGTTCAGGGCAATGCCAGGGAAAATCAGGCTGCCTAGGCTGTTGGCGCCAATCAGGAATGCCAGCGGCGCGGTGCCCACGTTCAGCGCCAGGGCCACACGCACACCGCCGACGATGATCGGCACGGCGTTGGGCAGTTCCACCTGCCACAGTTGCTGGCGCGGGGTCATGCCGATGCCGGTGGCGGCTTCCTTGAGCGAGGCGGGGACGTTTTTCAGGCCTTCGTAGGTGTTGCGCACGATGGGCAGGAGGGAGGCGAGGAACAGCGCGAAGATCGCGGGCCCGGCGCCGATGCCCAGGATACTGAGCGCGATGGCCAGAACGGCCAGCGGGGGGATGGTGTTGCCAACGTTGAAGAACTGCATGAAGCGCTCGGCTTTGTCGACCCGGTGCGGTCGACTTAGCGCAATGCCAGCGGGGATGCCCACGGCCAATGCCGCCGCCATCGAAGCCAGCACCAGTATCAGGTGCGCTTGCAGGTAGAACCCAAGATCGTCGCGGTAACGCGCGATCGTGTCGATGCCGATCCAGTGGATCAGCAGGGCCAGGATGACGAGCACGGTGGCGCATCCCAACAGCCCTTTTCCGTAGCGTGTAGCCACAGGCGGACTCCTTGTGTTGTCGGCGAGCACACTCTTTTTTTGGCCGGCCATACCTGGCAGCGAGTGGTGTGTTCGCGAGTAGCAGCGTGAAGCAACCGAAGGCTGCGATCAGGCCATGAGCCGAACCCCGTCGGGCTCGAAAAAGCTGATGAAACCAGTCCCCAACCGAAGCGGGTTGCAGGGGAGTGGACGTCTCCGTGGGCGCAAAGGTTCCCATCTGAGGCGGCATTTGGCCAGTGTTAATCACTGGTGGATATGAAATATGGCGAGAAAAAACAGCGACTTAACGCGCTGGAGGCGTTGAAATGACTGGCCTGTGGCCTTTTATCGTGATAAAGCGTTTGCCTTCTGAATTTGTATTGGCTGTGCCGGCCCTTTCGCGGGTAAACCCGCTCCCACAGGGTTAAGCCTTGTACGGTCCCTGTGGGAGCGGGTTTACCCGCGAATAGGCCGGCACAGGCACCACTCATTCCTCCAGTTTTGGTCCCCGCCCAACTTCAGGTATGATATCGCCCCTTTTTGAATCCCCCAGTCAGGCGATTTCCCATGACCAACCAGGCCGCCGAAGTCGCGAAGCGCCGCACTTTCGCCATTATTTCCCACCCCGACGCCGGTAAGACCACCATCACCGAGAAGCTCCTGCTGATGGGCAAGGCCATTGCCGTCGCCGGTACCGTGAAGTCGCGCAAGTCCGACCGCCACGCCACCTCCGACTGGATGGAAATGGAGAAGCAGCGCGGCATCTCGATCACCACCTCGGTGATGCAGTTCCCGTACCGCGAGCACATGATCAACCTGCTCGACACCCCCGGCCACGAAGACTTCTCGGAAGACACCTACCGCACCCTGACCGCGGTGGACTCGGCGCTGATGGTGCTCGACGGCGGTAAAGGTGTAGAGCCGCGGACCATCGCCCTGATGGACGTCTGCCGCCTGCGCGACACGCCCATCGTCAGCTTCATCAACAAACTCGACCGTGACATCCGCGACCCGATCGAACTGCTCGACGAGATCGAAGCCGTTCTGAAGATCAAGGCCGCGCCGATCACCTGGCCGATCGGTTGCTACCGCGATTTCAAGGGCGTGTACCACCTGGCCGGCGACTACATCATCGTCTACACCCCGGGCCACGGCCATGAGCGTACCGAGGTCAAGATCATCGAGAAGCTCGATTCCGATGAAGCCCGTGCGCACCTGGGTGACGAATATGATCGCTTCCTCGAGCAGCTTGAGCTGGTTCAGGGCGCTTGCCATGAATTCGATCAGGACGAGTTCATCAATGGCCAGCTGACACCGGTGTTCTTCGGTACCGCACTGGGCAACTTCGGTGTCGACCATGTGCTCGACGCTGTTGTCGACTGGGCGCCGCGCCCGCTGGCCCGTGTGGCCCACGAGCGTACCGTGGAGCCGGTGGAAGAGAAGTTCACAGGCTTCGTGTTCAAGATCCAGGCGAACATGGACCCGAAACACCGCGACCGTATCGCTTTCATGCGCATCTGCTCGGGCAAGTACGAGAAGGGCATGAAAATGCGTCACGTGCGTACCGGCAAGGACCTGCGCATCGGTGACGCGCTGACCTTCTTCTCTTCCGAGCGCGAGCAGTTGGAGGAAGCCTTTGCTGGCGACATCATCGGCCTGCACAACCACGGCACCATCCAGATTGGCGACACCTTCACCGAAGGCGAGGCGCTGGGCTTCACCGGTATTCCGCACTTCGCTCCAGAGCTGTTCCGCCGCGTGCGCCTGAAAGACCCGCTCAAGTCCAAGCAGTTGCGTCAGGGCCTGCAGCAGCTGGCCGAAGAGGGCGCGACCCAGGTGTTCTTCCCCGAGCGCAGCAACGACATCATCCTCGGTGCGGTCGGTGTGCTGCAGTTCGACGTGGTCGCCAGCCGCCTGAAGGAAGAGTACAAGGTAGAGTGCGCCTACGAGCCGATCACTGTGTGGTCCGCGCGCTGGATCAGCTGTGACGACAAGAAGAAGCTCGAGGAATTCCAGACCAAGGCCATGGAGAACCTGGCCATCGACGGTGGCGGTCACCTGACCTACCTGGCGCCGACCCGGGTCAACCTGTCGCTGATGGAAGAGCGCTGGCCGGACGTCAAGTTCCGCGCTACCCGCGAACACCACTGATTTCGAGAGCCTGCTAACTGACCCTGTGGGAGCGGGTTTACCCGCGAATGCGATGTTGAATTCACCGACGCATTCGCGGGTGAATCGCAGCGGCGAACCGCCGCTCCCACAGTGACCGCGTTACGGCCGCATTCAGTTGCCGGCCTTGATACTGGTCCAGATCCGCGTCCGGATGCGGTCGATCTTGGCCGGCATCGCCTCCAGTGCATACAGTTTGCCCATCAGATCGTCGCTGGGGTAAATCATCGTATTGCCCTTCATCGCCGGGTCCACCAGCCCGTCGGCTTTGAGGTTGCCGTTGGCGTACTGCACATGGTTGCTGATGTTGGCCATCACGTCTGGCTGCAACAAGTAATTCATGTAGGCATACCCGGCCTTCTCATCCGGTGCATCGGCTGGCATGGCCACCATGTCGAACCACATTGGTGCACCTTCCTTCGGGATTGAATACCCCACCTTCACACCATTGTTCGCTTCATCCGCACGGTTTTTCGCCTGCAGCACGTCACCCGAGAAGCCCACCACCACGCAGATATCGCCATTCGCCAGGTCGCCGGTGTATTTGGAAGAATGGAAGTAGCTGATGTACGGCCGTACCTTCATCAACAGGTCCTTGGCCTTCTCGTAGTCCTTCGGATCCTGGCTGTGATGCGCCAAACCCAGGTAGTGAAGGGCGATTGGCAGCAGCTCGGGGCCGTTGTCCAGCACCGCGACACCGCAGCTTTTCAGCTTGCTCATGTACTCAGGCTTGAAGATCAGGTCCCACGAGTCCACTGGCGCGTTTTCGCCAAGTACCGCCTTGACCTTGTCGATGTTATAGCCAATACCGGTACTGCCCCACAGGTACGGAAAACCGTACTGGTTGCCCGGGTCATTGACCTCAAGCGCCTTGAGCAGTACGGGGTTGAGGTTGTGCCAGTTGGGCAACTGCGACTTGTCCAGCGGCTTCAAGGCCTTGCCCTGGATCTGCCGGGCCATGAAATGGTTGGAGGGGAACACCACGTCGTAGCCGGAGTTGCCGGTCATCAACTTGCCGTCGAGGGTTTCGTTGCTGTCGTACACGTCGTAGGTCGGCACGATGCCCGTGGCTTGCTGGAAGTTTTTCAGGGTGTCAGGGGCAACGTAGCTGGACCAGTTGTAGATTTTTACCGTGTCGGCGGCGCTGGCCACGCTGGCGGCCAGCATCAGGGGTGCGAGAAGGAAGGTGCGCATGTCGGGTTTACCTTGCTTTGTCTGTTGTTATCGAAGGCAGGCGATCAGCGGATCAGAAAATCAGAACGTAGGTCTTGCGCACGGTTTCCTGAATGTCCCAGGTGCCTGTGCTGTTGGCCGGTAGCATCAGTGCGTCTCCGGCTTCTATGGAGAGGGGCTCGCCACCGTCGGGGGTGAAGGTGCAGCGGCCCTTGATGAAGTGGCAGAACTCCTGTTGCACGATCTGCCGCCGCCAGCGCCCCGGGGTGCACTCCCAGATGCCGGTTTCGACGCCATCGCTGCGTTCCACGCAGGTGACCGAGGTGACCGCGACGGGGTCGCCGAGCGGGACTGCTACGGGGTTGGAACTGTCCAGGACGGCGCTGTCGGTGTGTTTGAACTGGGTGATGCTCATGACCGGTGGATCCTGTGTAGGTGAAAGGGAAGTCAGTGCATGAAGCCTTCCATGAAGTCTGCAAGCGAGCTGGCCAGGCGCCGCCTCCAAGGCGCGCTGGCGGGGTTGGCGAGGGTTCTGTCCTCGTGCACGAAGCTTTGGATGATCGCGTTGTAGCCCAGCCAGCGGCAGGGCTCGGCCGGCCAGGTGGCCAGGCTCGACAGCGGACGATTGTCGAGCACCCAGGGTTGTGCGGTCAGTGCGTTGTGCTGGTTAAGGATCAGTGCAGCCAAAGTACGCCCGCCGAGGTTGGTGGCACCGACGCCTTCGCCGCCGTAGCCACCGGCCAGGGCAAGACCGCGTTGGCGGTCGCACAGCATGTGCGGGCGGAAGCGCCGGGCCATGCCCAGGTTGCCGCCCCAGGAATGGGTGATGCGCACATGCTTGAGCTGGGGGAACAGCTCGCTGAATAGGTAGCGGCGCAGGTCAACTTCGGCATCGGTCAGGGTGAAGTCTTCGCGTAGCCGGCCACCGAAGCGGTAGCCGCCGCGGGCGCCGAACACCAGGCGATTGTCGGCCGTGCGCTGGCCATAGGTGACCTGGCGGCTGCTTTCGCTGAACGCCTGGCCCTGGCTCAGGCCGATCTGCTCCCAGGTCGATTCCGGCAGTGGCTCGGTGGCCACCAGCAGGCTCTGCACTGGCAACTGATGCTTGCCCAGCGGTGGCAGGCTGGCGGCGTAACCTTCCACAGCGGGCACCGTCCACTGGCAGCGGATGCGTGCCAGCGGGGTGCGCACTTCACCCGGCTGCCAGTCGATGGCAGGGGTGTTCTCGTAAATAGGCACGCCGAGGTTTTCTACCGCCCGGGCCAGGCCGCGCGCCAGCTTGGCCGGCTGGATCGTTGCGGTGTGCGGGCTGTAGATCGCACCGTAGGCGTTACTGACCCGCAACTGGGCGTCCAACTGCTCGGGGCGCAGCCAGCGGTAGTCATCCTCAGTCATGCCCTGGCGATAGAGGTCGTCCAGGTAGGCGCGCAGGCTGCGTTCCTGCTCGGGGTAGCGGGCAGCGCAATACAGCACGCCGCCCTTGCGGTAATCGCAGTCGATGGCTTCGCGTTGCAGCACGGCGTGCACTTCATCGGGAATGCCGTGCAACAGGTCGATGCTGGCGCGGCGTTGTTGCGGCGACAGGCTGGCCAGCAGGCGGTCCTCGCCGAGCAGGTTGCCCATCAGCCAGCCGCCATTGCGCCCCGATGCGCCGAAGCCGGCGATGTTGGCCTCGATCACCGCGATGTTCAGCTGTGGCGCCTGGCGCTTGAGGTAGTACGCGGTCCACAGGCCGGTATAACCGGCGCCGATGATGCACACGTCAACGTCGAGGTCATCGCGCAGTGCCGGGCGCGCGCACAGCGGCTCGTCGAGCTGGTCCATCCACAGGCTGAGCGTGCGCAGGGGTTGCATCGGGGTCGGCTCCACATCGGTCAAGGTCTGTGGGCGATCCTAGTGCTGTCGGCCAGCGGCTGTCTTACGTGCGTGCACGCAGAGAAATTTGCTTGAGGTAGGCCTTGGGCGTGAGCCCAGTGTGCTCGCGGAAGCACTTGTAGAACGCCGACAGCGAATTGAAGCCCGCGCTGAACGCCAGGTCGTCGATCGGAGCCTGGGCAGTATCGTCGTCCAGGCTGGTCATCAGGTGCTGCAGGCGCGCCTGGTTGACGTAACGGTAGAAGCTTTGGCCCAGCACCTGGTTGAGCAGGTAGGAGATCTGGTTGCGGCTGTAGCCGCTGGCATCGGCGACCTGTTGCAGGTCCAGTTCCGGGTCGAGGTAGGGGCGTTGACGCTGAAAGTAGTGCTCAAGGTCCTGGGCCATGGTCGACAGCTGGCGCGGCGAAAGCCCGAGGCGGCTGGTGGCCGGTCGCGGGCCTGCGTTGGTCAGGCCCTTACCCTGCTGTCGCACCAGCGTGGCGTATTCGTTGACCCGCCAGATCAGGCCATCCTTGACGGTGATCGCCTCGCTGGACTGGAACGCGACCAGGCCTTCGCCGCCCTGCACGGTGACCTGGTACTGGATGAAAGCAGTGCAGCCATCGACGCGGATGCGGTCGCTGTGGACGATATCTTCACCCGCCTCACGTGGCAGGCTGGCGCGCACGTAGTCGCGCAGGTCGTTGAAGCCGAGCACGCGGTTCTGGAAGAAGTCGTGGTACCGCACGTCTGGGTGATACAGCGCAATGACGCCGTCGAGGTCGCGGTGCTTCCAGCACAGGTGATAGCGCATCACGGTCTCGGCGGTGATGGGCGTCTGTTCGGGGCCGTCGGCAGGGGGGTTAGAACGCATTGGCAAATAGTGCCGGGGGCAGGGGCGGTAGGCAAGCCAGGGGCGCGGCCAGCGGACATTGCATAAACCCTGAGCCTGTACGAGCAAACCGGGTGTTTTGCACGACTCCAGGAAACGCGTTTGAGCTAACCCGTTGATTCGCTTGAAAGTCATTTTTTGACACATGTGGCACGGCCTCTGCACCGATCATCACGCGACTGGTCCCGATGCTCACAATAAAGGCGAAAAACCATGATCCCCTCTGCCGATTATCCCTATGTCGATTCCCAGAATCGTTCAGGCGTGTCCTGGGCGGCCATCTTCGCGGGTGCCGCTGCTGCTGCCGCGCTGTCTTTGATCCTTGTGGTGCTCGGTGCGGGGCTTGGCTTTGCCGCCACTTCGCCATGGGCAGATGAAGGCGCCAGCGCCCAGACCTTGGGCGTGTCGGCGATCATTTGGTTGTTGTTGACGCAGATTCTCGCTTCAGGCCTGGGCGGCTACATCGCCGGCCGGCTGCGGGTGAAGTGGGCCAATCTGCATGGCGATGAAGTGTACTTCCGCGACACGGCCCATGGCTTCCTCGCCTGGGCAGTGGCCACGTTGGTTGCGGCCATGCTGATCGTTGGCACCGTCGGTGGTTTGGCCGGTGCGGGCGTGCAGGCGGGGGCGACGGCGGTTGGGGCGGCTGCGAGCATGGCGCCCAAGCCCGATACCAATGGTTACTTCGTCGACAGCCTGTTCCGTAGCGATGGCCCGGCAGCGGTCAGCGACGATGCTGCCAACGGCGTAGCGGCGCGCATCCTGGCCAAGTCTATCGCCCAGGGTGGTGCGATGGCTGAAGGTGACCGCGCGTATCTCGCGCAATTGGTGGCCCAGCGTACCCGCTTGAGCCAGGCGGAAGCCGAAGCACGGGTGGATGAAGTGTATGCCCAAGTGCAGCAGGCCAAGGTGCAGGCAAAACAGGCAGCTGATACGGCGGCCAAAGTGGCAGCCTGGACCGCGCTGTGGACCTTCGTTGCGCTGCTCTGCGGTGCGTTCTTTGCCAGCCTGGCTGCGTTGTTCGGTGGCCGTCAGCGTGATCGCGTGCTGTGGCTGGAAGGGGAAGGCGTGGGCTACACGACCCATCGAAGCATTCAACGTTAAGGAAGGAGAAACAACATGCGCTCATTACTGCTGTGGATGCTTGGGGTACCGATTCCGGTGATCATCTTGATCGCGATATTCATGCATTGAGACGATGGGGCCGCTTTGCGGCCCTTCGCGGGGCAAGCCCGCTCCCACAGATCTCACACTGTTCTTGAGGGCAGTGTGAGATCTGTGGGAGCGGGCTTGCCCCGCGAAGAATGTCACACCGACCTAGAGAAATTGCTCTGCATAATGGCAGGCGACTTGCCGGGTTCCCACTTGCCTGAAGGCCGGCACTTCAACAGCACACCGCTCCGTCGCATACGGGCAACGCTTGTGAAACGCGCAGCCATCCGGCGGGTTCAACGGGTTGGGCAACTCCCCCGCAATGCGAATCTTAGGCTTCAACGGGTCCGGATGAATCGCCGGTGTTGCCGACAGCAATGCCTGGGTATAAGGGTGCAGCGGCTTCTCGTAGATATCCGCTTTCGGCCCCATCTCCGCCGGCCGCCCCAGGTACATCACCAACACCTGATCCGCCACATGCCGCACCACCGCCAGGTTGTGCGAGATGAATACGTAAGCGGTGTTGAATTCCTTCTGCAGGTCCATGAACAGGTTCAGCACCTGCGCCTGGATCGACACGTCGAGTGCAGAGGTCGGCTCGTCCGCCACCAGCACCTTGGGCTGCAGCATCATGGCCCGGGCCAGGGCGATGCGCTGGCGCTGCCCCCCCGAGAACATGTGCGGGTAGCGCTGGTAGTGCTCGGGTCGCAGGCCGACCTGCTCCATCATCTTCTGCACTCTCTCGCGTCGTTCGGCCTTGCTCAGCGAGGTATTGATCAGCAGTGGCTCTGCCAATTGGTCGCCGATCTTCTGGCGCGGGTTCAGCGAGGCATACGGGCTCTGGAAGACCATCTGCACATCGCGGCGCAATTGCTTGCGCTCGGCCTTGCTGGCGCCTGTGACCTCGGTGCCGGCGATCTGCAGCGAGCCGGAGGAGGGCTCTTCGATCAGGGTCAGGGCGCGGGCCAGGGTCGATTTGCCACAGCCGGATTCACCGACCACAGCCAGGGTCTTGCCGGCCTCCAGCTCGAACGATACGCCATTGAGCGCACGCACCAGGGCGTGGCCCTTGAACAGGCCGCGGGACACTTCGTAATGGCGAGTCAGCTCGCGGGCAGTAAGTACGACGGCCATCACGCCACCTCCTGGTTCAGCGGGTAGAAGCAACGCACCAGGCTATGAGCCTGCTGGGCGAGGGGCGGGCGCTGTTGCCGGCAGTTGTCCTGCACGTACGGGCAGCGCGGCGACAGCAGGCAACCTTGCGGCCGGTCGTAACGGCCAGGGACGATGCCGGGCAGGGTGGCCAGGCGCTCGGCGCCCAGGCTGTGCTCGGGGATCGCCGCCAGCAGGGCTTCGCTGTAGGGGTGGGCAGGGACGTCGAACAGCTCCGGCACCTGGCCCACTTCTACCGCTTGCCCGGCGTACATCACACACACGCGCCGGGCGGTTTCAGCCACCACGGCCAGGTCATGGGTAATGAGAATGAGCGCCATGTTGCGCTCTTTCTGCAGGTTGACCAGCAGCTCCATGATCTGCGCCTGGATGGTCACATCGAGGGCGGTGGTGGGTTCGTCGGCGATCAGCAGCTTGGGTTCGCCGGCAATCGCCATGGCGATCGCCACGCGCTGGCTCATGCCGCCAGACAGCTGGTGCGGATACGCGTCCAGGCGGCTTTCCGCGGCCGGGATCTCGACTTTTTTCAACAGTTCCAGGGCCCGCTGGCGCGCAGCCTTGCCCTTCAGGCCCAGGTGCTGGCGCAGCACTTCTTCGATCTGGTAGCCCACGGTGAAGCTCGGGTTGAGCGCGGTCATCGGGTCCTGGAAGACCATGGCGATGTCCTTGCCCACCACCTTGCGCCGTTGGCGGCCGCTGAGCTTGAGCATGTCGGTGCCGTTGAACGTCATGGTATCGGCGGTAATGCGCCCGGGGGCGTCGATCAGGCCCATCAGGGCCATCATGGTGACGGATTTGCCCGAGCCGGACTCACCGACGATGGCCAGGATCTCACCGGCATCCACGGCCAGGTCGAGGCCATCCACCACCGGTACTGCATGGGCGTCGCCGAAGCGCACATTGAGGTTGTTGATCTGCAACAGTGACATGGCGTTCTCCTCAGGCGGCGTTCTTGAGTTTCGGGTCCAGCGCATCGCGCAGTCCGTCGCCCATCAGGTTGATTGCCAGCACGCTGAGCAGAATGGTCACCCCCGGCAGGCTCACCACCCACCAGGCCCGCTCGATGTAGTCGCGGGCCGAGGCCAGCATGGTGCCCCACTCGGGAGTGGGCGGTTGCACGCCCAGGCCGAGGAAGCCCAGGGCCGCGGCGTCGAGGATCGCCGAGGAGAAACTCAAGGTAGCCTGCACGATCAACGGCGCCATGCAGTTGGGCAGCACGGTGACGAACATCAGCCGCGGCAAGCTGGCACCGGCCAGGCGGGCGGCGGTGACGTAGTCGCGGTTGAGTTCGCCCATTACCGCGGCGCGGGTCAGCCGCACATAGGCAGGCAGCGAGACAATGGCGATGGCGATCACGGTGTTGATCAGGCCAGGGCCGAGGATGGCGACGATGGCCACGGCCAGCAGCAGCGAGGGCAGGGCCAGCATCACGTCCATCAGGCGCATGATCGAGGGGCCGAGGAAGTGCGGGAAGAAGCCGGCCAGCAGGCCCAGCAGAATCCCTGGGATCAGCGACATCACCACCGACGACAGGCCGATCAGCAATGACAGCCGGGCGCCCTGGATCAAGCGCGACAGCAGGTCGCGGCCCAGTTCGTCGGTGCCGAGAATGAACTGCCAGGTACCGCCTTCGAGCCACACCGGCGGGGTCAGCAGGAAGTCGCGGTACTGCTCGCTCGGGTCATGCGGGGCGACCCAAGGGGCGAACAGGGCGCAGAACACCACCAGGCACATGAAGGCCAGGCCCATCACCGCGCCTTTGTTGCGCGAGAAGGCGTGCCAGAATTCCTTGTACGGCGAGGGGTAGAGCAGGCTTTGGTCCACCGGGCTGGCCGGTGCGACGGATTTTGCAATCGGGCTAGTCATGGCGAAGGCCTCAGCGCTGATGACGGATGCGTGGGTTGGCCAGGCCGTAGAGGATGTCCACGACGAAGTTGACCAGAATCACTAGGCAGGCGATCAACAGGATGCCGTTCTGGACCACGGGGTAGTCACGGGCACCGATGGCTTCGATCAGCCATTTACCGATGCCCGGCCAAGAAAAGATGGTTTCGGTCAGCACGGCGCCGGCCAGCAGCGTGCCGACTTGCAGGCCAAACACGGTGAGCACCGGGATCAGCGCGTTACGCAGGCCGTGCACGAACACCACGCGGGCGGGCGACAGGCCCTTGGCGCGGGCGGTGCGAATGTAGTCTTCGCGCAGTACTTCGAGCATCGACGAGCGGGTCATGCGGGCGATCACCGCCAGCGGAATGGTGCCCAGCACGATGGCCGGCAGGATCAGGTGCATCACCGCATCCTTGAACGCGCCTTCTTCGTCGCTGAGCAGGGTGTCGATCAGCATGAAGCCGGTTTTCGGCTCGATGTCGTAGAGCAGGTCGATGCGCCCGGACACCGGCGTCCAGCCCAGGCTGACCGAGAAGAACATGATCAGAATCAGGCCCCACCAGAAAATCGGCATGGAGTAGCCAGCGAGCGAGATGCCCATCACCCCATGATCGAACAGCGAGCCTCGCTTCAGTGCCGCGATCACCCCGGCCAGCAGGCCGACGATGCCGGCGAACAGCAGGGCGGCGAAGGCCAGCTCCAAGGTGGCGGGGAACAGGGTGAGGAATTCGGTCCACACGCTCTCGCGGGTACGCAGCGATTCGCCCAAGTCACCCTGGGCGAGCTTGCCCACATAGTCCAGGTACTGGACCGGCAGCGGCTTGTTCAGGCCCAGGCGCTCCATGGCCTGGGCGTGCATTTCGGGGTCGACCCTGCGCTCGCCCATCATCACTTCCACCGGGTCGCCGGGGATCAGGCGTATGAGCGCGAAGGTGAGCAAGGTGATACCGAAGAAGGTCGGGATCAGCAGGCCCAGGCGCCGGGCAATAAAACTCAACATTGTCGGGGTTACCTCTTCAGGCCTGGCGGCAGTCAGCACGCCACGGCAGTGCCGCCGGTCCCCGTGTGGGCTGCCGGCGGTCGTTGTTTTTCTACTTCACCCGGGTGGTGGCGAAGTTGTTGTTGGTCAGAGGGTTGATTACGTAACCCTCCACGTTGTCACGCATGGCGGTAAACACCTTCGGGTGGGCCATGCTGATCCAGGGCTGGTCGTCATCGTACACCTTCAATGCCTCGCTATAGAGCCTTGCACGCGCGTCGTTATCGATCACCTCGCGGGCTTGGGTGATCAACGCCTGGAATTTCGAGTTGCACCAGCGCGCGTAGTTCTCGCCATTTTTCGCCGCCTCGCAGCTGAGCAGCGGGGTGAGGAAATTGTCTGGGTCACCGTTGTCGCTGGCCCAGCCGGTGGACACCAGGTCGGCTTCGCCTTTTTTTGCCCGGCGCAGCATCTCGGCCCACTCCATGACGCGGATGTCGAGCTTGATGCCGACCTTGGCCAGGTCTGATTGCAACATCTCGGCGGACAGCCGCGGGTTGGGGTTGGTCGGGCCGCCGCCGTTGCGGGTGAACAGGGTGATGACCGTACCCTCCGGCACACCGGCCTCCTTGAGCAGCGCACGTGCCTTGTCGAGGTCGCGGGGCGGGTTTTTGTTGTCGTGGTTGAAGCCGATCATTGACGGCGGGTAGGGGTTGATAGCGACCAGGGCGTTGCCTTTGCCGAACAGCTGATCGACGTGGCTCTGGCGGTCGAAGGCCATGTCGATGGCTTTGCGCACCCGCACATCGCTGAGGTATTTGTGCTCGGTGTTCATGGCGATGTAGCCGGTAACCAGTGCTTCGGTGTTGGCGATCTTGAGCTTAGGGTCAGCCTTGATTGACGGCACGTCCTCGGGTTTGGGGTACAGCGCCACCTGGCATTCGTTGGCGCGTAGCTTCTGCAGGCGGACGTTGCTGTCGCTGGCGATGGCAAAGATCAGGGCATCGGCCGGTGGCTTGCCACGGAAGTAGTCTGGGTTGGCCTTGTAGCGGACCTGTGCGTCCTTGCTGTAGCGCTCGAAGATGAACGGGCCGGTACCGATCGGCTTGCTGTTGAGGTCGCCTGTCTTACCGGCCTTCAGCAACTGGTCGCCGTATTCGGCGGAGTAGATCGAGGTGAAACCCATGGCCATGTCACGCAGAAACGGTGCTTCCGGGCGGGTGAGGGTGATCACCACGGTGTGGTCGTCAGTCTTGTCCACCGACTTGAGCAATTTGCCAAAGGCCATGCTTTCGAAATACGGGTAGCCGACGCTGGTCTTGTCGTGCCAGGGGTGTTGTGGGTCCAGTTGGCGGCGCAGGCTCCACAGCACATCGTCGGCATTGAAGTCGCGGGTGGGCGTGAAGTAATCGGTGGTGTGGAATTTCACCCCCTGGCGCAGGTGGAAGGTGTACGTCAGGCCATCAGCGGAGATGTCCCAGCGTTCCGCCAGGGCCGGCTGTATGTCGGTCGTCCCGGGGGTGAAATCGACCAGGCGGTTGAACAGGGTTTCGGACGAGGCATCGAACGTCACGGCCGTGGTGTACTGGACGACATCGAAGCCCTCGGGGCTGGCTTCGGTACACACCACCAGCGGCTTGGCCGCAAGCGGCGCGGCGCTGCCCAGGATGAGCGCTGCCAGGGCAGCGCGGAGCGGTAGCGATTTCATGAATACTCCCTGCAAGCTTTGATTCCAGCGTAGCCGCCACGGCCTGTTTTTTTCAGTGGGCGAAGCAGGCCGTGGCGTCATGGGTCAGAGGATGTTGAACGGAATGGTGGTCACCACGCGGAACTCGTCCAGGCTGCCATCGGCCTGGGCCTTGCTGGCGCGGTGTGCGGTATAGGTGGCGCGGATGCTGGTGTCTTTCAGCGGGCCGCTCTGCACCGCGTAGCTGGTGCCGATGCCCCACTCGTAGTGGGTCTCGCCGTCCAGCCCCTTCACGTCATAGGCGGTGCCGCGGTAGTGGGTACCGTCGATGCCCCAGCCGCGGGCGTTGTACAGGTTGAACTTCAGACCCGGCACACCGTAGGGCGCCATGTTCAGCACATAGGAAATCTGCAGGGATTTCTCGTTGGGGCCGTTGAAGTCCGAGAGCAGCGAGTTGGCCAGGTAGATGCCGTTGGTTTCGTGCAGGTAGTCGAAGTACTCGTTGCCGTTGACCTGCTGCCAGGCGGCCGAAAGGGTGTGAGCCTGGTGGGTCAGGCCAAGCGACAGGCTGTAGGTGTCGTTGTCGATCTCACCCATCTTCTTGCTGCCTTCGTCCACGGTCTTGTAGTAGTTCAGACCGGTACTCAGGCTGAGTACGGCGCTGTCACCCAGCACGTGGTTGGCGCCGAAGTAGTACTGGTTCCAGAAGTCGTCGACCTTGGTCGCGTACAGGCTGGTGGTCAGGCTCTTGAACGGCTGGTAGTTGACCCCGGTGGTGCTGGCGCGGTCGGTCTCGACGCCAGCGGCGCCATACTCGCTGCGGAACTTGCTGAGGCTTTGCTCGGTGCGCGGCGAGACGCGGTCGAAGGTGCCCAGGTCGAACGAGAGGTTGTCGAATTCGGCACTGTGCAGAAAGGCACCCTGGAAGCTCGAAGGCAGGGCGCGGTTGCCGATGTAAGCAATCATCGGCGTGTCCACCGACTGACGGCCGACGGTGAGTGTGGTGTTGGACACACGGGCTTTGATGTTGCCCAGGCCCAGTTTGCTCCACTGGCCGATGGGGTCGCCGTCGCTGTGGGTCAGCGTCCGGTTGTTGGGGCCGGCGATGGCCTCGCGGTCTTGTAGCAGGGCAACGGCGTTATAGCCGGCCGCCTCGACGGCAAAGCCCACGGTGCCTTGGGTAAAGCCCGAGCTGTAGTTGAGGATGGAGCCTTGCAGCCAGTTCTCGCGGCTGTGGGTGTCGTGGCGGGTGCCGTCGCTTTTGTAGTACTTCCACAACGGGCCTCGGGCGGCGCGCTCGCGGGCGTACCAGTTGCGGGTCGAGCCGGACAGGCTCTGGCCGTCGACGAAACCGGTCGCCTGGTCTTGCTCGCTGCTGGTTTTGAGGGTGAGCGGGACGTAGTCCTGGCTCTGAGGGTCGGCTTCGACCACGGAGCAAAAGCTGCCGATGGTTAAGGCCAGTGCGGTTGAGGTGAATATTCTCAAGGTGAAAGCTCCCTTTCCTTTTTCTAGTTATTACCGGCCTTGTGAGCCGGGTTTATTGCTGCGGTGTTGCCAGGTTTGCCTGGGGTTGCCGGGCTAATCAGGGGAGGTGTGTTGCCAGTACCGGCCTCTTCGTGGGAAACCTGTGGGAGCGGGTTTACCCGCGAAGAGGCCGGTGCAGGTTGAAAAATCAATCAACACTCACACCGGAAAAATCATTGCGGCCAAAGGGGCTGACCTTGAAGTCGGAAACCTTGACACTGATCGGCTGGTTCACCGTGGAATGCGCCACCGGGGTAATCGGCACCTGTTGCTTGAGCCGTTGCTGGGCCTGGCGGTAGAGGGCGGTGCGCTGTTCGCGGTCGGTCACCTGTTTGGCCTGCTTGACCAGGCTGTCGTACTGCGGGTCGCACCACAGGGAGTAGTTGTTGCTGCCGATGGCATCGCAGTTGTAGAGGGTGCCGAGCCAGTTGTCGGGGTCGCCGTTGTCGCCGGTCCAGCCGATCAGGGCGATGTCGTGCTCGCCGCTTTTCATGCGCTTGAGGTACTCGCCCCATTCGTAGCTGACGATGCGCACCTTGAAGCCCAACTTGTTCCAGTCGGCCTGCAGCATCTCGGCCATGAGCTTGGCGTTGGGGTTGTACGGGCGCTGTACCGGCATGGCCCATAGGGTGACTTCGGTGCCGTCCTTGACCCCGGCCTGCTTGAGCAGTTGCTTGGCTTTTGCTGGGTCGAAGGGGGCGTCCTTGAGGCTGTCGTCGTAGGACCATTGGGTGGGCGGCATGGCGTTCACCGCCCGTTGCCCGGAGTCCTGATACACCGCCTGCAGGATCGCCTGCTTGTTGACCGCCATGTCCATGGCCTGGCGCACTTCCAGGCGGTCGAAGGGCGGGTGCTGGGTGTTGTAGGCGATGTAGCCGAGGTTGAAGCCGGGCCGCTGCAGCACCTCGAGCGTCTTGTCGGCCTTGAGCGCTGGCAGGTCGGCCGGCCGAGGGTGCAAGGTGACCTGGCATTCGTTGCGGCGCAGCTTCTGGATGCGCACCGAAGGGTCGGTGTTGATCGAGAACACCAGGTTGTCGATCTTCACCTCATCCGGTGCCCAATAGTCCTTGTTGCCCTTGAAGCGGATCTGCGCGTCCTTCTGGTAGCGCTGGAACACGAACGGCCCGGTGCCGATGGGTTGCTGGTTGATGTCGCTAGGGCGCCCGCGAGTCATCAATTGCTCGGCATATTCGGCAGACAGGATGGACGCGAAGCTCATGGCAAGGTTCTGGATGAACGCGGCGTCGACCTTGTTCAGGGTGAACACCACGGTCAGCGGGCCGGCCTTCTCGATGCGGGCGATGTTCTTGTCCAGGCCCATGCTGACGAAGTAGGGGAACTCGGTGGGGTAGGCCAGCCGGAACGGGTGGCCCTTGTCGAGCATGCGGTTGAAGGTGAACAGCACGTCGTCGGCATTGAAGTCGCGGCCTGGGGTGAACGCCTTGTTGGCGTGGAACTTCACGCTCTCGCGCAGGTGGAAGGTGTAGCGCAGGCCATCCTCGGAGATGTCCCATTTGGTTGCCAGGGCCGGGTGCACGGCAGTGCCGCCGCGTTCGAATTCGACCAGGCGGTTGTAGATCGGCTCGGCGGCGTCGTTGTCGGTGGCGCTGGTGTACTGGGCGGTGTCGAAACCAGCCGGGCTGCCTTCGGAGCAGAACACCAGGTTTTTCGCGAGCAGGGCCGGGGATTGGCTCATCAGGCCCAGCGCGAGTAGGGTCGAAAGGGCGGTGGCATGGCGCATGGCGTGTCCTTGTTCGTCTGTTTCGCCGCCTCGGGGTACGAATGACGGCAACAGGTTGCCTATCCCGCTGCGGGTAGCAGCAGGCAGGCGTGATGGGGGTTTGGCTGTGGTCGGGCAGGCACCCGCCGTGCGGCGGGTGCCAGGGGCTACCCGATTAGTTGTCCACGCTGACGCCGTAGAAGGCATTCAGCCCAAACGGACTGATCTTGAAGTCCTTCACCTTGACACTCATGGGCTGGTACACGGTGGAGTGGGCGATCGGGGTGATCGGCACCTGCTGCTTGAGGATGTGCTGCGCCTGTTGGTACAGCTCGGTGCGTTTGGCTTGGTCAGAGGTGGCTTTGGCCTGTTTGATCAGGTCGTCGTAGGGCTTGTAGCACCACTTGGAGAAGTTGTTGCCGTCGATCGCATCGCAGCCATAAAGCGTACCTAGCCAGTTGTCCGGGTCGCCGTTGTCGCCGCTCCAGCCGATCAGCATGGCGCCCTGTTCACCGCCTTTGGAGCGCTTGATGTATTCGCCCCATTCATAGCTGACGATCTTCGCCTTGATGCCGATCTTGGCCCAGTCCGATTGCAGCATTTCGGCCATCAGCTTGGCATTGGGGTTGTACGGGCGTTGCACGGGCATGGCCCACAGGGTGATCTCGGTGCCCTCCGGGATGCCGGCTTGCTTGAGCAGCTGCTTGGCCTTTTCCGGGTCGTAGGGGGCGTCCTTGATGCTGTCGTCATAGGACCACTGAGTGGGCGGCATGCCGTTTACCGCCAGCTGGCCGGCACCCTGGTAAACCGATTCGATGATCTTTTTCTTGTCCACCGCCATGTCCAGTGCCTGACGCACTTCGAGCTTGGCCATGGGGTTGGGCACGCTGCTGCCCTTGATCTTGTCCATCACGTTGTAGGCAATGTAGCCGAGGTTGAAGCCGGCCTGTTGCGGCATCTGCAGGCTCTTGTCGGCCTTGAGTGGCTCGATGTCGGCCGGGCGCGGGAACAGCGTGACCTGGCACTCGCCTTTCTTGAGCTTCTGCATGCGCACCGAGGCATCGGTGGTGATGGCGAAGATCAGGTTTTCAAGCTTCACGTCCTCGGGTTTCCAGTAATCCTTGTTGCCCTTGAAGCGGATTTGCGCGTCTTTCTGGTACTTGCTGAACACGAATGGGCCGGTGCCGATCGGTTTCTGGTTGAGGTCGGCGGCCTTGCCGCCTTTCAGCAGTTGGTCGGCGTACTCGGCCGACTGGATGGACGCGAAGCTCATCGCCAGGTTCTGGATGAACGCAGCGTCCACCTCGTTGAGGGTGAAGCGCACGGTGTGCTCGTCGACCTTCTCGAGCTTGGCGATGTTCTTGTCCATGCCCATGTCGGTGAAGTACGGGAACTCGGTGGGGTAGGCCTTACGGAACGGGTGGTTCTTGTCGAGCATGCGGTTGAACGTGAACAGCACGTCATCGGCATTGAATGTGCGGGTCGGCTTGAAGTAGTCGGTGGTGTGGAACTTGACCCCTTCGCGCAGGTGGAAGGTGTAGGTCTTGCCGTCGTCGGACACTTCCCATTTAGTCGCCAGGCCCGGGATCACGGCGGTACCGCCGCGTTCGAACTGGGTCAGGCGGTTGAACACGGTCTCGGCCGAGGCGTCGAAGTCGGTTCCCGTCGTGTATTGCCCTGGGTCGAAGCCAGCCGGGCTGCCTTCTGAGCAGAACACCAGGTTGGACGCTGCGTGGGCGAGCGGGGCGCCGGCCAGCAAACCTGCGCCTAGCAGGAACGGAATGACTGCGTGTTTGAGCATGGTGGCCTCATTGTTGTCATTTTTGATTGAGGTGGCCTCGTGAGCCGACCTGAGGATACTTATGCAGGGGCTGTTCCCAATGCAACACTCAGAAGGATAGTTGGCGCCAGAAAGGTGGCACGAGCGTACATGGATGTCGCATCGGTATAACTTTCGACGAAGTTGAACGTTTGCGCGGGCAAAATGATGGCAATTGCAGGATGTTTCGAGGGGGAGGGATTTGTAAGCCGCCCCTTAAAAGTGCGTAGGAAATGTCTTAAATTGCAGAATTGGGGCTGCTTTGCAGCCCATCGCGACGCAAGGCCGCTCCTACAGGTGCAGCACAAGCCTTAGGATCTGCGCTGCCCCTGTGGGAGTCGGCTTGCCGGCGATCAGATCAGGGCATCTGAACTTCGATCAAGCCATCGGCATTCATGCTCACTTCGCTGGTACCCGCTTCGATATCCGGGGCCGGCGCCGCTTCGTCAGCGCCCATAGCTTTCATGGCCATCGGTGCGCTGCGCAGGTACGGGCGTGGGTAGCCGCTGCTGTTGAGGTTCAGGTTGACCACTTTGTAGCCCTTGCCACCCAGCGCCTCGGTGGCGAGCTGTGCGCGTGCCTTGAAGGCATTGACCGCGTCCTTGAGCAAATCATCTTCGCTGGCCTTGCGCGTGGCCGGGGCGATGGAGAAGTCCATGCCGCCCATTTTCAGGTCTTGCAGCAGGTCGGCGGTCAATTGCGACAGGGCTGGGAAGTTGGCGCTTTCCAGGCGCAGCTCGGCGCGTTCACGCCAGCCGGTGATCTTCTGCCCTTTGCTGTCATAGACCGGGTAGCTGTTGCGGCTGCCCTGGCTGATCTTCACATCCTTGACCTGGCGAGACTGCTGCACAGCCTTGTTCATGGTCTCGGTGATCTCTTTGGCAAGTTTGCCCGGGTCTGTGTTCTGCGCTTCGCTGTAGAGGGTCACGACCATCAGGTCGCGTGGTACTTCCTTGCTGACTTCGGCACGCAGCGACACCTGGTTGAAGCGCGGCTCATCGGCCGCCAGCGCAGGCAAGCTGGCGAGCAGGCCGCAAGACAGGATCAAGGCAGTGCCGCGACGAGGGATTTGCATGTAAGACTCCTTGGCAATAAAAGGGCGTGGGTGCTGGCTCTCCATTCCACGCATGGCCCATCAGACCGGGAACAGTGTAGTGGGTTCAAAAGTGCCATCATGAACCTGTGACAAAGTGTGGCGCTTTGCCGCATCGCTGCAGCGAGGCGCCCGGCTTCGGTATACTCCAGCCGATTTTCTGGAGCACTCATCAGGAGAGCTCATGCTCGCCGACGTACAACCGTTGTCCGCTACACGTCAGAACCTCTGGCGCCTGACTGTTATTCGCGTGCTGGTCCTGGCTGCCCAGGCAGGCTCCGTGGGCGTCGCCTACTGGACCGACCTGCTGCCCTTGCCGTGGTTTTCGCTGGCGGCGACGCTGGCTCTTTCGTCCATCCTGTGCGCCTTCACCGCGTTGCGCCTGCGCCTGTCGCTGCCGGTCACCGAAATGGAATATGCACTGCAGCTTGCCTGTGACCTGCTGATCCACAGTGCCTTGCTGTATTACTCCGGCGGCTCCACCAACCCGTTCGTTTCGTATTACCTGGTGCCGCTGGCGATTGCTGCGGTGACCTTGCCCTGGCTCTATTCGCTGATTCTTTCGGGCATTGCCCTGACGGCCTACAGCCTGCTGCTGGTGCAGTTCTACCCGCTGGAAGGGCTGCCGCTGGCGCGCGACAAGATGCAGGTCTACGGTATGTGGCTGAGCATCGCCCTGGCGGCAGCGGTCATTACCTTCTTTGCCGCGCGCATGGCCGAAGAACTGCGCCGCCAGGAACAGCTGCGTTCCGAGCGCCGTGAGGAGAGCCTGCGCGATGAGCAGTTGCTGGCCGTGGCCACCCAGGCCGCTGGCGCTGCCCACGAACTGGGCACCCCGCTGGCGACGATGAGCGTGCTGCTCAACGAAATGCGCCAGGACCACCCCGACCCGCTGTTGCAGGAAGACCTGCAGATCCTTCAGGACCAGGTCAAACTGTGCAAGGAGACCTTGCAGCAACTGGTGCGTGCCGCCGAGGCCAACCGCCGCCTGGCGATGGTCGAGCAGGACGTTACTGCCTGGCTGGACGAAGCGCTGAACCGTTGGCACCTGATGCGGCCCGAGGCCAGCTACCGCTTCCAGCGCCTCAGGGATGGCCAGGTACCGCGCCTGACCCCGCCACCGGACCTGACCCAGGCGCTGCTGAACCTGCTGAACAATGCAGCCGACGCGTGTCCGGACGACCTTGAGGTGCGCCTTGACTGGGACGCCCAGGACATTGTCATCAGTATCCGTGACCATGGCCCCGGTGTGCCCCCAGCGATCGCCGAGGCGATTGGCAAACCCTTTATTACCACCAAGGGCAAAGGCTTCGGCCTGGGCCTGTTCTTGAGCAAGGCCAGCGTGACGCGTGCGGGCGGTTCGGTGAAACTCTATAGTCATGAGCAGGGTGGCACCCTGACCGAATTGCGCCTGCCCCATGGCAAGCGAGGAGATGAATGATGAGTGACGAAACCCAGCTTGAAAGCGAAGAGCTGCCGCACCTGCTGCTGGTGGATGACGATGCCACCTTCACCCGGGTCATGGCGCGCGCCATGAGCCGTCGCGGGTTCCGCGTGAGCACTGCAGGCTCCGCCGAAGAAGGGCTGATCCTGGCCCAGCAGGACCTGCCAGACTACGCCACGCTGGACCTGAAGATGGAGGGCGACTCGGGGCTTGTGCTGCTGCCCAAGCTGCTGGAGCTGGACCCGGAAATGCGCGTGGTGATCCTGACGGGTTATTCCAGCATTGCCACCGCGGTCGAGGCGGTCAAGCGCGGCGCCTGCAACTACCTGTGCAAGCCGGCCGACGCCGACGATGTACTGGCTGCACTGCTTTCCGAGCATGCCGACCTGGATGCCCTGGTGCCAGAAAACCCGATGTCGGTCGACCGCCTGCAGTGGGAGCACATCCAGCGCGTGCTGAACGAGCACGAGGGCAATATCTCGGCCACGGCGCGGGCGCTGGGCATGCACCGGCGGACCTTGCAGCGCAAATTGCAGAAGCGGCCGGTTCGGCGCTGAATCGGCGTTGACCCTTTCGCGGGGCAAGCCCGCTCCCACAGGGACACCACTGAGCCCGAGAAGGATGGGCACCTGTGGGAGCGGGCTTGCCCGCGAAGGGGCCGCCACTGACAGAAATTGCCCTGTATCACATCCCGATCCCCGCAACTCGCAGCCGTTGACGTATCATTAGCCCCCTAACGGCAACTCCCTGCAGGATCGCTTGCGCATGCTCGCCCTTCTTATCCAGACGCTGAACATCACGGCACCTGTCTTCGCCATGCTGTTCATGGGCGTACTGCTCAAACGCATCCACCTGATCGACGACAACTTCAACCGCGTCGCTTCACAGCTGGTGTTCAACGTCTGCATGCCGGCGCTGCTGTTCCTCGGCATCTACCACGCCGACCTGGCAACGGCGGTCAAACCTGGCGTGTTGCTGTACTTCGTCGCGGCCACCCTGGTTGGCTTTGGCGTGGCCTGGGGGCTGGCCATCTGGCGTTGCCCGCCAGCGGACCGCGGCATCTACACCCAAGGCGCGTTTCGCGGCAACAACGGCGTAATCGGCCTGGCCCTGGCCGCCAGCTTGTATGGCGACTACGGCATCTCGCTGGGCGCGGTGCTGGCAGGCCTGGTGATCCTCCTGTACAACTCGCTGTCGGCGGTGGTGCTGGCGGTGTACAGCCCGGACCTCAAGTCCGACCCGTGGAGCATCTGCAAGAACATCTTCAGCAACCCATTGATCATCAGTGTGCTGGTGGCAACGCCCATGGCCTATGGCCAGGTGCCGTTGCCCAACTGGTTGCTCACTTCAGGCGACTACTTGGCGCAGATGACCTTGCCGCTGGCATTGATGTGCATCGGTGGCACCTTGTCGCTGGCGGCGCTGCGTGACAGTGGCAGGCTGGCCATCGATGCCAGCCTGGTGAAGATGGTCTGGTTACCGCTGATCGGCACACTGGGTGCGTGGCTGTGCGGGTTCCGCGGTGCCGAGCTGGGCATTTTGTTCCTGTACATCGGCAGCCCGACGGCCGCAGCCAGCTACGTCATGGCGCGGGCGGCCAACGGCAACCATGAGTTGGCGGCTTCGATCATCGTGATCACTACGCTAATGGCGGCGATCACCACCAATATCGGTATTTTCATCTTGCAGTGGGGCGGATGGATCTAGATCCTTGACTGCAAATAACAGCAATAACACTGCCTCACTGAGCTAAAGGACACTTCATGCAAGACCAGAGCACGCCCGAGCGCTTGCAGCGCGGGCTGAAGAATCGCCATATCCAGCTGATCGCGCTGGGTGGGGCCATCGGCACCGGGCTGTTCCTGGGGATCGCCCAGACCATTCAACTGGCCGGCCCTTCCGTTTTGCTGGGCTACGCCATTGCCGGCCTGATGGCCTTCTTCATCATGCGCCAGCTGGGTGAAATGGTGGTCGAAGAGCCGGTCGCCGGCAGCTTCAGCCACTTCGCCCACCAGTACTGGAGCGAGTTCGCAGGCTTCGTTTCGGGCTGGAACTACTGGGTGGTGTACGTGCTGGTGGGCATGGCCGAACTGACCGCCGTGGGCATCTATGTGCAGTACTGGTGGCCCGATTTCCCCACCTGGGCGACGGCGGCGATCTTCTTCGTGGCGATCAACCTCATCAACCTGACCCAAGTGAAGGTCTACGGGGAGATGGAGTTCTGGTTCGCCTTGGTCAAGGTAGTGGCCATCGTCAGCATGATTGGCTTTGGTGCCTGGCTGCTGAGCAGCGGCCACGGCGGCCCGGACGCCAGCGTGGCCAACCTGTGGCAATACGGCGGGTTCTTCCCGAATGGCGTCACTGGCCTGATCATGGCCTTGGCTGTGATCATGTTCTCTTTCGGTGGGCTGGAGCTGGTAGGTATCACCGCCGCCGAGGCAGATAACCCGCGCCAGAGCATCCCCAAGGCCACCAACCAAGTGGTCTACCGCATCCTGATTTTCTACATCGGCGCCCTGGCGGTGCTGTTGTCGCTGTACCCGTGGCAGAAGGTGGTGCAGGGGGGCAGCCCGTTCGTGATGATTTTCCATGAGCTGGACAGCGACCTGGTGGCGACCATCCTCAATGTCGTGGTGCTGACGGCGGCGCTGTCGGTCTACAACAGCTGCGTCTACGCCAACAGCCGCATGCTGTTCGGCCTGGCCAGCCAGGGTGATGCGCCGCGCCAGCTGCTCAAAGTCAGCCGCAGTGGTGTGCCGCTGACGGCGCTGGGTGTTTCGGCGTTTGCCACGGGCATGTGCGTACTGATCAACTACCTGATGCCGGGTGAAGCCTTTGGCTTGCTGATGGCCCTGGCAGTGTCGGCGCTGGTGATCAACTGGGCGAGCATCAGCATCACCCACCTCAAATTCCGCAAAGCCAAGCTGGCGTCGGGTATTACCCCGTTCTACCAGAGCTGGGGGCACCCGGTTACCAATTACCTGTGCCTGGCGTTCATCGTGCTGATTCTGGTGGTGATGTACCTGACGCCGCCGATTCGCATCTCGGTGATGCTTATTCCGGGTTGGATTGCGGTGCTTTGGGTCGCGTTCCGGTTGAAGAAGGCCCGGCAGGGCTGAGGGCTTGTGGCGCCCTCCGCTGGCCTTAGTGCTGCCTCCGCCACGCACGTACGGTGGTGTACAGCAGCACCAAGGCCAGCACTGGCAGGACATAGAACAGCATGAGCCGCTCCAGGCGGCCGGCCAATGGCATGCCGGTGGTAAAGGCCACCACATGCAGCCCATAGGCCAGGTACAGGCAGAGAAACACCAGGCCTTCAGCGCGGGTGATCCGGTAGCCCGAATAGAACACCGGCAGGCTCAAGACGGCGACGCCCAGCATCACGGGGAGGTCGAAGGCCAGTGCGTTGGGTGAGATCGACAGCGGTTCAGGGGTGATCAGCGCGGTCAGGCCCAGCACACCCAGCAGGTTGAACAGGTTGCTGCCGATCACCGTGCCAACGGCGATTTCCCGTTCGCCGCGCAGGGCGGCAATCATCGCGGCGGCCAGCTCTGGCAATGACGTGCAGACCGCGACCACGGTGAGGCCGATGATGCGTTCGGAAAGGCCCAGGTCAGTCGCCACCTCAACGGCGGCTTCCAGCAGCAAGTGGCCGGCCAGGCTCAGCAGGCCAAGGCCAAGCGCAATCTGCAGCAGCGTGCTTGACCAAAAGCGTGCACCACTGACCTTGATGTTGCTGGGCGCGGGGTAGGTGCGAGCGTAATGGCGTGATTGATGCCAGAGCATGGCCAGGTAGCCCACCAGCGCCAGCAACAGCAGCAAGCCCTCCCCGCGGCCCAGGTAGCCATTGGCGGCCAGCGCATACACTAGCGCGCTGGCTGCGATCATCAGGGGAATATCCAGGCGAACCAGTTGACGTGAAACGCGCAGCGGGATGATCAGCGCGGCCAGGCCGAGAATCACCAGTACGTTGAAGATGTTGCTGCCAATCACGCTGCCGACGGCGACATCCGGGGCGCCCTGGAAGGCGGCCTGTAGGCTTACCGTGAGCTGCGGTGCGGTGCTGCCGAAGGCCACCAGGCTCAGCCCGATGATCAGTGGGCGCACGTGCAGGCGCAAGGCCAGGCGCAGGGCCATGCGTACCAGCAGCTCGGCACCACAGGCCAGCAGCAACAAGGCGACACCCAGTTGCAGGAGGCTGAAGGTGGGAAGGGTGGCCAGGTCGAAAATGGTCAGGGCTCCAGTAGGGTCAGTCGCTCAGACCTTGTACCCGCACGCGCGCCGTTCCGCTACGGAGCATGCCGATTTTTTCTGCTGCAGCGCGTGACAGGTCGATCAGCCGGCCGCGTGTATGCGGGCCGCGGTCATTGATGCGCACCACCACGCTGCGTTGGTTGGCGAGGTTGGTGACCAGCACGCGGCTGCCGAACGGCAGGCTGCGGTGAGCGGCGGTAAGGCCGTGCTGGTTGAAAGGTTCGCCACTGGCCGTGCGTTTGCCATGGTGGCGCGAGCCGTAATAAGAGGCGGTGCCGGTCTTGTCGTAGCCGCGGGGGTCGATGTCGTGGCTGGCACAGCCGGCCAGCAGGGAGAACAGGGCGAGGGTGCCGAGGGATCGTTTTAGCAAGTCTGATGCTCCGGTGCTGCCATTGGGGCCGCTGTGCGGCCTTCGCGGGGCAAGCCCGCTCCCACAGGAACTCCACAGCATTGAGGCTAATGAAATACCTGTGGGAGCGGGCTTGCCCCGCGAACGAGGGCGCAGCCCTCGCCGCATTTTTCAGCTCACCCTTCGAGCTTGGCTTTGAGCAATTGGTTCACTTGCCCCGGGTTGGCCTTGCCCTTCGACGCCTTCATCGCCTGGCCGACGAAGAAGCCGAACATCTTGCCGCGCTTGGCCTCGTCGGCGGCGCGGTACTGTTCGACCTGTTCGGCATTGGCAGCCAGCATTTCGTCGAGCATCTTGTCGATCGCACCGGTGTCGGTGACCTGCTTCAGGCCACGGCTCTCGATGATGCTGTCGGCATCGCCTTCACCGGCGGCCATGGCCTCGAACACGGTCTTGGCGATCTTGCCGCTGATGGTGTTGTCGCTGATACGCAGCAGCATGCCACCCAACTGCTCGGCGCTGACCGGCGCCTGATCAATCTCGACCCCCAGCTTGTTCAGCAGGCTGCCCAGCTCGACCATGACCCAGTTGGCTGCCAGCTTGGCGTCGCCACCAATCTTCACCACTTGTTCGAAGTAGTCTGCCTGTTCGCGGCTCGATGCCAGCACGTTCGCGTCGTAGGCCGACAGGCCGTACTGGCTCTGGAAGCGCTCGACCTTCTGTGGCGGCAGCTCTGGCAGGCCGGCGCGGATGGTGTCGAGGAAGCTGTCCTCGATGACCACCGGCAGCAGGTCTGGGTCGGGGAAGTAACGGTAGTCGTTGGCTTCCTCCTTGCTGCGCATGGAGCGGGTCTCGTCCTTGTTCGGGTCGTACAGGCGGGTTTCCTGGATGACCTTGCCACCGTCTTCGATCAAGTCGATCTGGCGCTGGATCTCGCTGTTGATCGCACGTTCGATGAAGCGGAACGAGTTGACGTTCTTGATCTCGCAGCGGGTACCGAACTCGGCCTGGCCTTTTGGCCGGATCGACACGTTGCAGTCGCAGCGCAGCGAGCCTTCGGCCATGTTGCCGTCGCAAATGCCCAGGTAGCGCACCAGGGCGTGAATCGCCTTGACGTAGGCCACGGCTTCTTTGGCGCTGCGCATGTCTGGCTCGGACACGATTTCCAGCAGCGGCGTGCCGGCGCGGTTCAGGTCGATGCCGGTGGAGCCGCTGAAGTCTTCGTGCAGGCTCTTGCCGGCGTCTTCCTCCAGGTGTGCACGGGTCACGCCGATGCGCTTGATGGTGCCGTCTTCCAGGGCGATGTCCAGGTGGCCCTTGCCGACGATCGGCAGGTCCATCTGGCTGATCTGGTAGCCCTTGGGCAGGTCGGGGTAGAAGTAGTTCTTGCGCGCGAACACGTTGCGCTTGCCGATCTCGGCATCGATCGCCAGGCCGAACATGCACGCCATGCGCACGGCTTCCTGGTTCAGCACCGGCAGTACACCAGGCATGCCTAAGTCAACCAGGCTGGCCTGGGTGTTCGGCTCGGAGCCGAAGGTGGTGGCGCTGCCGGAGAAGATCTTCGACTGGGTGGCGAGCTGAGTATGAATCTCCAGCCCGATCACAACTTCCCATTGCATGTGTGAACTCCTCAGAAGCCGTTAGGGGCGCGGGTGTGCCAGTCGGTCACTTGCTGGTAGCGGTGCGCGACGTTGAGCAGGCGGCCTTCCTGGAAGTAGGGCGCCAGCAGTTGCACGCCGACCGGCAGGCCATCGACGAAGCCCGCCGGCATCGACAGGCCCGGCAGGCCCGCCAGGTTGGCGGTGATGGTGTAGACGTCTTCCAGGTAGGCGGCGACGGGGTCGCTGCTCTTGGCGCCGAGCTTCCAAGCCGGGTTCGGCGTGGTTGGGCCGAGGATCAGGTCAACACCTTCGAACGCGGCCATGAAGTCGTTCTTGATCAGGCGACGAATCTGCTGGGCTTTGACGTAGTAGGCGTCGTAGTAACCGGCCGACAGGGCGTAGGTGCCCACCATGATGCGGCGCTGCACTTCGGCGCCGAAGCCTTCGCCACGGGAACGCTTGTACAGGTCGGTCAGGTCTTTTGGCGCTTCGCAGCGGTAGCCGAAGCGCACGCCGTCGAAACGGGACAGGTTGGAGGATGCCTCAGCAGGCGCGATCACGTAGTACGCCGGGATGGCGTGCTGCATGTTCGGCAGGCTGATTTCCTTGACCACGGCGCCGAGCTTTTCCAGCTCTTTGACGCTGGCTTGCACCAGGTCGGCGATGCGCGGGTCCAGGCCTGCGCCGAAGTATTCCTTCGGCAGGCCGATGCGCAGGCCTTGCAGCGAAGCGTTGAGGTTGGCGCTGTAGTCCGGCACCGGCTCTTCGATGCTGGTGGAGTCCTTGGTATCGAAACCGGCCATGCCTTGCAGCAGCAGCGCGCAGTCTTCGGCCGTGCGGGCCAGCGGGCCGCCTTGGTCGAGGCTGGAGGCGTAAGCGATCATGCCCCAGCGCGAAACACGACCGTACGTCGGTTTTAGGCCGGTCAGGTTAGTCAGCGCTGCCGGCTGTCGGATTGAGCCGCCAGTGTCGGTGCCGGTGGTGGCTGGCAGCAGGCGCGCGGCGACTGCCGCAGCCGAACCACCCGACGAGCCGCCTGGGACGTGCTCGAGGTTCCACGGGTTTTTCACCGGGCCGTAGTGGCTGGATTCGTTGGCCGAACCCATGGCGAATTCGTCCATGTTGGTCTTGCCCAGGGTGACCATGCCGGCTTCAGCCAGCTTGGCGACCACGGTGGCGTCGTACGGCGCCTTGAAGTTGTCGAGCATCTTCGAGCCGCAGCTGGTGCGTACGCCGTTGGTGCAGAACAGGTCCTTGTGGGCGATCGGCGCACCCAGCAGGGCGCCAGCTTCGCCAGCGGCGCGACGGGCGTCAGCGGCACGGGCCTGGCCCAGGGCCAGTTCCTCGGTGACGCTGATGAAGCTGTTGATTTGCGGGTCGAGCTGTTTGATGCGCGCCAGCAGGGCGCCCGTCAGCTCTTCGGAGGAAAACGACTTGTCGGCGAGTCCGCGGGCGATCTCGGCCAGGGTCAATTGGTGCATGGCAGGCTCTATCCCTTACTCGATGACTTTGGGAACCAGGTACAGACCGCTTTCGGTCGACGGTGCGATGGCCTGGTAGGCCTCGCGCTGGTTGCTTTCGGTGACCTGGTCGGGACGCAGTCGCTGGCTGGCCTCCAGGGGGTGGGCGAGGGGCTCGATGCCAGTGGTGTCGACCGCTTGCATCTGGTCGACCAGCCCGAGAATGCTGTTCAGTGCATCGGTAATGCGTGGCAGTTCGCCATCATTCAGCCCCAGACGGGCCAGATGGGCGATCTTTTCCACGTCGCAGCGTTCAAGCGCCATGGGGATCTCCAGGGGAAACAAAGAACGGAATTAGGGTCCGTGATGAGGAACATGTCGGCATTCTGGCGGTCATACGGCCGCGATCATCTGCTGGCGTGCTCGGAAAAACGACCAATTTAACATATTGGCTCCTTGCCCAAAATCCCTGCCATTGTTAGAGTTTGCCGCACTTTTTTACCCACGCTTTCCCCAGGGTCACTTTCCCATGTTCAAGAAACTGCGTGGCATGTTTTCCAGCGATCTTTCCATCGACCTGGGTACTGCCAACACCCTTATTTACGTGCGTGAGCGCGGTATCGTCCTGAATGAGCCCTCGGTTGTTGCCATCCGTACCCATGGCAATCAGAAAAGCGTCGTCGCCGTCGGTACCGAAGCCAAACGCATGCTGGGCCGTACGCCTGGCAACATTGCTGCCATTCGTCCGATGAAGGACGGCGTCATTGCCGACTTCAGCGTTTGTGAAAAAATGTTGCAGTATTTCATCAACAAGGTTCACGAGAACAGCTTCCTGCAGCCCAGCCCTCGCGTGCTGATCTGCGTGCCGTGCAAGTCGACCCAGGTAGAGCGCCGCGCGATTCGCGAGTCGGCCCTGGGTGCCGGTGCCCGTGAAGTGTTCCTGATCGAAGAGCCAATGGCCGCCGCCATCGGTGCCGGCCTGCCGGTCGAAGAAGCCCGTGGTTCGATGGTCGTCGATATCGGTGGTGGTACCACTGAAATCGCCCTGATCTCGTTGAACGGCGTGGTCTACGCCGAATCCGTCCGCGTCGGCGGCGATCGTTTCGACGAAGCCATCGTGACCTACGTGCGCCGCAACTACGGCAGCCTGATCGGCGAGTCCACCGCCGAGCGCATCAAGCAGGAAATCGGCACCGCCTACCCAGGTGGCGAAGTGCGCGAAGTCGATGTCCGCGGCCGTAACCTGGCCGAAGGCGTACCGCGTGCCTTCACCCTGAATTCCAACGAAGTGCTGGAAGCCCTGCAAGAATCCCTGGCGACCATCGTCCAAGCGGTCAAAAGCGCCCTGGAACAATCGCCGCCGGAGCTGGCCTCCGACATCGCCGAGCGCGGCCTGGTGCTGACCGGTGGTGGCGCACTGCTGCGCGACCTCGACAAACTGTTGGCCCAGGAAACTGGCCTGCCGGTGATCGTCGCCGAGGACCCGCTGACCTGTGTGGCCCGTGGCGGCGGTCGTGCCCTGGAGATGATGGACAAGCACGCGATGGACCTGCTCTCCAGCGAGTGATCCTGCTCGCTGTTCCTGAGCGCCCGGTTTACAGGTAGCACGCACAGTGCTACCTGTATGCGCTGGGCTGGCGTCCGTCCGGGCGTCGTTTCCGTCAACCCGCAACCAGGCTGGTGCGTTGTCCCATGTCCAATGACCTCCTGAGTCGTCCACGAGGAACGGCCCATTAAACCGCTTTTCTCCAAGGGCCCTTCGCTGGGCGTTCGTCTGCTCGTATTGGTGGTGCTGTCGGTCGCGCTGATGGTGGTCGATGCGCGCTTTGCCGTGCTTAAACCCGTGCGCAGCCAGATGGGCCTGGTATTGATGGAGTCGTACTGGATCACCGATTTGCCGCAACGTTTGTGGCAAGGCGTGGCAGGCCAGTTCGGCAGCCGTACCGAACTCATCGCGGAAAACGAAAAGCTCAAGACCGAGGCCCTGCTGTTGCAGGGGCGCCTGCAGAAGCTGGCGGCTCTGACCGAGCAGAACGTGCGCTTGCGTGAACTGCTCAACTCGTCCGCCCTGGTCAACGAAAAGGTTGAAGTGGCCGAGTTGATCGGCGTCGACCCCAACCCGTTCACGCACCGCATCCTGATCAACAAGGGCGAGCGCGATGGCGTGTTCCTCGGCCAGCCGGTGCTCGATGCCCGCGGCCTGATGGGCCAAGTGGTCGAGTTGATGCCCTACACCTCGCGGGTACTGTTGCTGACCGATACCACCCACAGCATTCCGGTGCAGGTCAACCGCAACGGCCTGCGCGCCATCGCCAGTGGCACCGGCAACCCGGAGCGCCTGGAGCTTCGCCATGTGGCCGATACCGCGGACATCAAGGAAGGCGACCTGCTGGTCAGTTCCGGCATGGGCCAGCGCTTCCCGGCCGGTTACCCGGTGGCCACGGTCAACGAAGTGATTCACGACTCCGGCCAGCCGTTCGCCATCGTTCGTGCCATCCCTACCGCCGCGCTCAACCGCAGCCGCTACATGCTGCTGGTGTTCAGCGACCGACGCAGCCCGGAGCAACGCGCCACTGACGCTGCGATCGCGCAGGAAGAGGCCGACCGCAAAGGCACGTCGGTCGGCGTCCAGCCTGGCGCCAATGGCGAGCAGGGCGCACCTGCCACTCCGGCTGCTACACCTGCTACACCTGCAGCCGCTGCCCCGCAGCCCACTGCGGCGCCTGCAGCGCCGGCCACGCCTGCGGCAGCGCCCGCCCAACCTCGGAGGCAATGATGGCTGCATCACGCCGTAATAATGGCTGGGTCATCTGGCTGACGTTCGCCATCGGCCTGCTGCTCAGCGTTTCGCCGATGCCGCAGTTCATGGAAGTGTTCCGGCCTATGTGGCTGGCGCTGCTGGTGTCGTTCTGGACACTCGCGGTACCGAGCAAGGTCGGCATGACCACGGCCTTCGTGCTAGGGCTGGCCGAGGATGTGCTGTATGGCACGTTGCTGGGGCAGAACGCGCTGATCCTTACCTTGATCACCTTCCTGGTGCTGTCATTGCAACAGCGCCTGCGCATGTTCCCAATGTGGCAGCAGAGCCTGGTGATTTTGGTGATTTTCGGTATTGCCCAGTTGATCCAGCTGTGGCTCAGTGCCTTGACCGGTAACCGCCTGCCGACCTTGGCGCTGGTGTGGTCAGCGGTCATCAGTGCCTTGCTCTGGCCATGGATCAGCTTTGCCCTGCGCGACCTGCGCCGACGCTTGCGTATAAATTGACGGCGTTGCCGCGACTGACAGGGAGATGTCTACATGAACCCGCTTTACCTGGCCTCTGGCTCGCCACGTCGTCGTGAATTGCTGACCCAGATCGGCGTACCGTTCACCACGGTGAGCGCCCCCATCGATGAAACCCCGCTTGCCGACGAAGGCGCTGCAGCCTATGTCGAGCGCCTTGCCCGGGCCAAGGCAGAGGCTGGCCTGGCCTGCCTCCAGGGCCCGGCTGTCGTCCTGGGCGCAGATACGGCGGTGGTCCTCGAAGGCCGTATTCTCGGCAAACCTGAAAACCGCGAACATGCCCTGGCCATGCTGGCCGACCTGTCTGGCCGCGAGCATCAGGTGCTGACGGCTGTCGCCCTGAGCGATGGCCAGCGCAGGCAAAGCCTGTGCGTCACCAGCAACGTCCGTTTTCGTACCATCAGCGCCGATGAAGCTGCCCGTTATTGGGCCAGCGGCGAGCCTGCCGACAAAGCCGGTGGCTATGCCATCCAGGGGCTGGCGGCGGTATTCGTCACCGCCCTGACGGGCAGCTACTCCGCCGTGGTCGGCTTGCCGTTGAGCGAGACCGCCGATCTGCTGGCCCAGTTCGGCATTGCCTGCTGGCAGTTGCCCGCGCTTTCTTCAGAGGTAACAAACCCGCGGTAGCCAGTACCGCGTACGCGATCCATCATTATCCAAGACCTTTGACGAGAGCCTGCCATGAGTGAAGAGATCCTGATCAACATCACCCCGATGGAGTCACGTGTGGCGGTGGTGGAAAACGGGGTGCTGCAGGAAGTGCACGTCGAGCGCACCCTGCGTCGCGGCATCGTCGGCAATATCTACAAGGGCAAGGTGGTGCGCGTGCTACCCGGCATGCAGGCGGCGTTCGTCGACATCGGCCTGGAGCGGGCGGCGTTCATCCACGCCTCGGAGATCTCCCAGCGCGAAGGCTCGGCGGTAGAGAACATTACCGCGCTGGTGCATGAAGGCCAGGCCCTGGTAGTACAGGTGACCAAAGACCCGATCGGCACCAAGGGCGCACGCCTGACCACCCAGTTGTCGATCCCTTCGCGTTACCTGGTGTACATGCCGCGCAGCAGCCATGTCGGTATTTCCCTGAAGATCGAAGACGAAGCTGAGCGTGATCGCCTCAAGCAGGTGGTCAGTAGCTGCATGGACAGCGAGAACATCAAGGATGCCGGCGGTTTCATCTTGCGCACTGCCGCCGAAGGCGCGCGCGCTGAAGAAATCCTGCAGGACATTCGCTACCTGCGCCGCCTGTGGGAGCAGATCGGCAGCCAGATCCAGAGCTGCGGCGCACCCACGGTAATCTACGAAGACCTCGGCCTGGCACTGCGTACCCTGCGCGACCTGGTCAACCCGAAGATCGAGAAAATCCGCATCGATTCGCGCGAAACGTTCCAGAAAACCACGCAGTTCGTCGGTGAGCTGATGCCGGAAATTGCCGATCGCCTAGAGCATTACCCCGGCGAACGGCCGATCTTTGACCTGTACGGCGTCGAAGACGAGATTCAGCGCGCCCTGGAGCGCAAGGTGCCGCTCAAATCCGGTGGCTACCTGGTGGTTGACCCGGCTGAAGCGATGACCACCATCGACGTCAACACCGGCGCTTTTGTCGGCCATCGCAACCTCGAAGAGACCATCTTCAAGACCAACCTCGAAGCTGCCACCGCCATTGCCCGGCAGCTGCGCCTGCGCAATATCGGCGGCATCATCATCATCGACTTCATCGACATGGAAGATGAAGAGCATCAGCGCCAGGTGCTGCGCACCCTGGAAAAACAGCTCGAGCGTGATCACGCCAAGACCAACATCATTGGCATTACCGAATTGGGCCTGGTGCAGATGACCCGCAAGCGCACCCGCGAGAGCCTCGAGCAGGTGCTGTGCGAGCCCTGCCTGGCGTGCCAAGGGCGCGGCAAGCTGAAAACCCCCGAGACCATTTGCTACGAAATCTTCCGTGAAATCCTCCGCGAGGCCCGTGCCTATCAGGCCGAGGGCTACCGCGTGCTGGCCAATCAGAAGGTGGTCGACCGGCTGCTGGACGAGGAGTCCGGCAACGTTGCGGAGCTCGAAACCTTCATCGGTCGAACTATCCGCTTCCAGGTCGAGTCGATGTACTCGCAGGAACAATACGATGTGGTGCTGCTCTGAGGCTTCGCGAAACGCGCCACAGGATGGCCGGGCTGGCAAAACCGGCACTTAGGGCCATCATGGATAAACGACCTGGAGGGCCATGGCCATGGGACGTCTGACCCGCGTTCTTGTCGCCTCGACCCGCTGGGGGCTGGGCATTTGCGCGCTGCTGGCGGTGTTGGTGGCGCTGTACGTTAGCGTTGGCCGGCAATTGGTGCCGCTGGTGGCCGAATACCGGGCCGATGTCGAGCACAAGGCCGAGCAAGCGTTGGGCCTGCCGGTGCACGTTGGTGCCCTGGAGGGCCGCTGGAGCGGGCTTGCGCCTGTACTGCGCGTTCGCGACCTGCAATTGGGCGAAGGTGCTAGCGCGTTGCGCCTGGACGAGGTCAAGCTGGTGCCAGACCTCTGGGCCAGCCTGACTTCCCGTGAGGTACATCTGGCACGTATCCAGCTGGGTGGCTTGCAATTGATCCTGCGCGAAGACGCGCAAGGCGCCTGGAACCTCGAAGGGCTGCCAAAGAAGGACGATGCCCCGCTCGACCCCGCCGAGTTGCTGCAGCGCCTGCGCCAACTGGGGCGCATCGATGTGTTCGACAGCCAGGTAACCTTGCAACCCTGGCAGCGCGACCCCCTGACCCTGACCTACGTGAGCGTGGGCTTGCAGGCCGGTGCCTCGCGCCAGGCCCTCGACCTGCGCGCCACGCTGCCTGACGGCCAGCCCCTGGCGCTGAACCTGCGCAGCCGCGCGTCGGCCGAGGCCTGGCGCGATGGCCAGGTTGCCGCCTACCTGAGCCTGCCGCAAAGCGACTGGGCACGCTGGTTGCCGCCGAGCCTGCTGGGCAAGTGGCACGCCAGCGCATTGCGCGCGGGTGGCGAGCTCTGGGTCGACTGGGGCAAAGGCCAGTTGCAGCAAGCCGTGGTCCGGCTCAATGCGCCCCAGCTACAAGGCGCTTATGCCGAGCGCAAAGCCGCGACCTTGGAGAACCTGGCGCTGTCTGCCTGGTTCCAGCGCAACGACCAAGGTTTTGATGTGATGGTCGATTCCCTGGCCATGAATATCGGCAAGAACCGTTGGGAATCCCACCTTCAATTACGTCAGCGCCCAGGGCAGGCCCCCGCTGATGAGCGCTGGCAAGTGCAGGCCGATCGCCTCGACCTCACCCCTTTGACCCCGTTGATCAATGCCCTGGCACCGCTGCCGGACAACCTCATGGCTGTGGTTGATGGCCTGAAAGTCACCGGCGCGCTGCGCAACGTGCGCCTGGAGGCGCGGCCCAAAGCCGAAGGCGACCAGCGCCTGCAGTTTGCCGCCAACCTGGAGAAGGTCGGTTTCAACGCTTACCACGGTGCCCCCGCGGCCGGCAATGTCAGTGGCAGCGTCAGTGGTGACCTGGGGCACGGCGAGCTGCGGCTGGATACCGATGCGTTCATGCTGCACCTGTACCCGATCTTCGCCAAACCCTGGCATTACCAGCAGGCTAATGCGCGCCTGACCTGGGCCCTCGACAAAGAAGGCTTCACCCTCGTCGCGCCGTACCTGAAGGTGCTGGGCGAGGAGGGCAAGATCGCCGGTGACTTCCTCATTCGCCTGCTGTTCGAAGAGGGCCGCGAAGACTACATGGACCTGCGCGTCGGCTTGACCGAGGGCGATGGCCGCTACACGGCCAAGTACCTGCCCGAAGTGCTGAGCCCGGCCCTCGACGAATGGCTGCGCAGTGCGATCGTCAAAGGCACCGTGGACGAGGGTTACTTCCAATACCAAGGCTCGCTGAACCATGGCGCCGCACCGGAGGCACGCAGTATCAGCCTGTTCTTCAAGGTGCACGACGCGGTGTTGGACTTCCAGCCCGGCTGGCCACAGGTGCAGCAGGTGGACGGTGATGTGCTGATCGAGGACAGTGGTGTGCGCATCAAGGCCCACCATGGCCTGTTGCTCGACACCAAAGTCAGTGACGTCAGTGTCGACATCCCCCACGTCGAGGGTGACCAGCACAGCCACCTGTACCTCGATGGCGATTTCGACGGCGGCCTGGAAGACGGCCTGAAAATTCTCAAAGAGGCGCCGATCGGCACGGGCGAGATCTTCGCCGGCTGGGAAGGCGAGGGCCCGCTCAAGGGCAAGGTCAAGCTCGATATCCCCCTGGCCCACGGGGAACGGCCCAAGGTTCAGGTGGACTTCGCCACCGCTGATGCCCGCCTCAAGGTGGCCCCGCCCAGCCTAGAGTTGAACCGCCTGAAAGGCGACTTCAGCTTCGATTTAGACAAAGGGCTCAGTGGCAAGAACATCAGCTTGCAGGCGTTCGGCAAGCCGGTCACCGCGCAGATCGTTGCCGAGGGCGCGCCAGGGCAGATGCAGACCCGCATCAACGCCAATGGCCAGGTCGCGCTGAAGGCGTTGACCGAGTGGCTGCAATTCAACCAGGCCTTGCCGGCCTCGGGCGACTTGCCGTATCAGTTGCAACTCAACCTGGGCAGCCGGGACAACAGCCTCAGTGTCAATTCCTCGCTCAAGGGCCTTGCTATCGATTTGCCTGCGCCCTTCGGCAAGGCCGCTGCGGACACCCGCGACAGCCGTTTCAGCATGAACCTGCAAGGCTCGGAGCGGCGCATCGACGTCGGTTATGGCGACCTCGCGCGCTTCGCCTATGCCGCGCCTGCCGACAAGCTGGCTCAGGGCCGCGGCGAATTACTGTTGGGCACGGGGCAGGCGCAAGTACCGGCCGGCCAAGGCTTGCGCGTACGTGGGCGCCTGGAAACACTCGACCTGGCCCCCTGGCAGGCCCAGATGGCCAGCCTGGGCGGTGATGACCCCGGTGGCAGTGCACGGCAGATCCTGCAGAGCGTCGACCTGAGCATTGGCCAACTTAAGGCCTTCGGCATGGACCTCAACCAGGCGGTGGTGCGCCTGGCCCGGGGGGGGCCGGCGTGGGACCTGCGGCTGGACAGCAAGGAAGTCATCGGCAACGCGCGCGTGCCCGATGCCAAGGGCGCGCCCATGTCGATTCGCTTGCAGACCTTGCGCTTGCCGGCGGCCGACCCGGCTCAGGCCCAGGCTGAGGAAGGGCCTGACCCGTTGGCCTCGTTCGACCCGCGCAAGGTACCTGCGCTGGACCTGAGCATCGACAAGCTCTACCGCGGCGACGACCTGTTCGGCAGCGCCTCGATCAAGCTGCGCCCAACCGCGCGCGGCGTGTTGGCAGACGATATCGACCTGGACTTCAAAGGCCTGCGCATCGACGGCGGCGGTGGCTGGGAAGGCCAGCCGGGCAGCACCAGCAGCTGGTACAAAGGGCGCCTGGATGGCAAGAATCTGGCCGATGTGCTCAAGGCGTGGGGGTTCGCGCCTACCGTGACCAGTCGCGATTTCCGCCTGGATGTCGATGGCCGTTGGCCCGGTTCGCCTGCCTGGGTGGGCCTGAACCGCTTCTCTGGGAGCATGGACGCGGCGTTGCGTACCGGCCAGTTCGTCGAAGTCGAAGGCAGTGCCCAGGCCTTGCGCGTGTTCGGCCTGCTCAATTTCAACTCCATCGGCCGTCGCCTGCGCCTGGACTTCTCCGACCTATTCGAAAAAGGCTTGGCCTATGACCGGGTCAAGGGCCTGCTGGTGGCCAGTAATGGCGTGTACGTGACCCGTGAACCGATCACTGTGACCGGCCCCTCGAGCAATTTCGAGCTCGATGGCACCCTGGACATGGTCCGTGACCGGGTGGATGCCAACCTGCAGGTAACCCTGCCAGTCACCAACAACCTGCCGCTGGCTGCCTTGATCGTCGGTGCGCCGGCAGTCGGGGGCGCGCTGTTCCTTGTGGATCGGTTGATCGGCGACCGGGTCTCACGCTTTGCCAGCGTGCATTACCGCGTCGAGGGGCCGTGGAAAGAGCCTAGAATCACATTTGTGAAACCTTTCGAGAAATAGCGCCAGGAGTATTCATGAAGGCAGCGGTGATCCAGATGGTCAGCCAGGACGACGTGCTGGCCAACCTGCAGCGGGCCGGCGCCCTGCTTGAGCAGGCCGCGCTCGGTGGCGCACGCCTGGCCGTGCTGCCAGAGAACTTCGCTGCAATGGGGCGCAAGGATGCTGCGGCAATCGGGCGTGCCGAAGCCTTGGGGGAAGGGCCGATCCTGCCCTGGTTGAAACGCACGGCGCGCGACCTCAAGTTATGGATTGTCGCCGGCACGTTGCCGTTGCCACCGGTCGGCCAACCTGATGCCAAGGCCCATGCCTGCTCGTTGCTGATCGACGAAGACGGTGAAGTGGCAGCGCGCTATGACAAGTTGCACCTGTTCGACGTGGACGTCGCCGACAACCGCGGCCGATATCGCGAGTCTGATGACTATGCCCATGGCGCACAGGTGGTGGTGGCCGATACCCCGGTGGGGCGCCTGGGCTTGAGCGTATGCTATGACCTGCGCTTCCCCGAGTTGTACAGCGCACTGCGCGCAGCCGGGGCAGAACTGATCACCGCACCTGCCGCCTTCACGGCGGTGACGGGGGCGGCGCACTGGGATGTGCTGATTCGCGCGCGTGCCATCGAGACCCAGTGTTACCTGTTGGCCGCAGCGCAGGGCGGCACCCATCCAGGGCCACGGGAAACCCATGGCCATGCAGCGATCATCGACCCTTGGGGGCGGATCGTTGCGCAGCAGGCGCAGGGCGAAGCGGTATTGCTCGCCGAGCGCGACATTGACGAACAAGCGTCCATTCGGGCGCGCATGCCGGTGGTATCGCACCGGCGCTTTTTCTCGCAGGACGCCTTGCGGCCTGCGCACACCTCGGAGTGACTATGAGCCAGATGTTATCCACCGTCAGCGAGCAGCTCCTGGCCCCAGGCGGATTGACCCTGGACAGCCTGCAGGCTGTGCTGGGTGAGTTGGCCGGCCCGGGCATCGATGCCGCCGACTTGTATTTCCAGGGCCAGATCTCGGAAACCTGGGCGCTCGAGGACGGCATCGTCAAAGAGGGCAGCTTCAACCTGGATCAGGGCGTGGGCGTACGTGCCCAATCCGGTGAAAAGACCGGCTTCGCCTACAGCAATGCTATCAACCTGGAAGCCTTGACCTCGGCCGCCCGCGCCGCGCGTTCGATTTCCCGCGCTGGGCAGAATGGCACGGTACAGGCGTTCCGTAGCCAGGATGTGACTGCCCTGTATGCTCCGGACAACCCGCTGGATGTGCTGACGCGCGCCGAAAAGGTCGACCTGCTCAAGCGTGTCGACGCGGCGACCCGTGCGCTGGACCCGCGTATCCAGCAGGTCAGCGTGAGCATGGCCGGGGTCTGGGAGCGCATTCTCATCGCCGCGGCTGACGGCAGCCTGGCCGCCGACGTGCGCCCGCTGGTGCGTTTCAACGTCAGTGTCATCGTCGAACAGAATGGCCGCCGCGAGCGCGGTGGCCAGGGCGGTGGCGGGCGTACCGACTACCGGTTCTTCACCGAAGAGAAGGTCATGGGTTATGCCCGTGAGGCCTTGCGCCAGGCGCTGGTGAACCTGGAAGCGATTCCAGCGCCGGCGGGCACCTTGCCGGTGGTGCTGGGCTCGGGTTGGTCGGGTGTGTTGTTGCATGAGGCGGTAGGCCATGGCCTGGAAGGCGACTTCAACCGCAAGGGCAGCTCGGCGTTCAGTGGCCGTATCGGTGAGCAGGTGGCGTCGAAGCTGTGCACCATCGTTGACGACGGCACCCTTGAAGGCCGCCGTGGCTCTCTGAGCGTGGATGACGAAGGCACCCCGACCGAGTGCACCACGCTGATCGAAAACGGTGTGCTCAAAGGCTACATGCAGGACAAACTGAATGCCCGCCTGATGGGCATGGCCGTGACAGGCAATGGCCGCCGCGAGTCCTACGCGCATCTGCCGATGCCACGTATGACCAACACCTACATGCGTGCCGGCGAAAGCGACCCGCAAGAAATCATCGCCTCGGTAAAAAAAGGCATCTACTGCGCCAACCTTGGTGGTGGCCAGGTGGATATCACCAGCGGCAAGTTCGTGTTCTCAACCAGTGAGGCCTACCTGATCGAGGACGGCAAGATCACTGCGCCAGTCAAGGGTGCGACCCTGATTGGCAATGGCCCAGAGGCGATGAGCCGCGTGTCGATGGTCGGCAATGACCTGGCCCTGGACAGTGGCGTGGGAACGTGTGGCAAGGATGGGCAATCGGTGCCGGTAGGGGTAGGGCAGCCGACGCTGAAGCTGGATGCGATCACAGTTGGCGGTACTGGCGCGTGATGGCGTTGGGGACCGCATTGCGGTCCTTTCGCAGCGCGAGGCTGCTACAGGGGCATGCGATCCCTGTAGGAGCAGCCTTGCGCTGCGAATGGGCCGCAAAGCGGCCCCAGGGCATCAACGCAAACCGCGCTGCAGCTCGTCGAGGTCGCGGATGTACTTGAACACCTTGCGTGCAGCAGCAGGCGGCTTGTTCCGCGCTTTTTCGTGCTGTGCATGGCGGATCAGCGAGCGCAGTTGCTGGCGATCGGTGTCCGGGTATTCGTTGACGAAGCGCTCGAGGTCTTCGTCATTACCGTCGATGAGCCGGTCACGCCAGCGCTCCAGGCCGTGGAAGCGCTCGTTGTACTGGCGGGTCGAGCTGTCCATCTGTTCGAGCAAGGCATGGATGGCATCCAGGTCCTGGACGCGCATCAGCTTGCCGACGAACGACATGTGCCGTTTACGGGCTCCGTGAGCTGTGTGCTTGCTGGCCTCGGCCAACGCTTTGCGTAGCTCGTCGGTCAACGGCAGGCGTGCCAGGGTGTCGGCCTTGAGCGTAGTGAGGCGCTCGCCGAGTTCAACCAGCTCATGCAGTTCGCGCTTGATCTGGGTTTTGCTTTTTTCGCCGTCGTAGGCGTCGTTTGAATCAACCATGGTGGCAGTCCGCTAGAAATCGCCGCCATGATAACCAGTCGGGGGCCGCTTGTCCGGCCCGGTCGTAGAATGACCCTCGCCGAACGCAGAATTTGAGTGGAGAGAACCATGAGTGCAGTCCAGAGCGTAGGTCCGAAAGACCTGCCAGCGTTGCAGGAACAGGTCGAAGCGATCATCGCCGAAGCGCGTCGCCAGGGTGCCAGTGCCTGCGAAGTTGCGGTGTCGCTGGAGCAGGGCCTGTCCACCACGGTGCGCCAGCGTGAGGTCGAAACGGTCGAGTTCAACCGTGACCAAGGCTTTGGCATCACCCTCTATGTCGGCCAGCGCAAAGGCTCGGCCAGCACCTCCGCGAGTGGCCCAGACGCGATCCGCGAGACCGTTGCCGCAGCTTTGGCCATTGCCAAACACACCTCTGAAGACGAATGCTCGGGGCTGGCCGATGCCGCGTTGATGGCGCGCGAAATCCCGGACCTGGACCTTTATCACGACTGGGATATCGAACCCGAGAAGGCGATCGAGATGGCCCTGGCCTGCGAGGCCGCGGCGTTCGACGCCGATGCCCGCATTCTCAACGCCGATGGCACCACCCTCAACACCCATCAAGGGTGCCGGGTATATGGCAACAGCCACGGATTCATCGGGGGCTATGCGTCGACCCGGCACAGCCTGAGCTGTGTGATGATCGCCGAGGGCGAAGGGCAGATGCAGCGCGACTACTGGTATGACGTGAACCGCCAAGGCGGCTTGCTGGCTGACCCGCGCAGCATCGGCCAGCGCGCGGCCCAGCGTGCGGCGAGCCGCCTCGGCGCACGCCCGGTACCAACGTGCGAAGTGCCGGTGCTGTTCTCGGCGGAGCTGGCCGGCGGCCTGTTCGGCAGCTTCCTCTCGGCGATTTCCGGCGGCAACCTGTACCGCAAGTCATCGTTCCTTGAAGGCACACTCGGCCAGCGCCTGTTCCCAAGCTGGCTGACCCTCGATGAGCGCCCGCATATTCCTCGGGCCTTGGGCAGTGCCGCGTTCGATGGCGATGGCTTGGCGACCTACGCCAAACCGTTCGTCGACAAAGGTGAGTTGGTGTCGTACCTGCTGGGCACTTATTCCGGGCGCAAGCTCGGGCTGCCGAGCACGGCCAACTCGGGTGGTGTGCACAACTTGTACGTGACCAATGGCGTCGAAGACCAGGCTGCCCTGATCCGCCGCATGGGGCGTGGCTTGCTGGTGACCGAGTTGATGGGGCATGGCCTGAACATGGTGACCGGCGATTATTCGCGTGGGGCTGCGGGTTTCTGGGTCGAGAACGGCGAGATTCAGCATGCGGTGCAGGAAGTGACCATCGCCGGGAACATGAAGGATATGTTCCAGCAAATTGTCGCGATCGGTAACGATCTAGAGACACGCAGCAATATCCATACGGGCTCGGTGCTGATCGAGCGAATGACGGTTGCAGGGAGCTGATAGGTAACCTGCTCTGGCCTCTTCGCGGGTAAACCCGCTCCCACAGGATACCGACTGGCTTCAGGTACTGTGGGAGCGGGTTTACCCGCGAAGAGGCCGGTACAGCCCAGCCTGTTTCAGACTGATTTAGAGAACCCGGCCCTGGTGCCGGGTTTTTTTATGCGTCCTACCTCACGGCTTTAGTCGATCCGTACTTGAAGTGATTCTATTTATCACTTAATAATGAATATCATTACCCAGTTGCTTGGCGATGGTGTTCATGAAATCCGTCCTCCACGAATTGCCCTACTTGGAAAACTGGCGCTGGCTCAGCCGGCGCATTCGCTGCGCGCTCGAGCCCGATGAGCCGCGTCTTATCGAGCATTACCTGGCCGAAGGCCGTTACCTGGTGTGCTGCACCGAAACCTCGTCCTGGACGGTGGCTTTGACCTCCTTCCGCCTGCTGCTGGATACCGCCTGCGATCGCATGCTGCCGTGGCATTGGCGCTGCTTGTGCCTGGACCAGGCCTGGCGCCCGTTGCTGGACCTGCGCAACCTCGACCGCCGCGATCAGAACCAGCGATGGCAGCCCTACGCCTTGCAATTGGCCAACTGCGTGCTGCTGCCTTCGATTTCTCCCGATGAACTGATGCAAGGATTAGACGATGAGTAATACCCGTATCGAGCGTGACAGCATGGGTGAGCTGCAGGTGCCTGCCGAGGCCCTGTATGGCGCCCAGACACAGCGCGCGGTCGACAACTTCCCGATCAGCGGCCAGCGCATGCCGGCCCAGTTCATTCGCGCATTGCTGCTGGCCAAGGCCGCAGCGGCCAAGGCCAACATCGAGCTGGAGCAAGTGACCGCCGACCAGGGCCAGGCCATCGTTAAGGCGGTTGAGCAACTGCTTGCGGAAGATTTCATCCAGCATTTCCCGGTGGACGTGTTCCAGACCGGTTCCGGCACCAGTTCGAACATGAACGCCAACGAAGTGATCGCCACCCTGGCCAGCCGCGTACTGGGTGATGCGGTCAATGCCAACGACCATGTGAACTGTGGCCAGAGTAGCAACGACATCATCCCGACCACCATCCATGTCAGTGCCGCCTTGGCGCTGCACGAGCAGCTACTGCCGGCGTTGCGGCACCTGGTGCAGGTGATCGAGGCCAAGTCGGTGCAGGTACACCCCTTTGTAAAAACCGGCCGCACTCACCTGATGGACGCCATGCCCGTGCGCATGAGCCAGGTGCTCGACGGTTGGGCGGCGCAAATCAACGGCGCGCTGGCACACATTGAGGCAACCCTGCCGAGCTTGCAGGCCCTGGCCCAGGGCGGCACCGCCGTCGGGACCGGGATCAACGCCCATCCACAGTTCGCTGCCGGCTTCGCGCGTCAGCTGAGTGCCCTGACCCAGGTCGAGTTCACCCCCGGCCAGAATCTGTTTGCGCTGATCGGCTCGCAAGACACGGCGGTTGCCCTGTCGGGTCAACTCAAGACCACCGCCGTGGCACTGATGAAAATCGCCAACGACCTGCGCTGGATGAACTCCGGCCCCTTGGCCGGCCTTGGCGAGATCGAGCTGCAAGGCTTACAGCCGGGCTCGTCGATCATGCCGGGCAAGGTCAACCCAGTGATCCCGGAGGCCACCGCCATGGTCGCCGCGCAGGTGATCGGCAATGACGCGACCATCGCCATCGCCGGGCAGTCGGGCAACTTCGAGCTGAACGTCATGTTGCCGGTGATCGCCCGCAACCTGCTGGAAAGCATCGAGCTGATGGCCAACGTCAGCCGCCTGCTGGCCGACAAGGCCATCGCCACCTTCAAGGTCAATGAAAGCAAGCTCAAGGAAGCGCTGGCGCGCAACCCGATCTTGGTCACTGCGCTGAACCCGATCATTGGCTACCTTAAGGCCGCCGAAATCGCCAAGACCGCCTACAAGCAGGGCCGCCCGATCATCGACGTGGCGCTGGAGCACACCGACTTGTCGCGTGACCAGCTCGAGGCCCTGCTGGACCCGGAAAAACTCACGGCCGGCGGTATCTGACTCAGCGTCACCGCCGAGCGTACGAGCCATCGCGCTCAGGAGAAACGTCATGCAGCACTGGAAACGCACCACTGAAACCGCCAACCGCCTGTTCGAGCAAGGTGAATGGGTCGATGCCCGGGAACACTACCTGCAAGCCTTGGCCTTGGCCCAGGTGCTGTTCGAGCGCTGGCATGACGTCGACGAAGCGGTGGCGGTGTTCGTCATCGCTCACCACAACCTGGCCGACCTGCACCTGCGCCTGAACCAGCCGCACGAGAGCGCCGACTACCTGTGCGCTGCGCACCAGCGCTTGCTCCAGGCCAGCCAGGAAGCGCGCTTGCCCCAGGCGCTGCGGGATGCAGCGCTGCGCCACAGCTCACGCACCTACACCGAATTGCTGAGTTTCATTGCCGACTACGGACAGTACCCGCGCACCGAGCGCCTGCTCAACCGTCACGCTCCCGCAGCTAGCGAGCTAGCCGCGCAAACAGGCGTGACACCCAGAACCCACGCTTACGGAATCCATTGACATGCCACATACCTTGCCTGCGTTGCCTTATGCCTACGATGCGCTGGAACCGCACATCGATGCCCAGACCATGGAAATTCACCACAGCAAGCACCACCAGACCTACATCAACAACCTCAACGCTGCCATTGAAGGCACCGAATGGGCCGAATGGCCGGTGGAGCAGCTGGTAGGTGCGGTCAAGCAGTTGCCAGAAAAGCTACAGGCTGCCGTGATCAACCAAGGCGGCGGCCACGCCAACCACACGCTGTTCTGGACGGTGATGGCGCCACACGGCGGCGGGCAGCCACACGGTCAGGTGGCCAAGGCCGTCGAGGCCGAGCTGGGTGGGTTCGACGCGTTCAAGGACGCCTTCACCAAAGCAGCGCTGACTCGCTTTGGCAGTGGCTGGGCCTGGCTCAGCGTCACCCCGGGCAACACGCTGGTGGTCGAAAGCAGCGGTAACCAGGACAGCCCGCTGATGCACGGCAACACGCCGATTCTCGGGTTGGACGTGTGGGAGCACGCCTACTACCTGAAATACCAGAACCGTCGCCCTGAATACATCGGTGCCTTCTACAACGTCGTCGACTGGGCGGAAGTGGAACGTCGTTATCTCGAAGCCTTGAAGTGAGTCGATCCGGTATGCGTTCACAGGTGTTGTCCGTCAGCAGCGTACGTCTGTTTCGTCTGGCGATAGGAACCTTGCTGTTGCTGGTGGGCACAGCATTGCTGCTGGCGCAGGGCATTGCCTGGCTGGGCCTGGAACCGCGCATGCTACGCGCCCTCGAAGGGGGCGCATTGTGCGCGTTGGGGACAGCGCTGGGCGCGGTACCGGTGTTGGTGATTCGTAACATGCCGGTGGCGCTGGCCGACACATTGCTGGGCTTCGGCGCGGGTGTGATGCTGGCGGCCACCGCGTTTTCCCTGATCATCCCGGGGCTGGAGGCGGCGCAAGGCATCGGCTTCAGCCCTTGGGGCGCGGGCGGCCTGATCAGCTTTGGCCTGATGTTTGGCGCCTTGTGCCTGTTCCTGGTCGACCTCAAGGTCTCCGGTGCCTCGCCAGAAGCCTTGGTCGGCACGGACAATCAGCCGGTGATCGCCGCGCGAATCTGGTTGTTCGTGATCGCCATCATTGCCCACAACATTCCTGAAGGCATGGCCATCGGTGTGTCTGCGGGCGGCGGCATGGCCGATGCCGACAGCCTGGCGATGGGCATCGCTTTGCAGGATGTGCCGGAAGGGCTGGTGATTGCGTTGGTGTTGGCGGGGGCGGGCATGCCGCGGTTCAAGGCATTCCTGATTGGTGCCGCTTCAGGCCTGGTCGAACCGGTGGCAGCGGTTATCTGTGCCTGGCTGGTGAATGTTGCCGAACTGCTGTTGCCGTTGGGCCTGGCGTGTGCCGCAGGGGCGATGCTGCTTGTGGTGACCCAGGAGATCATCCCCGAGTCGCGTAGTAATGGGCATCACCGCTTGGCCAGTTTGGGATTGTGTATCGGTTTTTGCCTGATGATGGTGATGGACACGGCGATGTCTTGAATGTGGTGAAGGCAGGCTGCCCTTCGCCAACGTTGTCAGGTGAAGATAACTTCTACCCGGCCCTCGCGTCGTGAGCGAGGCGCCGCCTTGACCACAATCTGAATGTCGCGGCCAAGGCGTGCCAGGCAATCAATCATTTTTGTCTCGCTGATACCGCGAAACTTCCCTCGCATCATTTCGGAGACTTTGGGTTGCGGAAGCCCCAGTACTGCCGCTGCCTGCACTTGAGTCAGGTGGCGTGCCTTGATGATGCTGCAGATCTTGCTGGCCAGGTGTGCCTTTATCAGCATTTCGCCAGCGTCTGCGCTGTTGAGGTCGGCATAGACGTTTCCGCTGCTTTCTTCGATCTCAATCATGTGTTGTTCCTTTTGCGTGAGCCGCTGCCTGCTTCAGCCTTGACTTGATCAAGTCCAATTCGTGCTTGGGTGTCTTGATGCCTGAATTGGATTTTTTCTGGAAACAATGCAGGACGTACACCGCAGCCCCCAGGCTTACGGTATAGATGGCGCGATAGGTGTCACTGTCGTGGTTTTCCACCACCTCCAGAACGCCAGCACCGGTGAAGCCCTTCAGGCATTTCGCCTGAGGGTGTTTGCCCCCTTCTTGTGCCAAATGCAGGGCAAAGCCGAAAATATCCTGTACATCGCTTGGCGCTTCCTGCAGATCCTTCTTGCTACTTCCTACCCAGTACAGCGGTTTGACACGTTTGAATGCATCCATGACATCGTCCTAATCTATACCTATATAGGTATAAATACAAACGCGCTCTTGGTCATGCTGAAAATTGGCAGGGGATGTTGCCGGGCTTTACTCGCCTTCGTCGAAGTAGTTGTTGATCAACTCGACCAGCGCGTCCAGCGCGTCGTTGTCCTGTTCGCCTTCTGTCAGCAAGTGCACTTGGGTGCCTTTACCTGCTGCGAGCATCATCACCGCCATGATGCTCTTGCCGTCCACCAGCTTGTCTGGCGCGCGGCCTACCTTGACCTGGCAGGGAAAGCGCCCGGCCACGCCGACGAACTTGGCCGCCGCCCGGGCATGCAGGCCCAGCTTGTTGATGATGGTGATTTCGCGGGCGGGCATCGTGGGGTGGATCCTGTGGGCTAGAGGTCGCGGTGGCGGACCTGGACGTTTTTCAGGGATTGCTGCAGCAACGTGCCGAGGCGTTCGGTCAGGTACACCGACCGGTGATGGCCACCAGTGCAGCCAATGGCGATGGTGACATAGGCGCGGTTGCTGGCGGCGAAGCGGGGCAGCCATTTAAGCAGGTAGCTGGAAATGTCGTTAAACATCTCTTCGACGTCCGGCTGGGCGGCGAGGTAGTCGATTACCGGTTGTTCGAGACCAGAATGCTCACGCAGTTCGGGCTTCCAGTAGGGGTTGGGCAGGCAGCGCACGTCGAATACCAGGTCGGCATCGACCGGCATACCCCGTTTGAAGCCAAACGATTCGACCAGGAACGCGGTGCCAGGCTCTGGCTGGTTGAGCAGGCGCAGCTTGATCGAGTCGCGCAGCTGGTAAAGGTTGAGGCTGGTGGTGTCGATTTTGAGGTCGGCAAGGTCGGCGATCGGCCCCAGCATGTCGCTTTCCACGCGTATCGCCTCTGCCAGGGAACGGTTGGCATTGGTCAGCGGGTGGCGCCGGCGGGTCTCCGAAAAGCGCTTGAGCAGTGTGTCTTCATCGGCATCCAGGTACAGCACATCACACTTGATATGCCGGGCACGGGCCTCTTCGAGCAGCTCGGGGAAACGCGTCAGGTGGCTGGGGAGGTTGCGCGCGTCAATCGACACGGCGACCTTGGGTTGCAGCAACTCGGTATTGATCAAGGCATCTTCCGCAAGCTGCGGGAGCAGCCCGGCGGGAAGGTTGTCGATGCAATAGAAACCGTTGTCTTCCAGGACATCGAGGGCGGTGCTCTTGCCGGAGCCGGACCGGCCGCTGACGATGATCAGGTGCATGTTCAGTGCTCGTTCTGTACGTCCAGGACAACCTGGTACAGGGCCTCGTCACTGCTGGCGGCACGCAGGCGATCACGAACCTCTTTGCGATCGAGCATGCTGGCGATCTGGCGCAGCAGTTCCAGGTGCGCATCGGTGGCAGCTTCGGGCACCAGCAGGACGAACAGCAGGTCCACGGGTGCGCCATCGATGGCGTCGTAGTCGATCGGTGCCTCCAGGTGCAGCAATGCGCTGACCGGGGCGGTGCATCCTTCGAGTCGGCAATGGGGGATGGCGATGCCGTTGCCGAACCCGGTCGAACCGAGCTTTTCACGGGCGACCAGTTTTTCGAAGACGTCTTGCATCTCCAGTTCTGGCACTTGGTTGGCGATGAGATTGGCGACCTTTTCGAGGGCGCGCTTCTTACTGCCTCCCGGCACGTTCACGAGGGAACGGCCGGGGGTCAGGATGGTTTCAAGTCGGATCATGGATGAGGGGGATCAGCGGGCAGCTGCACCTTGCAGCAGGCTTTGCTGTTTTTCCTTGTGTTTTTTCAGTTGGCGGTCGAGCTTGTCGGCCAAGGCGTCGATCGCTGCATACATGTCTTCGTGTTCCGCGTTGGCTACCACTTCACCGCCCGGAATCTGCAGGGTCGCTTCGACCTTCTGCTGCAGCTTCTCGACCTTCATGATGACCTGCACGTTAGTGATCTTGTCGAAGTGACTTTCCACGCGGGCGAGCTTTTCAAGCACATAATCGCGCAGCGGCTGGGTGACTTCTACATGCTGTCCACTGATATTGACTTGCATACAGCTTCTCCTTTATTGCCCGTGCATAAAGAGGCAAGTCTTGCACCTGCCCCAAAAACGCTGTGGCACATACCAGGTGCTACATCAGTCGCTTGCGCTCGCTCGACGGTGCGATGCCGAGAGACTCGCGGTACTTGGCGACGGTGCGACGGGCTACCTGGATGCCTTGTGCCTCCAGTAAACCAGCGATCTTGCTGTCACTCAATGGCTTTTTCTGATTTTCCGCCGCAACCAGTTTCTTGATGATCGCGCGGATCGCTGTGGACGAGCATTCTCCGCCTTCAGCGGTGCTGACGTGGCTTGAGAAAAAGTATTTCAGTTCGTAGATGCCGCGGGGCGTGTGCATGTATTTTTGCGTGGTGACCCGCGAAATGGTCGACTCGTGCATACCGACGGCTTCGGCGATGTCATGCAGGACCAACGGCTTCATCGCTTCGTCGCCATGGTCCAGGAAGCCGCGCTGATGCTCGACGATCTGCGTGGCCACTTTCATCAGGGTTTCGTTGCGGCTTTGCAGGCTCTTGATGAACCAGCGCGCTTCTTGCAGCTGATTGCGCATGAAGGTGTTGTCGGCGCTGGTGTCCGCGCGGCGGACAAAGCCTGCGTATTGCGGGTTGACGCGCAGGCGCGGGATGGCTTCCTGGTTCAACTCCACCAGCCAGCGGTCGCTGTCTTTGCGCACGATGACGTCGGGCACGACGTACTCAGGTTCGCTCGATTCGATCTGCGACCCCGGGCGCGGGTTGAGGCTTTGCACCAGTTCGATGACCTGGCGCAGCTCGTCTTCTTTGATCTTCATGCGCCGCATCAGCTGGCTGTAGTCGCGGCTGCCCAGCAGGTCGATGAAGTCGGTGACCAGGCGTTTGGCCTCGGCCATCCACGGCGTGCTGGCCGGTAGCTGGCGCAGTTGCAGCAGCAGGCATTCGCCCAGGTTGCGTGCGGCGATGCCGGCAGGCTCGAACTGCTGAATGCGGTGAAGGACCGCTTCGACCTCGTCCAGCTCGATATCCAGTTCGGGGTCGAAACCGGCGCAGATCTCTTCGAGGGTGTCTTCGAGGTAGCCCTGGCCATTGATGCTGTCGATCAGGGTGACGGCGATCAGGCGATCGGTGTCGGACATCGGCGCCAGGTTCAGCTGCCACAGCAGGTGGCTTTGCAGGCTTTCGCCGGCCGATGTGCGGGTGGTGAAGTCCCACTCGTCGTCATCGTTGCTCGGCAGGCTGCTGGCGCTGGTCTGGTAGATGTCTTCCCAGGCGGTATCGACGGGAAGCTCGTTGGGGATTCGCTCGCTCCACTCACCGTCTTCCAGGTTTTCGGCACTGGCGGTGCTTTCCTGGAAGCTGTTGTCCTGGACTTCGGCGGCCGGTTTGTTCTCGGCGTTATCGGCCATCGGGTCGCTGTTATCGAAGTCCTCGCCGTCTTCCTGACGTTCGAGCATCGGGTTCGATTCCAGCGCTTCCTGGATTTCCTGTTGGAGGTCCAGGGTAGAGAGCTGGAGGAGGCGGATGGCCTGTTGCAACTGAGGAGTCATCGTCAGTTGCTGGCCCATTTTTAGGACGAGCGATGGTTTCATGGCAGGGGCTTAATACCTTGTTCGCCGGCGCGCATGCGCCATCCACTACACGAGGGCGCCGGAGCGCCAAATTCAAGCAAGTTTTATGCCTTAAATTGTAGCGTTTGCCTAGAGCACCGTAACAACTTAAACCCCGACAGGGTCGATTTGCCAGTGCTCCAGGTGCGTCCCGGGGTCAGAGCCGGAACTCGTGACCCAGGTAAACCTCTTTGACCAGTTCATTGGCCAGGATGGTCTCGGCGTCGCCTTCGGCGATCAGTCGGCCATCATTGACGATATAGGCGGTTTCGCAGATATCCAAGGTCTCGCGCACGTTGTGGTCGGTGATCAGTACGCCGATGCCCTTGGCCTTGAGGTGGTGGATGATCTGCTTGATGTCACCTACGGAAATCGGGTCGACGCCCGCGAAGGGTTCGTCGAGCAGGATGAACTTCGGTGCGGTCGCCAGGGCGCGTGCGATCTCGACACGGCGGCGTTCGCCACCCGAGAGGCTCATGCCGAGGTTGTCGCGGATGTGGCTGATGTGGAACTCCTGCAGCAGGCTTTCCAGCTCCTTGCGGCGGCCGTCGCGGTCGAGCTCCTTGCGGGTCTCGAGGATCGCCATGATGTTGTCGGCCACCGACAGCTTGCGGAAGATCGAGGCTTCCTGCGGCAGGTAGCCGATACCGGCACGCGCGCGACCGTGCATGGGCTGGTGGCTGACATCGAGGTTGTCGATCAGCACGCGCCCTTGCTCAGCCTGGACCAGGCCGACGATCATGTAGAAGCAGGTGGTCTTGCCGGCGCCGTTGGGGCCGAGCAGGCCGACGATCTGGCCGCTGTCGATCGACAGGCTGACGTCGCGCACGACTTGCCGACCCTTGTAGCTCTTGGCCAGGTGCTGGGCTTTGAGGGTTGCCATTTACTCGGCCTTCTTCTTCGGCTGGATCACCATGTCGATGCGCTGACGTGGTTGAGTCACGTTGCCACCACGACCGGCGGTCGCAACCTGGGTCTTGGTGTTGTAGACGATTTTCTCGCCTTCAGTGGTGTTGCCTTCATTCTCGACCTTGGCGCGGTCGGTGAGGATCACCGTGTCTTTCTGCGCCTGGTACTGAATGGTCACGGCCCAGCCTTTCATCTTGTCCGGCTTGGCGGTGCTCTGCTGCTGTTCGAAGTAGGCCAGGTTGCCCACCGAGGTGACCACGTCGATGTCGCCGTTGGCGGCGCGGGTCATGGTCACGGTGTTGCCTTTGATCATCATCGAACCTTGGGTGATGATGACGTCACCGGTATAGGTGGCCACGCCTTGCTTGTCGTCCAGGTGCGCGTTGTCGGCCTGGATGCGGATAGGCTGGTCACGGTCGGTCGGCAGTGCGAAGGCGCTCGCGCTTCCCAGTGCTGCGCTCAGGCTGAGCAAAAGGGGGAGGGTTTTAACGAGCCTCATACTGTCCTCTTACGTTAGAGAGCAGGTCCATCCTGCCTTCTTTCAAATACGCTTTCATTCCTTTGCCCGTGGTCGTGCCACCGGCGCCGTCGATTCTAACGGCTTGCTCGGTCTGCGCATATTGCTTCTGCGGGAATACGGTCATGCGTGAGCTGGTGATAATCGTTTCACGCTTCTTTTCGTCGGTGCGGGCAATGCGCACCTGGTCGATCAGCTCGACCTCGGTGCCGTCCGGGTTAACCTCGGCACGGACGCTTTGCACGTGCCACGGGTACTCGGTGCCACGGTACATGTGCAGGTCTGGCGTGGTCACCAGTGTGACCTCGGTGGCCGTCAGGTGTTCGACCTTGTCGGCGGTCATTTCGTACTGCAACTTGCCGTCGGGCAGGAACTGCACGCTGTGGGCATTGATCGCGTAGTAGTCGATGGCGCTCTCGTCGACTTGGGCCGTGGGCTGGTCGAGGAAGCTCTCGGGGCTGACATTCCAGTAGCCGATCGCCGCCAGCAGGGCGCCGATGGCCACGAGCAGCACAATATTGCGGGCTTTCTTGCTGAACATGAGCAGCCTTAAAGGTAATGTGCGTTGGCAGCGTCCAGGGTGCCCTGGGCCTGCATGATCAGTTCACAAAATTCACGCGCCGCGCCTTCACCGCCGCGGGCCTGGGTCACCCCGTGCGCATGTTGGCGAACGAAGGGGGCGGCGTTAGCCACCGCCATGCCCAGGCCGACCCGGCGGATCACCGGCAGGTCGGGCAAGTCGTCGCCCAGGTAGGCGACTTGTTCATAGCTTAGGCCGAGTTCGGCGAGCAAGCCGTCGAGTACCACCAATTTGTCCTCGCGGCCTTGGTACAGGTGCGGGATGCCGAGGTTTTTCGCACGGCGCTCGACCACCGGGGTTTTGCGCCCGCTGATGATTGCCGTGGTCACGCCCGACGCCATGAGCATCTTGATGCCCTGGCCGTCGAGGGTGTTGAAGGTCTTGAACTCGCTGCCGTCTTCGAGGAAGTACAGGCGGCCGTCGGTGAGCACGCCGTCAACGTCGAACACGGCAAGCTTGATGGCCTGGCCACGTTGAATCAAATCCTGGGTCATTTACATTACTCCGGCGCGCAACAGGTCGTGCATGTTCAGGGCGCCGGTCGGGCGGTCGTCCTGGTCGACCACCACCAGCGCGTTGATCTTGTGGTCTTCCATGATTTTCAGCGCCTCGGCGGCCAGCATTTCGGCGCGGGCGGTCTTGCCATGCACGGTCATCACCTGGTCAATCAAGGTGGTGTGCATGTCGATATTGCGGTCCAGGCTGCGGCGCAGGTCGCCGTCGGTGAAGATCCCAGCCAGTTTGCCGTCCGGTTCGAGGATCACGGTCATGCCCAGGCCTTTGCGCGACATTTCCAGTAGCGCGTCCTTGAGCAGGGTGCCGCGTGCCACCTGGGGCAGTTCGGCGCCTGCGTGCATCACGTTCTCGACCTTGAGCAGCAGGCGGCGGCCGAGGGCGCCACCGGGGTGCGAAAAGGCGAAGTCTTCGGCGGTAAAACCACGGGCTTCGAGCAGGGCGATGGCCAGGGCGTCGCCCAGCACCAGCGCTGCGGTGGTCGAAGAGGTGGGGGCCAGGTTCAGCGGGCAGGCCTCCTGGGTGACGCGGGCGTCGAGGTTGACCTCGGCAGCCTGGGCCAGGGGCGAATCGGCATTGCCGGTCAGGCTGATCAGCTGGATGCCGAGGCGCTTGATCAGCGGCAACAAGGTGATGATTTCTGCGGTGCTGCCAGAATTGGACAGGGCCAGGATGACATCGTCCCGGGTGATCATGCCCATGTCGCCATGGCTGGCTTCGGCCGGGTGCACGAAGAACGCAGGCGTGCCGGTGCTGGCCAGGGTGGCGGCGATCTTGTTGCCGATATGCCCCGACTTGCCCATGCCGACCACCACGACCCGGCCTTTGCTGGCCAGAATCAGCTCGCAGGCCTTGACGAAGTTGGCGTCGATACGCGGCGCCAGGCTTTCCACGGCCTCGACTTCGAGGCGCAAGGTGCGCAGGGCGGACTGGATCAGCTCACTGGATTGGCTCATGTCGTCAAACAATGCCTGATGAAAAGGCGGCGATTATAGCCGCAATGGAAGAAAGCCTCATCCTTTCGATTGCCCGGCAAATGCCATGGAAGTCTGTCGTTGTGCTGAACGACACGTTCCATGGCCTTGGGGCCGCCCTGTCAGCGGTGCTATAGTTCGCCGCTATTCGGCCTGTCAGGGGCACGTGTGCCTTCACGATGAGGGCAAGCGTCCACTAGGACGAGGCTGCACTAGCAAGGAGTCTAGATGAGTGTGGATAGCGCCTACGCGGTCGAGTTGAAGGGGCTTACCTTCAAGCGCGGTTCGCGCAGCATTTTCAGCAATGTCGACATACGCATCCCGCGCGGCAAGGTCACCGGCATCATGGGGCCATCGGGTTGCGGCAAGACCACATTGCTACGCCTGATGGGTGCGCAACTGCGTCCGTCCAGCGGCGAGGTATGGGTTGCCGGGCAGAACCTGCCGACGCTGTCGCGCAGCGACCTGTTCGACGCGCGCAAGCAGATGGGCGTGCTGTTCCAAAGTGGCGCGCTGTTCACCGACCTCGATGTGTTCGAGAACGTGGCCTTCCCGCTGCGCGTGCACACCCAGCTGTCGGAAGAGATGATTCGCGACATCGTGTTGATGAAACTGCAGGCCGTTGGCCTGCGCGGTGCCATCGACCTGATGCCCGACGAACTGTCCGGTGGCATGAAGCGCCGGGTGGCGTTGGCGCGTGCGATCGCCCTGGACCCGCAGATCCTCATGTACGACGAACCGTTCGTCGGCCAGGACCCGATCGCCATGGGGGTACTGGTGCGCCTGATCCGCCTGCTCAACGATGCCCTGGGCATCACCAGCATCGTGGTTTCCCACGACCTGGCCGAAACGGCCAGCATTGCCGACTATATCTACGTAGTAGGGGATGGCCAGGTGCTGGGGCAGGGCACGCCTGACGAGCTGATGGGCTCGGACAACCCGCGTATTCGCCAGTTCATGAAAGGCGACCCGGATGGCCCGGTACCCTTCCACTTTCCCGCGCCTGATTACCGCGCCGACCTGCTGGGGGCGCGTTGATGCGCAGAAAATCCTTACTCGAACGTGTTCGCCTGTTCGGTCGCTCGGCGATCGACGTGCTGGCCGTGCTCGGGCGTTCCTGTCTGTTTCTGTTCCATGCGCTGATCGGGCGTGGCGGCATTGGCGGTGGCTTCCAGCTGCTGACCAAGCAGCTGTACTCGGTGGGCGTGCTGTCGCTGGCGATCATCGTCGTGTCCGGTGTGTTCATTGGCATGGTGCTGGCGCTGCAGGGCTACAGCATCCTGACCAAGTATGGCTCTGAACAGGCTGTTGGGCAGATGGTGGCCTTGACCCTGTTGCGTGAGCTCGGGCCGGTGGTGACCGCACTGTTGTTCGCCGGCCGCGCAGGTTCTGCGCTAACCGCCGAAATTGGCAACATGAAGTCCACCGAGCAGCTATCGAGCCTGGAAATGATCGGCGTCGACCCGCTCAAGTACATCGTTGCGCCACGCCTGTGGGCCGGCTTCATCTCGCTGCCGCTGCTGGCGCTGATCTTCAGCGTGGTCGGCATCTGGGGTGGGTCGTGGGTCGCCGTGGATTGGCTGGGCGTCTACGAGGGCTCGTTCTGGGCCAACATGCAGAACAGTGTTTCCTTCACCGACGACGTGCTGAACGGCTTGATCAAGAGCCTGGTGTTCGCCTTCGTCACCACCTGGATCGCCGTATTCCAGGGGTACGACTGTGAGCCCACCTCAGAAGGGATCAGCCGTGCCACCACCAAGACCGTGGTCTATGCCTCGTTGGCTGTCCTGGGTCTGGACTTTATTCTGACCGCCTTGATGTTTGGAGATTTCTGATGCAAAACCGCACCCTGGAAATCGGTGTCGGCCTGTTCCTCCTGGCCGGGATCCTGGCGCTGCTGCTGCTGGCCCTGCGAGTCAGCGGGCTGTCGGCCAGCCCGAGCAGCGATACCTATAAAGTTTATGCGTACTTCGACAATATCGCCGGTTTGACGGTCAGAGCTAAAGTGACCATGGCCGGTGTGACGATCGGCAAGGTCACCGCCATCGATCTGGACCGTGATTCCTACACCGGTCGGGTGACGTTGCAACTGGACAAGACCGTCGACAACCTGCCGACCGACTCCACTGCTTCGATCCTGACCGCCGGGTTGCTGGGCGAGAAGTACATCGGCATCAGCGTGGGCGGCGAAGACGACGTGCTCAAGGATGGCGCGACCATCCATGACACCCAGTCGGCACTGGTGCTGGAAGATCTGATTGGCAAGTTCCTGCTCAACTCCGTTGGCAAGGAACCGAAAGAAGCGCAACCGGCTAATTAAGGAGTTTCCATGATTTCGATCCTGCGACGTGGCCTGCTGGTCCTGCTGGCGGCCTTCCCTTTGCTGACCGTGGCGGCGCAGACGCCTCACGATGTGGTGCAAGGCACGACCAACGAATTGCTTGGCGACCTCAAGGCCAACAAGGAGCAGTACAAGTCCAACCCCAACGCCTTCTACGATGCGCTCAACCGCATCCTGGGCCCGGTGGTGGACGCTGACGGCATTTCCCGCAGCATCATGACCGTGAAGTATTCGCGCAAGGCCACGCCTGAGCAGATGCAGCGCTTCCAGGAGAACTTCAAGCGCAGCCTGATGCAGTTCTATGGCAATGCCCTGCTGGAATACAACAACCAGGGCATCGTCGTTGACCCGGCCAAGGCTGATGACGGCAAGCGTGCCAGCGTCGGCATGAAGGTGACCGGTAACAACGGCGCCGTGTACCCAGTGCAGTACACCCTGGAGAACATTGCCGGCGAGTGGAAGGTGCGTAACGTCATCGTCAACGGTATCAACATCGGCAAACTGTTCCGCGACCAGTTCGCCGATGCCATGCAGCGCAACGGCAACAACCTGGACAAGACCATCGATGGTTGGGCCGGTGAAGTGGCCAAGGCCAAGCAGGCTGCCGACAGCTCGCCTGACAAGGAAGTGAAATGAGCGAGGCCGGGGTAAGCATGGCCGAGCCAGGCGTGTTGCGCCTGGCAGGCGTGCTGGACTATCGCAGTGGCCCGGCCTTGCGCAAGCAAGGCAAGGCATTGATCGACGCCTCGCGCGAGCCGCACATGGTGCTGGATTGCTCGGCCGTGGCGAAATCGTCCAGCGTCGGCCTGTCGCTGCTGCTGGCGTTTATCCGTGATGCCCAGGCGGCCGGCAAGGCCTTCGAGGTACGCGGTATGCCCGACGACATGCGGGAAATTGCCGGGGTCTATGACCTCGATGAAGTGCTGGCCACTTGATGGCAGCGCACTGAAGGATGGCCCCTCGGTCAGCGCACGCCCTCAGTGGGCTTCGCAGGCGAGGGGCTTTTTTGTATGATGGCCGACCCGTGCGCATCGGGCGCCGATTGAGGTTGAGCATGCAGGCCGTAGAAGTTAAAAGCTTCCTTGAAGAAAAATTGCCGGGATCCCGGGTCGAAGTTGAAGGCGAAGGCTGCAACTTCCAGTTGAACGTGATCAGCGACGAGTTGGCTGGCCTGAGCCCGGTCAAGCGTCAGCAGGCGATCTATGCTCACCTTAATCCCTGGATCGCCAATGGCAGCATCCATGCGGTAACCATGAAATTTTTCAGCAGCGCAGCCTGGGCTGAGCGCACCTGAGCCAACTTGGCGGCGAGACTCCAATGGACAAACTGATTATTACTGGCGGCGCTCGCCTTGACGGCGAGATCCGCATTTCGGGCGCGAAGAACGCGGCATTGCCGATTCTGGCGGCGACCCTGCTGGCTGACGGCCCGGTCACCGTGGCCAACCTGCCGCACCTGCACGACATCACCACCATGATCGAGCTGTTCGGGCGCATGGGCATCGAGCCTGTGATCGACGAAAAGCTGGCCGTGGAAATCGACCCACGCACCATCAAGACCCTGGTCGCGCCGTACGAGCTGGTCAAGACCATGCGCGCCTCTATCCTGGTGCTGGGCCCGATGGTGGCGCGTTTCGGCGAGGCTGAAGTAGCCCTGCCTGGCGGTTGCGCCATCGGTTCGCGCCCTGTCGACCTGCACATCCGTGGCCTTGAGGCCATGGGCGCGAAGATCGAAGTCGAAGCCGGCTACATCAAGGCCAAAGCGCCTGAGGGTGGCCTGCGCGGTGCGCACTTCTTCTTCGACACCGTCAGCGTGACCGGTACCGAGAACATCATGATGGCCGCGGCCCTGGCCAAAGGCCGCAGCGTGCTGCAAAACGCTGCCCGTGAACCTGAAGTGGTCGACCTGGCCAACTTCATCAATGCCATGGGCGGCAATGTTCAGGGCGCTGGTACCGACACCATCACCATCGAAGGCGTCGAGCGCCTGCACTCGGCCACTTACCGCGTCATGCCCGACCGTATCGAAACCGGTACCTACCTGGTCGCCGCAGCCGTCACCGGCGGCCGCGTCAAGGTCAAGGACACCGACCCGACCATCCTTGAAGCGGTACTGGAAAAACTCAAGGAAGCGGGCGCCGACATCACCACCGGCGAAGACTGGATCGAGCTGGATATGCACGGCAAGCGGCCTAAGGCCGTCAACCTGCGTACCGCGCCGTACCCAGCGTTCCCGACCGACATGCAGGCGCAGTTCATCTCGCTCAACGCCATCGCCGAAGGCACTGGCGCGGTGATCGAGACGATCTTCGAAAACCGCTTCATGCACGTCTACGAAATGCACCGCATGGGCGCGCAGATCCAGGTCGAAGGCAACACCGCCATCGTCACCGGGGTCAAGACGCTGAAGGGCGCGCCAGTCATGGCCACCGACCTGCGTGCTTCCGCCAGCCTGGTACTGTCGGCGCTGGTGGCCGATGGCGATACGCTGATCGATCGCATCTACCACATCGACCGTGGTTACGAGTGCATCGAGGAAAAACTGCAGATGCTGGGCGCCAAGATCCGCCGCGTACCGGGTTAATAGCCCGCAGGCGCACGATGTGGGGGCGGGCTTGTCTCGCGAAGGAGGCACTGCGGTGTATGGCACCGGCGTTGCCGGTGTTCGCGGGGCTAGCCCGCTCCCACACACGAATTGAATGAGGTCGGGCCTAGGCCCGGCCGGCAGTAGCCGCTTAAGGACCGACGTTTCCCATGTTGACCATCGCGCTATCCAAAGGCCGAATTCTCGACGATACCCTGCCATTGCTGGCCGAGGCCGGTATCGTGCCGACCGAGAACCCGGACAAGAGCCGTAAACTGATCATCCCCACCACGCAGGACGACGTGCGCCTGCTGATCGTGCGTGCCACTGACGTGCCGACCTACGTTGAGCATGGCGCCGCCGATCTCGGTGTGGCTGGCAAGGACGTGCTGATGGAGTACGGCGGCCAGGGTCTGTACGAGCCGCTGGACCTGCAGATCGCCCGCTGCAAGCTGATGACCGCTGGCGTGGTCGGCGCACCTGAGCCCAAAGGCCGTCTGCGCGTGGCCACCAAGTTCGTCAACGTCGCCAAGCGTTATTACGCCGAGCAAGGCCGTCAGGTCGACATCATCAAGCTGTATGGCTCGATGGAGCTGGCACCCCTGATCAACCTCGCCGACAAGATCATCGACGTGGTCGACACTGGCAACACCCTGCGCGCCAATGGCCTGGAACCCCAGGAAATGATCGCCACGATCAGCTCCCGCCTGGTGGTCAACAAAGCATCGATGAAGATGCAGCACGCCCGTATCCAGAGCTTGATCGACACCCTGCGCAAGGCCGTCGAATCGCGACACCGCGGCTGACTCCTGCGCGCGACCTCCGCTGTCGCGCCCGTCTATCCGCGTCATAGCCACTTTTCTCGGGTGCCCGCGCGGATGGACTGGTAGCCTAGGGCGCCTGAGCATTCGCTAATAATCGAGGCCCTCGCCATGACCGTGTCCACTGCAATTGCCCGTCTCAACGCCGCTGATCCGGATTTCGCCCGACATCTGGATCATCTGCTGAGCTGGGAAAGTGTGTCCGATGACGCGGTCAACCAGCGCGTGCTCGACATCATCAAGGCCGTGCGTGAGCGCGGCGACGCGGCGCTGGTAGAGTTCACCCAGCGCTTCGATGGTGTCGATGCTAAGTCCATCGATGACCTGATTCTCGGCCGTGAGCGCCTTGAGCTTGCCCTGACGCGCATTACCGACACCCAGCGTGCAGCCCTGGAAAAGGCCGCCGAGCGCGTGCGCATCTACCACGAGCGGCAAAAGCAGGATTCCTGGCAGTACACCGAAGCCGACGGCACCGTGCTGGGCCAGAAGGTCACGCCGCTGGACCGCGCAGGCCTGTACGTACCGGGTGGCAAGGCGTCGTACCCGTCCTCGGTACTGATGAACGCCATTCCGGCCAAGGTTGCAGGCGTGACCGAAGTGGTCATGGTGGTGCCGACCCCGCGTGGCGAGGTCAACGAACTGGTACTGGCTGCTGCCTGCATCGCCGGTGTCGACCGTGTGTTCACCGTGGGTGGCGCACAGGCCGTCGCCGCGCTGGCCTATGGCACCGAGAGCGTGCCGCAGGTAGACAAGATCGTCGGCCCGGGCAACATCTACGTCGCCACCGCCAAGCGCCATGTATTTGGCCAGGTCGGCATCGACATGATCGCCGGCCCGTCGGAAATTCTCGTGGTGTGTGATGGCCAGACCGACCCGGACTGGATCGCCATGGACCTGTTCTCCCAGGCCGAGCACGACGAAGATGCCCAGGCCATCCTGGTCAGCCCGGACGCTGAGTTCCTCGACCGTGTTGCCGCCAGCATCGACAAGCTGCTGCCGACCATGGAACGCGCCGAGATCATCGAGAAATCGGTCAATGGCCGCGGCGCGCTGATCCAGGTGCGTGACATGCAGCAGGCCATCGAAGTGGCCAACCGCATCGCCCCCGAGCACCTTGAGCTGTCGGTCGCCGACCCACAGGCCTGGTTGCCGCAGATCCGCCACGCCGGCGCGATCTTCATGGGCCGCCACACCAGTGAAGCACTGGGTGACTACTGCGCAGGCCCCAACCACGTGTTGCCTACCTCCGGCACCGCGCGGTTTTCGTCGCCACTGGGGGTGTACGACTTCCAGAAGCGTTCGTCGATCATCTTCTGCTCCGAGCAGGGCGCGTCCGAACTCGGCCACACCGCGTCGGTCCTGGCCCGTGGCGAGTCGCTGACCGCCCACGCCCGCAGCGCCGAATACCGTATCCTGACCCAAGAGAAGGGGAACTGAGCATGAGTCGATTCTGGAGCCCCTTCGTCAAGGACCTGGTGCCTTACGTGCCGGGCGAGCAACCCAAGCTGGCCCGCCTGGTCAAGCTCAACACCAACGAGAACCCCTATGGCCCGTCGCCCAAGGCGCTGGAAGCCATGCGCGGCGAGCTGAACGACAACCTGCGCCTGTACCCGGACCCGAACGGTGACCGGCTCAAGCAGGCGGTGGCCGAGTACTACGGCGTCACCCCGGGGCAGGTGTTTGTCGGCAACGGTTCGGACGAGGTGCTGGCGCACATCTTCCACGGCCTGTTCCAGCACGATGCACCGCTGCTGTTCCCGGACATCAGCTACAGCTTCTATCCGGTGTACTGCGGCCTGTACGGCATTGCCTACGAGCAAGTGGCGCTGGACGAGCAGTTCCAGATCCGCGTCGAGGACTACAAAAAGCCGAATGCCGGGATCATCTTCCCCAACCCCAATGCGCCGACCGGCTGCCTGATGCCGCTGCAAGCGGTCGAGCAGCTGCTGCAGGGCAACCCGGATTCGGTGGTGGTGGTGGATGAGGCCTACATCGACTTTGGTGGCGAGACGGCCATCAGCCTGGTAGACCGCTACGACAACCTGCTGGTGACCCAGACCCTGTCCAAGTCCCGTTCGCTGGCTGGCCTGCGTGTCGGCCTGGCAGTGGGCCACCCGGACCTGATCGAAGCGCTGGAGCGGATCAAGAACAGCTTCAACTCCTACCCGCTGGACCGTGCGGCGATCGTCGGTGCGGCCGTGGCGTTCGAAGACCGTGCCTACTTCGAAGAAACCTGCCGCAAGGTGATCGACAGCCGTGAAGTGCTGGTCGAGCAACTGACGGCCAAGGGCTTCGAGGTGCTGCCGTCGGCGGCCAACTTCATCTTCGCCCGCCACCCGCAGCAGGATGCCGCCGAGTTGGCGGCTCGCTTGCGTGAGCAAGGCGTGATCGTGCGGCACTTCAAGCAGGCGCGGATTGCCCAGTTCCTGCGGATTACCATCGGTACGCCGGAAATGAACCAGGCGTTGCTCGATGCACTGAACTGATCAAGGCGGGCTCACGTAGCCGCCTGCTTCGATCTGACCCCGCCTGGCATCGGCTGCCAGGCGGGGTTTTTGCTTTCAGGGCTGAACCTGGCTCTCAATAGGCTATTTCCTCGATGCTGTACGGCATGCCGGCAGGCCTGTTGCGCACGGCTGCCGGGGTGCCATCGAGTAGCAGCACATAGTCGTTGACGTCGTCCATACCGTCCGGGTCGGTCCATTGTTCGGCCCCAGCCGGAACTTGTGCAACCACATGCCCGTTCTTGAGGATGGTCACGTAGCCCTTGGCGGTACTGTGCCAGCGCAGGCGAGTATTGGCTTCATCGGCCCTGGCTTTGCGAGCGCCCGTGTTACCCAGCAGGGGTGTGCCATCGAGTAGCCATTTCGGCTCAAGTGCCACGCCCATGTGGCGCAGGACGGTGGGTGCCACTGAGGTCTGCGCAGGCAGACGGTACAGGTTGTTCGGCCCTGGGTTTTCTTGCGGAATGCTGGGCTGGGTCAGTTCTTTGTTCAGCGGTTTATTGCTGGCGATGAAGATGGTCTTTTCCTGTTCTGTGACGCCGCCATGGCCTTTGCCCCAATAGTCGCGGCCATGGTCCGTGCTGACAATCACCAGCCAGTCTTCACGCGGATGGCGGCGGCTGCGTAGCTCGACCGCGTCCAGCAGTTCCCCCACTTGGTTGTCGGCCTTTCGCAGTGCCTGCTGATAGTGGTTGTCGAAGCCACCGTTGTGGCCGGCTGCATCAGGTTCGCCCAACTGGATGAAGGTGAAGTCGGCGGGCGTGGTCTCCAGTATCTGCAGCGCCCGCGCGATGACGTTTTCGTCGGATAAGCCACTCTCGCGCATGTCGTTGCCGTGGGCATCTTCGAGCAGGAATGCGGTGTTGATCGGCGACCAGTTCACCACACTGGCCAAGTAGGCGGTGGGCAGCGCCTGGCGCAGCCGTTTGAACAGGCTGGGGAAGGCCGGGGCGACGCGCAGCGACTCGGCATTCGAGTCAACGCCATGCTTGTTGCTCCAGACCCCGGTGAGCAGGGTGACCCAGCCAGGGCCGCTGAGTGTTGGCTGTTCGCTGGCCTTGCCGGTGATACCGCCGGTGTAGGCGCTGCCGTAATACAGGCGTTGCTGCAGATTGCTGGCGTCGCCCAATGCTTCGTAACGGTCGAGTTGCACGCCTTCGATACCGATGATCAGGGTTTTCGGTTGGCGCGCGTGCTGCGCCGGGTCGCACGCTGCCAGCAGCACCAGTGTCATCAGAAGCAGGGCTGATAATCGCATGAAGGGGCATCCGGGAACGGTACAGCGAGCGTTGCAATAAAGCGTGCCGCTCACAACTGGCAGAAATACCAGGTGGTTTGCTGTTCAGAGGGCTTTCCATTAGGCTGCAGCAATTCATCGGATGATTGGTTGAATGTAATGAGCGTAGAGTTGACCAAGCGTTCCCTGGTCGAACTTGCCGTGGAGCGCATGCGCGAGCGCATCCTCAACGGCGACTGGCAGGTAGGGCAACGCCTGCCGACTGAGCCGGAGCTGGCCCAGGAACTGGGCATCAGCCGCAATACTGTGCGTGAGGCCATGCGCGTGCTGGCGTTCAGCGGCCTGGTGGAAATCCGGCAGGGCGATGGCAGTTACCTGCGCACGGCCCAGGACCCGCTGATGGCGGTGCAGGCGATGTCCCGCTGCACGCCCGAGCAGGCGCGGGAGACCCGTCATATTCTCGAAGCCGAGGCCATCGGCCTGGCGGCGCTGCGCCGCACCGACACCGACCTGCAAGGGTTGCGTGAAGCCCTTGCGGGTAGCGCTGGGCATTTTCACGGTGACATCGATGCGTATGTGAGCTGCGACCTGGTGTTTCACCAGCGCTTGGTGGATGCCGCCCACAACCCGGCATTGAGTGAGTTGTACCGGTACTTTTCCGGCGTTGTGGCCGCTGCGCTGCAGCACAACATGACCACCGTTCCGCGCTGCCAGTCCACGTTCGATCTGCACGGGGAAATCCTCGACGCCATCGAGCAACGTGATTCGGAGCGGGCCAAGCGCCTGAGCCGGACCCTTATCGAATCCTGACCACGAGAAGCCCATGGCTGAATCAATGACCCGTAGCAACCCGCCCGGCGAGCGGGAACTCGACGAACTGCTGATCGACGCCGAAGCCGATGACGAGCAGGTGCAGCAACAGCCTGTGCTGCTGCGCCGGCCCTGGCTGTTGCTGCTGGGCCTGGTACTGGTGGCGCTGAACCTGCGGCCGGCCTTGTCGAGCATGGCGCCGGTGCTGGGCCTGGTGTCCGATGGCCTGGGCTTGAGTGCCTCGCAGGCCGGTTTGCTGACCACCTTGCCGGTGCTGTGCCTGGGCCTGTTTGCGCCACTGGCGCCGGTGCTGGCGCGGCGTTTTGGCAGTGAACGGGTGATCCTCGGCATTCTCCTGACCTTGGCCTTGGGCATTGTAGTGCGCAGTGCCTTTGGGGTGGCGGGGGTGTTCCTGGGCAGCCTCATGGCCGGCGCCAGCATTGGCATTATCGGCGTGCTGTTGCCTGGCATCGTCAAGCGCGACTTCCCACAGCATGCCGGCACCTTGACCGGGGTCTACACCATGGCGCTGTGCCTGGGGGCGGCCATGGCGGCCGGCGCCACGGTGCCTCTGGCCCAGCACTACGAAGGTAACTGGGCGCTGGGGCTGGGCTTCTGGGCAGTGCCTGCACTGTTGGCCATGTTGGTCTGGCTGCCGCAGGCGCGCCAAGGGCACGGCCTGCACAAGGTTGCCTATCGGGTGCGTGGCCTGTGGCGTGACCCATTGGCCTGGCAGGTGACCTTGTACATGGGCCTGCAATCGTCGCTGGCCTATATCGTTTTCGGTTGGTTGCCTTCGATTCTGATTGGCCGTGGTCTGAGCCCAACCGAGGCGGGGCTGGTGCTGTCGGGCTCGGTGATCGTGCAATTGATCAGCTCGCTCAGTGCGCCCTGGCTGGCCACGCGCGGCAAGGACCAGCGCTTGGCCATCGTGATTGTCATGCTGGTGACCCTGGCTGGGCTGTTTGGCTGCCTGTATGCGCCTATTTCCGGGCTCTGGGGGTGGGCGGTGCTGCTGGGCCTGGGGCAGGGCGGGACGTTTGCCCTGGCGTTGACGTTGATCGTGCTGCGCTCGAAAGATGCCCATGTGGCGGCGAACCTGTCGAGCATGGCGCAAGGGGTAGGGTACACATTGGCGTCTATGGGGCCGTTTGCGGTGGGGTTGGTGCATGACCTGACCGGTGGCTGGGCGGCATTGGGGTGGATCTTTGCCGTGCTGGGCCTGGGTGCCATTGTTTTCGGGCTTGGGGCTGGGCGGGCGTTGCATGTGCAGGTGACCAGCGAAAAAGTCTGAGACTGATTGTGCCAGTGCCGGCCCATTCGCGGGACAAGTCCGCTCCCACAGGATGGGAGTGCTTTCAGGCACTGCGGGCTCCTGTGGGAGCGGGCTTGTCCCGCGAATGGGCCGGCACTGGCGTAAGCGCATCGAGCAGATTATCGTGCACCTTTCGATCCCAGGATGGACCTGCCCCATGAGCGACGCCAACCGCGACCTGATCACCCGCTTCTACCAGGCCTTCCAGCGGCTGGATGCCGAGGCCATGGTGGCCTGTTACAGCGACGATATCGTCTTCAGCGACCCGGTCTTCGGTACCCTGCGTGGCAAGGATGCAGGCGACATGTGGCGGATGCTCACCACCCGCGCCAAGGACTTCACCCTGACCTTCGACAACGTCCGTGCGGACGAACGCGGTGGCAGCGCGGACTGGGTCGCGACCTACCTGTTCAGCCAGACCGGCCGTACCGTGGTCAACGCTATCCAGGCACGTTTCGTCATTCGCGATGGCTTGATTTGCCAGCATGACGACAGCTTCGACCTCTGGCGCTGGTCGCGTCAGGCACTGGGTACACCCGGGGTGCTGCTCGGCTGGTCGCCGCTGATTCAGAACAAGGTACGCCAGCAGGCGTTCAAAGGGCTGCGGGCGTTTCAGCACAGCCAAGGCAACTAACGGAAAGAGCAAGCGTCGTGAGTGAAGCAGTGCCGGATCAGGCGGTAAAACCCTGGTATGTCTACCTGGTACGGGCGGCCAATGGGTCACTGTATTGCGGGATCAGCGATGACCCGCAGCGGCGCTTTCTGGCGCATCAGAAAGGGCAGGGGGCGCGATACTTCAAGACCAGCCCGGCGCAGGCGCTGGTGTATGTCGAGCAGTGGCCCGACAAAGGCGAAGCGCTGCGCCAGGAGCGGCTGGTGAAGCGGCTGCGTAAATCGGCCAAGGAGGCGCTGGTGGCCTCGTTCAGCAACCCCGAGGGCGCGCTACGCGCCCCTGGCGGTATCAGTCCTTGCGCCGCTTCAGCTGATCGATCAACTGCGTCGGCAGCCCCTTGATGATCAAGGTCCCCGCCACCTCGTCATACTCCACCTTGTCGCCCAGCAGGTGCGCCTCGAAGCTGATCGACAGCCCCTCGGCACGGCCAGTGAAGCGGCGGAACTGGTTGAGGGTGCGTTTGTCTGCAGGGATCTCCGGCGACAGGCCGTAGTCTTTGTTGCGGATGTGGTCGTAGAACGCTTTCGGGCGGTCTTCATCGATCAGGCTGGACAGTTCTTCAAGGGTCACCGGCTCGCCCAGCTTGGTTTGGGTGGTGGCGTAGTCGACCAGGGTCTGGGTCTTCTCGCGGGCCGACGCCTCGGGCAAGTCTTCGCTCTCGACGAAGTCGCTGAAGGCCTTGAGCAGGGTACGGGTTTCACCGGGGCCGTCGACGCCTTCCTGGCAGCCGATGAAATCACGGAAGTAGTCGGAGACCTTCTTGCCGTTCTTGCCCTTGATGAACGAGATGTACTGCTTGGAATTCTGGTTGTTCTTCCACTCGGACAGGTTGATGCGCGCCGCCAGGTGCAGTTGGCCGAGGTCCAGGTGGCGCGATGGCGTCACGTCGAGGTCCGCGTTCACGGCCACGCCTTCGCTGTGGTGCAGCAGGGCGATCGCCAGGTAATCGGTCATGCCTTGCTGGTAGTGGGCGAACAGGATGTGCCCACCGGTGGACAGGTTGGACTCTTCCATCAGCTTTTGCAGGTGTTCGACGGCGATGCGGCTGAACGCGGCGAAGTCCTTTTCTGCTTCCAGGTACTGCTTCAACCAGCCACTGAGCGGGTAGGCACCCGATTCGCCGTGGAAGAAGCCCCACGCCTTGCCTTGCTTGGCGTTGTAGCTGTCGTTGAGGTCGGCCAGCAGGTTTTCGATGGCATCGGAGGCGCCCAGTTCGGTATCGCGTGCGTGCAGCACGGCGGGGCTGCCATCGGGCTTCTTGTCGATCAGGTGAACGATACAATGACGGATTGGCATGAAGTCCTCGGCGAGTCTGGGGGCGGTGCACGGCCGCGCTGCAAAAGTCGTCCAGTTTACCCCAGAGACAAGGTGATGCAGTGGCCGGATGTTGGCAGAAATGCCGGTTGTTCGTTTTTTGTTCAGTTTTGTGCGTTTTAAGCTAAAACCCCCGAAAAACCTGCATTAAATCGAAGTGCGCAGCGGATATTTATCCATTCCTGTGGTAGCTTTGCGCGGTCTTGCGCCCCTCGCGTGGCGCATTGCTGGCAGCACGCTAGCGTCGTGTCGAACCAAACGCCGATTTACGTATCTACATACGCGATTGGCGCGGCCCTCCAGAATTCAGGGGCTGGCCCGATAACGTCGTAGCTCGCTGCTTAACTACTGAATTTGATAGGGAAGGAACATCACCATGGCATTGACCAAAGACCAACTGATTGCCGACATCGCCGAATCGATCGCCGCGCCAAAAGCCACCGCCAAAAACGCACTGGAGCAACTGGGCCAGATCGTTGCTGACCAACTGGAAAACGGCGCTGAAATCACCCTGCCAGGCATCGGCAAGCTGAAAGTCTCCGAGCGTCCTGCCCGTACCGGCCGCAACCCTTCGACTGGCGCTGCCATCGAAATCGCTGCCAAGAAAGTCGTCAAGTTCGTGCCAGCCAAAGTGCTGACCGACGCCATCAACAAGTAATTGTTGACGCTGTGACGAAACCGCGCCCGGCTTGCCCGGGCGCGGTTTTTTTCAGCCTTGTGATTTACGTCGTGCGTGCCAGGCCTGGCGCGCGTTGTCGTCCTGGAAGCTCCAGGCGACCGTGCGGCTCTGCTTCTGCCCTTGGCCCATCTCGATGATGCGCACGGCCTTGGCGCCCGCTTTTTTCAGCGCAGCCTCGATGCCTGGCAGGTTGCTGGCCTTGGACACCAGGCTGGTGAACCACAGCACGCTTTCGGCGTACTGCGCGCTTTCCCCGACCAGTTGCGTCACGAAGCGGATCTCGCCGCCCTCACACCACAGTTCGTTGTTCTGGCCGCCGAAATTGAGCACGGGCAGTTTGCGCTTGGGGTCCTGCTTGCCCAGGTTTTTCCACTTGCGCTGGCTGCCGCGGGTGGCTTCCTCGCGTGAGGCATGGAAGGGCGGGTTGCACAGCGTCAGGTCGAAGCGCTCATCCGCCTGCAGCAGGCCGCTGAGAATGTGCGTGCGGTTGGCCTGCTGGCGCAGGGTAATGGCCTTGCTCAGGCCATTGGCCTGGACGATGGCCTTGGCCGACGCCAGTGCCACAGGGTCGATATCCGAGCCCAGGAAGCGCCAGCGGTAGTCGCTGTGGCCGATCAGCGGGTAGATGCAATTGGCACCCACGCCGATGTCCAGCGCGCGCACCTGGGCGCCCTTGGGGATTTCGCCGGCATTGTCTTCGCCCAGCAGGTCGGCGAGCACATGGATGTAGTCGGCGCGACCGGGGATGGGCGGGCACAGGTAGTCGGCGGGGATGTCCCAGTGCTGGATGCCGTATTGGGCCTTGAGCAAGGCGCGGTTGAACACCCGAACCGCCTCGGGGTTGGCGAAGTCGATGCTGGGTTTGCCGTGCGGGTTGGTGATGGTGAAGCGGGCCAGGTCAGGGTGGGCCTTGATCAGGCTGGGGAAGTCGTAGCGACCCTGATGGCGGTTGCGCGGGTGCAGGGTGGGTTTCTGGTTCATGGTCAGGTCCGGTGCTGCAGGCCTTGGGGCTGCTGTGCAGCCCTTTCGCGACACAAGGCCGCTCCTACAGGATAGCGGCGCCTTTCAAACCGGCGCCGTCTCTGTAGGAGCGGCCTTGTGTCGCGAAAGGGCCGCACAGCGGCCCCATCGGTCTATCAGATTGTTACAGCGCTGCAATCCGCGCATGCTGCTCGGTGAAGTTGGCCAGGGCCTGTTCGGACTCGGCCAGCTTGGCGCGTTCCTTCTCGATCACCGCAGGCGGTGCCTTGTCGACGAAGGCAGCGTTGGACAGCTTGCCGCCCACGCGCTGGACTTCACCCTGCAGACGCTGGATCTCCTTGTTCAGGCGAGCCAGTTCGGCGTCCTTGTCGATCAGGCCGGCCATCGGCACCAGCACCTGCAGATCGCCCACCAGTGCGGTGGCCGACAGTGGCGCTTCGTCGGCGTCGCCGAGCACGGTGAACGACTCGACCTTGGCCAGTTTCTTCAGCAGGGCTTCGTTTTCCTGCAGGCGGCGTTGGTCGTCGGCATTGGCGTTTTTCAGGAACAGTGGCAGCGGCTTGCCCGGGCCGATGTTCATTTCGGCGCGGATGTTGCGCAGGCCGACCATCAGCTCCTTGAGCCACTCGATGTCACCTTCGGCAGCGGCATCGATGCGGCTTTCATTGGCCACCGGCCACGGCTGCAGCATGATGGTCTTGCCCTGAATGCCAGCCAGCGGCGCGATGCGCTGCCAGATTTCTTCAGTGATGAACGGCATGAACGGATGCGCCAGGCGCAGGGCCACTTCCAGCACGCGTACCAGGGTGCGACGGGTGCCACGGGCGCGCTCGACCGGGGCGTTCTCGTCCCACAGCACAGGCTTGGAGAGTTCCAGGTACCAGTCGCAATACTGGTTCCAGATGAACTCGTACAGGGCCTGGCTGGCCAGGTCGAAGCGGAACTGCTCCAGCTGGCGGGTCACTTCGGCTTCGGTACGCTGCAGTTGCGAGATGATCCAGCGGTCGGCCAGCGACAGCTCGTAGGCTTCGCCGTTCTGGCCGCAGTCCTCGCCCTTGTCCAGCACGTAGCGGGCGGCGTTCCAGATCTTGTTGCAGAAGTTGCGGTAGCCTTCGACGCGGCCCATGTCGAACTTGATGTCGCGGCCGGTCGAGGCCAGCGAGCAGAACGTGAAGCGCAGGGCGTCGGTGCCGTAGCTGGCGATGCCGTCCGGGAACTCGGCCTTGGTCTGCTTGGCGATCTTCTCGGCAAGCTTGGGCTGCATCATGCCGCTGGTGCGTTTTTCCAACAGGGCGTCGAGGGTGATGCCGTCGACGATGTCCAGCGGGTCCAGGACGTTACCCTTGGACTTGGACATCTTCTGGCCCTGGCCATCGCGCACCAGGCCGTGCACGTACACGGTCTTGAACGGAACCTGCGGGGTGCCGTCCTCGTTCTTGATCAGGTGCATGGTCAGCATGATCATGCGCGCAACCCAGAAGAAGATGATGTCGAAGCCGGTGACCAGCACATCGGTGGAGTGGAACTTCTTGAGGAACTCGGTCTGTTCTGGCCAGCCCAGTGTCGAGAAGGTCCACAGGCCCGAGCTGAACCAGGTGTCGAGTACGTCGTCGTCCTGGCGCAGGGCAACGTCGGCGCCCAGGTTGTGCTTGGCGCGGACTTCAGCCTCGTCACGGCCGACATAGACCTGGCCGGCCTCGTCGTACCATGCCGGGATGCGGTGGCCCCACCACAGCTGGCGGCTGATGCACCAGTCCTGGATGTCGCGCATCCAGGAGAAATACATGTTCTCGTACTGCTTGGGCACGAACTGGATGCGGCCATCTTCCACGGCGGCGATGGCAGGCTCTGCCAGCGGCTTGGTGGAGACGTACCACTGGTCGGTCAGCCAGGGTTCGATGACGGTGCCCGAACGGTCGCCTTTCGGCACTTTCAAGGCGTGGTCGTCGATGCTGACCAGCAGGCCCTGGGCGTCCAGGTCGGCGACGATCTGCTTACGCGCGACAAAGCGGTCGAGGGTGGCGTACTGGGCGGGCAGGGTGGTGTCGATCTGCTCGTTGACGCTGCCGTCGAGGTTGAAGGCCTGGGCATTGGCCAGGACCATCGCGTTCTTGTCGAAGATGTTCAACAGCGGCAGGTTGTGGCGCTTGCCAACTTCGTAGTCGTTGAAATCGTGTGCCGGGGTGATCTTCACGCAGCCGGTGCCGAATTCCGGGTCGCAGTAGTCGTCGGCGATGATCGGGATGCGGCGCCCGACCAGTGGCAGCTCGACGAACTTGCCGATCAGGGCCTGGTAGCGTTCGTCGTTCGGGTTGACCGCGACGGCAGCGTCACCCAGCAGGGTTTCCGGACGCGTGGTGGCAACCACCAGGTAGTCCTTGCCTTCGGCGGTCTTGGCGCCGTCGGCCAGCGGGTAGCGCAGGTTCCACAGGTGGCCCTTCTCGTCGTGGTTTTCCACTTCGAGGTCGGAGATGGCCGTGTGCAGCTTGGTGTCCCAGTTGACCAGGCGCTTGCCGCGGTAGATCAGGCCGTCTTCGTGCAGGCGCACGAAGGCTTCTTTGACGGCTTCAGACAGGCCGTCGTCCATGGTAAAGCGCTCACGGCTCCAGTCGACCGACGAGCCCAGGCGGCGGATCTGACGGCTGATGTTGCCGCCGGACTGATCCTTCCACTCCCAGACTTTTTCCAGGAACTGTTCGCGACCCAGATCATGGCGGTTCTGGCCTTTGGCTTCGAGTTGGCGCTCGACCAGCATCTGCGTGGCGATACCGGCGTGGTCGGTGCCCGGCTGCCACAGGGTGTCGCGACCCTGCATGCGGCGGAAACGGATCAGGGCGTCCATGATCGCGTTGTTGAACCCATGGCCCATGTGCAGGCTGCCAGTGACGTTCGGCGGCGGGATCATGATGGTGTAGGACTCACCTGCACCTTGTGGAGCGAAATAGTTCTCGGACTCCCAGGTGTTGTACCAGGAAGTTTCGATGGCGTGCGGCTGGTAGGTCTTATCCATGCGCGGCGGGACCCTGTGCATTTATTCGGGAAAGCCG